>Ga0164305_10000483_pt1 | contig 15003 bp, 12 predicted proteins | sample Whisoiple_237_MG_FD_110215 | JGI IMG/M metagenome (GOLD analysis project Ga0164305, IMG submission 110215) | Soil microbial communities amended with pyrogenic organic matter from upstate New York, USA - Whitman soil sample_237_MG | ecosystem: Environmental > Terrestrial > Soil > Agricultural...
ATGCTTTCACCCTGTTTCTCAGCTTGTTAGTAGAAGCAATACCTTTTCTGCTGCTCGGAGTTTTATTTTCAGGTTTGCTGCTGGGGTTTGTAGACGAACGCAAACTCGTATCGCGCATCCCGCGAAACCCGCTGCTGGGGGCTTTGATGGGCAGTTCGATCGGCTTTTTGTTTCCCGTGTGCGAGTGCGGTAACGTGCCCGTAGCCCGCAGGTTACTGATGCAGGGAGTACCCGCACCAGCAGCGATCGGCTTTTTGCTTGCGGCCCCCACCATTAACCCCGTGGTAATTTGGGCTACTTGGACGGCATTTCGCGACCAGCCAGAAATTGTAGTTTTGCGGGTTGTCTTTTCTCTGTGTATAGCCACAATTATCGGCTGGGTGTTCAGCGTCCAAAAAGACTTGCGGCCTCTGCTGCAACCCTCTGTAGCCCGCGCAATCCCCGTGCGAAAACCAGAGTTATCCGAAAAAGAACTCGTCCAAGCTAACACTCCGCTGCTGTTGCAGTCGGGAACATTTATGCTCGGTCAGCCGGGGGGGGCAGTGCCGATCGAATCTTTGCTACAAGACGACTGGAAGCCCTTACAAACAGGCAAAACAGAAAAAACCTCGAAAGGTTCATCCATGTTCCACCGCGTTTCTAAAGAGCGTTTGCGCCTGCTTTTAGATACTATGGTACAGGAGTTGCGCGAATTGGGAGGAGTGTTGGTAATCGGAAGTGCGATCGCAGCCATCATTCAAGTTTGCGCGCCCCGCGAACTCATTCTCAACCTCGGTCAAGGCCCAGTTTCCTCGATCCTCGCCATGCTGCTATTAGCCGCTGTCGTATCGATTTGTTCTACAGTAGATGCCTTTTTTGCCCTCTCTTTTGCTTCCACATTTACCAGCGGTTCGCTGTTAGCATTTCTCGTTTTCGGCCCGATGATTGACCTCAAAGGTATCGGTTTAATGCTGTCAATTTTTAAAAGTCGAGCCGTAGTTTACTTAATTGTCTTGGCAGCTCAGTTAACCTTTTTAATGACCCTCGCTGTCAACTTGCATTTAGGTTAATAAATTAGCTCAAACAGACAAGTCATACGATTTTCGCTTGGCGATTTTCAATTACCTTGCTCCCCGACATGGAAGTCACGGATATACGGATAGGTGTTTTTTCTTGTCCTTCTTCCCTCTTCCTTCCCAATCACTCTTAAAAAATGAATATTAAAAAAATTAGCCCCTGGCTGGACGCCCTAGCTATTTTAGCCTGGGGAATACTGCTTCTTAAATATTGGATCACCGGCAAGTTAAGCATTCTCATTCACCCGAATTACTTTGGCTTGACTTTAGCAGGAGGTATCGGCTTAATGGTGATTGGCGGGTTAAAAACTTGGGAACTCGTAAAACTCGATCGCACCACAAAGCAATCGCGGACATCACCAGCAAATAACTCTCTCAGAATTACAGAAGTTGAACACGTTACTTTGTTTCCCCCCAGTATCGGCAGCACCTTAATGTTGAGCGTCGCATTAATAGGTTTACTAACAACGCCACGCACTTTTACCAGCCAGACAGCATTAGAACGAGGCCTCACCGAATCTCTGCCCATCACCAGACTGCAACCCCAAGAATTTCGCAATACTACAAAACCAGAAAAGCGATCGCTCGTCGAATGGGTGCGACTGTTAAATTTCAACCCCGAACCGGATACATACAGAGGTCAAAAAGTCAAAGTTCAAGGATTTGTAATTCATCCCCCTAACCTAGGAGAACAATATATGTGGATCGGGCGTTTTATCATTACCTGCTGCGCTGCTGACGCCTATCCGATCGGGTTGCCAGTAAAATTACCTATCGGTCAAAGCCGCACCACCTTTGCCCCAGACAGTTGGCTAGAAATAGAAGGAGAAACGATCGTAGAAGAACTCCAAGGCAAGCGCAAATTAATCATTCAAGCCTCCTCCCTCAAACAAATTCCTGAACCAAAAAACCCTTATGATTATTAGATAGGGAGTAAGTATGAGATTAAATTTTATCTTGATTGCGAGATAGACACTCCAGACGCCTCCTCCGTATACAAATTAAGATACTGTACAGTCAGCTATAAAAGTGGTAGCAGCATCCTATAGCAGTTGCCAATAGCAAATTCAGCAACTACACTCGTAATGAGGAAATAAATTCTGAGTATATGTCATCCAAAAAAAAATTAGCTATCAAAGGTGCAGCCTGGACGATCGCCAGCTATGGAAGCAGTCAACTTATCCGATTTGGCAGCAACTTAATCCTGACGCGTCTGCTTTTGCCCGAACTATTTGGTCTGGTAGGTCTAGCCTACGTTTTTATAACAGGGATCAACTTATTTACAGACATAGGTTTGGGCCCAAGTATTATCCAGAACAAACGGGGGGAAGATCCTCAATTTCTCAACACCGCTTGGACACTGCAAGTTATTCGCAGCTTTTTGATTTGGATTGGTTTAGTTATAATTACCCAGCCCGTTGCGAGTTTTTATGGAGAGCCCCGTCTCCTGTGGTTGATTCCCGTAATAGGTATAAATTCCCTAATAGGAGGGTTTAAATCCACTGCCACTGCCAGCCTAGAACGCAAAATGTCAGTGAAGAAAGTAGTAATTTTTGAGTTGGTCATACAGATTGTTTCTACTACAGTGATGATTGTCTGGGCATGGTTCGATCGCAGCATCGGGGCGATCGTTGCAGGCGGCTTTACTTCAGCTTTAATGGAGGTAGTATGGAGCCATTTTTTGATTCCCGGCAAGTCAAACCGCTTTGCTTGGGATAAAGAAGCAGCTAAAGAAATATTTTCTTATGGGAAATGGATATTTTTGTCTACGGCTTTGTTTTTCTTGTGTTCTCAAGCCGATAGACTCATCCTTGGGAAAATCTTTACTTTAACAATGTTGGGGATTTATGGCATCGCTTTTACTCTCGGCGATATGCCGCGCCAAGTAATCATGGCCATTAGCGGCAGGGTGATTTTTCCCTCGATTTCTATGCTGGCAGATTTGCCGCGGGAGGAGTTGCGCGCCAAGATACTGAAAAACCGCAAGCTAATTCTAATACCATTAGCCGTAGGTTTAGCAATTTTTGTGAGCTTTGGAGATCAGTTAATTGTAACGCTGTATCGGAAAGAGTATGCGGCGGCATCTTGGATGATGCCAATCTTGGCGTTAGGTATCTGGCACACCACCATCCACAATATCATGGGTTCTTGTCTGTTAGCCGTAGGAAAGTCTCAGTACGCAGCTATGGGCAATCTGCTGACTTTTGTGAATCTATGTATAAGTATACCGCTGGGATATCACTTAAAAGGTAATTTAGGTGCCGTGATTGCTGTAGCTCTCGGCGACATTCCTACCTATGTAGTAACTAACTACGGTTTGTGGAAAGAAGGACTAACTTGTTTTTGGCAGGATATTCAATTAACAGGGCTGTTTGTAGGGGTGCTGGCAACTCTACTTTGGTGTAGAGTTGCTTTGGATTGGGGTCTGCCAATCGATAAAATATCACCGATGGATTTAGTTCCAATAAATACCCTATTTCAGTAAACAAAAAGGAGATTGTCTATAGGTCAGCCGAACACAATATAAGAAGAAAAGTAATGCACTTTATCTTTTTACAAATGGCTCTGTTACAAGAAATATCGCGAGTGGCCGCGAGCTAGACTAAACTGATGTTTTTTGAGCGAAGAGATCGCATTATAGATTTATTCAAACAAAACGAACAGCCCGAAAAAAAACCTCAAAGTCTTGGCGGCTGTCGCACACATTACATCAGTTGAAGAATCTAACAATCTAGAAAAAGCCACAGAAAAAATTGAGAAACTCAGGCACACAATAGATGGACTGTTGACCAGTTTTGCTCATTGCGACCTGACTATTGCGATCCAAACTCTACCAAACAGGCACGTTACAGCGTACTTACCTGAATATCAAATTAAGTGCATTCAGATACAAGAAGGCCCTGAATGCGACCCCATGTTGGTAGAGTTTAGACTTCAGGAAGAATTTGTCGAAAGAGTAGAAAAATTTGACTGATTTTTCTTCATAGAAGATGACATTGTTTTGTACGATGCTTTCATTCTAGAAAAATTAGAAAAATTTAACCGACAAAGCGGGTATGAGAAAGCTATTCTTTACCCAAACCGTTTTGGAATGTATCAAGGAACCAAGAGATATATTGATTTGACAATAGATCGGCAGCTATCGTGGAATCAACAATCTAGTGTAGAGATAGAAGGTGTAAAATTTCCTGAGTTTAACAATCCTCATTCTGCATTTTACTGTGGGTCAAAAAAGCAGATGAAACAGTGGATAAAATCCGATCGCCTCTTCAAAAATCAAGTAGTGAATGTCGGGCTTTTAGAGAGTGCACCAACTTTTTGTATTCGGGAATATTTCTCAATATATAAGCCTGACCCGTCAAACTTAAACTATTTTGAGGTCAGGCATTACGACAGCAAATATTCTAAGTGATATCCAGAACAGCAATCGCCGTATACAGTGTGAGTGGTTAATAATAGTTCCAACATACCAATCGTCAAGGATTTGTGAAATGGATATAAGTAGGTCGTCATGATTATTTAGTAGGATGAGTAGAGCGCCAGCGTTACCTCTCAACCGATCGCACAATTGGCGATTTGAGATTTGAGATAGGATTAAAAATCTAAAATCTCAAACAGTCCTGGACGCAACTGGCACAAGAGTAGGGTGCTCTACGGTCGTCAAAACCTCTCTATCTCAACCGCTTTTGAGCTATTACGCACCGTACAAGCTAAAATGGAAAATCTCAAATCGGTATACTTCGTTGCAGCCATTTCACCCGATCAAAAAAAACGGGTTTCTGAGGGTCGGGAGTACGCCCAAGACAGTAAAATTTAAGAGGGAAAATTTGGCAGTTAATTTTCAGCAGAAAGTAGGAGAGAAAGATTTGTGAGTATTTTTAAGAAAAAAATTAATCCTTCACGCTTCGCTATTCTGCCATTCAAACAGCCGATCGACCGCACGGCCATCTTCCTCATGCTAGTGCTGAGCGTCTTAATCGGACTGCTGCTGCTGAGCGGCGATCGCACAGCACCCAGAGTGCGAGAATTTACCTGGGAAAACAAACAAATCGGCGCCGAAGATACTGGCTTTATCCTTACATTCTTTCGACCGATGAACCACTCCACCGTCGAGGAAAACTTAAAGCTAGAACCCCCCCTCCCCGGTAAATTTAGCTGGGCGGGAAGACGCATGGCTTACACCCTCCAAGATCCAGCACCCTACGGCGTTACCTACACAGTCAAACTCGCCGGAGCAACCGACAAGTATTTCGGAGAAAACAACCAAAATAAAGGAACGCCAATGCAACCGTTTAGCAGTTCCTTTCGCAGCCGCGATCGAGCTTTTGCTTACATCGGCGTCCAAGGCGAAACAGAAAGCAGATTAATGCTAGTCAATCTCACCAGCAGCGACTCGAAACCCATACCGCTGACTCCCAAAGATTTAGTTGTCACCGATTTTAAACCGTATCCTGACAGCGATCGCATTTTATTCTCCGCCACCGATCGCTCGCTCGCCCGTAGTGGCGGCACCCTAAATCAAGAACTATTCACAGTCACCACCGGCCTCAACCCCCAATCGGGATCAGGAACTCAACAAAAATACCCAGCCGGTAGAATCGACAAAATCTTAGACTCCAAAGATTACCAAAACCTCAAATTCGACCTCTCAGCCGACGGAAAAATCATAGTTGTCCAGCGCGTCAACCGCCGCAATCCCGGCGATTTCAGTCCTTGGATTTTGGAAGAAAAAGTGCCGCCCAGACCCTTGGAAAATGAACAAGGCGGAGATTTTATGATTCGCCCCGACAGCAAATCGATGGTAATATCTCAAAAACAAGGATTAGCGATCGTCCCCCTCAAACCGGAAGCAGACCCAGTAGAATTTTTGCCAAAATACGAACAAGTATTGGGCATGGCCCGCGACAACTCCGCCGCCGCCTATGTTAAATACAACAGCGACTTTACTCGATCGCTTTTCATCTTAGATAACCAAGGTGTAGAACAAGAAATATTGCGTATTCCCGGCAGCATTATTGCCGTTTATTTCGACCCCCGCAAAAACCAAGACAACCAAGTTCAGCGTCTCTACTGTTTCTTAGCCCAACGCCTCAAAACAGAAAGCTACAAAGAACAGCCTTTCATCGCCACCATCGACCTCAAAAAAGAGGGTACTCGTTTGGTAGGAACCATCAAACCGCTGCTGATTTTGCCCAACCAATTAGATACCCAAATCAGTTTATCTCCCGACGGACTGGCATTAATTTTCGACCAATCAGTCACAGCAGCAACTCCCTCAGTAGCAGACAGTCCCCGCAACGATAGCGGACAGTCGATCGCCACCAGCCGCCTCTGGCTGCTACCCTTAGTAGAAATACCTGCAGACGGTTCTCCCGCAAAACTACAGCCCGAAGAACTTCCCTTTGCCGGCTATCACCCCCGCTGGCTACCCTAACTCAATTTGAGATTTGAGAGCGCACTGCTGACTAATCTAAAATCTAAAATCTAAAATCTAAAATCATCATGACTCCCGAAGAAATTAGCAATAGCCTCAAAGACTTATTTGGTGACACTGTTGAGATGCCTGCTGCCACTTCTTGGCAAGTAGAGACCCCCAATTTTCGCCTGTTAGTCCTCCTTTCAGAAGACGGGAGTTGGCTGCGGATTTTGCTGCCGATCGCCGATGCCCAGGAAGCTCAACCATTTCTTGATAAACTACTAGAAGCTAACTTTGACACCACCCTCGAAACTCGCTACGCCTTACATCAAAACGTTTTGTGGGGAGTATTTCAGCACAGTTGTGCCACACTCGCCACCGCCGATTTCTCAGCCGCCGTCACCAGACTGCTGGCTTTGCAAGAGAGAGGTTTGTCTGACTTTTTCGGCGGTTTGATAGAAAGCCGCATCCGTCAAATCATCAAAGCTGCGAAGATGCAGGGACAGTCTGTGGAAACTACCCTTCAGACTTTAGACCGTTTCTACGCAGAGGGATTGATGGGTGAAATGGAACTAGGGCGAGAGTCTCGCGAAAACACTCTCGCGGCTTGGCGGTATCAGCTAGAACGCCTCTGGCCGGAGGTGGAACCCTAAGACGATTGCAGATTGCAGATTGCAGATTGCAGATTGCAAAAAACTGATGACTATCGAGGTTCGGAAGTTGCCTAAAGTTGCATTTCTTTATAGTGGTATAGTAACCGCGCCTGACGGTTAGGATGTTCTTAATTCCACAAACCCTTGCGGAACATTGCTTCTTCCTTATCTCCTAGATAACTAAAGCCTTCCATCCGTTACATTCGGTTACATCCGCAGAAAGCGAATCCGTTGCCGAACTTCCTTTGGTCTGGGCCCCAGTCTTGACAGTTGGAGCCTGCAAGCCCCTTGGACGATGGCTAATCCGGGCCCTCGATCCCTCGAAGGAGGCCCGTATATTCACCGATCGCCCGCTCGCGCTTCTCCAATTCCCTTCAATCACTGCAAAAATGGTATAACTTATCACAATAATTTGTTATAAATATTAAAAATTTTCGGAAAACACGCGATCGCAGGTATATCATGGTAAAAAGTTTACAGCAGAGATCCGTAAGTTCCACAAAAGCTTCGATCGTTTAATATTGACTTAGAAACAAAATCTTTAGCAGACAATGCTACTGCGATCGGGTTTTCCCGTCGGGTGCTGTTGTAATTTGACAAATTAGCAACTACCCGCTACCAATTACCAGTTACGAATTAATAGCAACTTAAGTTGTCCATTAATACAATATTTAACAGGGGTTTCCTCTATGTTTGCTGTGCGTGAGACTAGCTCGGAGTTATCAGTGTTGCATATACCTGAATTTTGTACTTGGAACATCTCCTTAGAATCAACTCTCCTAGACCTGCCACTCTCCAACTGCCAAATTGAATTAACTCAACAGGCAAAAGAAGTAGCCAAGGCTTTTGAAGAAAATTCTATGCTTCCCGGCGTCATTTTGACAGATGGTGGTAATTTTGTCGGCATAATATCCAGGCGTCTATTTTTTGAAAAAGTTAACCGCCGCTACGGAGTAGAAATGTTTTTCAAGCGACCAATAGAGGTGCTGTACAAGTTTGCCAAGCCAGAGGAACTCGTACTTCCCGCCAGTAAATTAATAGTAGAAGCCGCCCAGGAATGTCTTTACAGATCGGCAGAATTAATTTACGAACCCGTAGTAGTGGAAATAGCCCCCCAGACCTACAAGCTGTTAGACGTACACCAATTAATGGTCGCTCAATCAAGAATTCACCAATTAACAAATAAGTTACTCCACAAACAAACCCAAGCCAAACTCATCCAAACAGAAAAAATGGCGAGTTTGGGGAGGATTGTAGCAGAAGTAGCCCACGAAATCAGAAATCCGCTGAACTGTATTTGGGGAAATTTAACTTTTCTGCTGTCCTATTTTGAAAACTTGCTTCAGCTCATGTCGGTTTATGAAGAAGAATATTCGGCACCGTGCCCCCGAATTGATGCCCTTAAAAAAGAAATTGAATTTGATTTTTTACAAGAAGATTTGCCGATCACCTTAGAAGGAATGGAGTTGGGAGCCTCGCAATTGCTAAAAATAGTTAACGGGCTGCACCACTTCTCTCACATGGACGAGACAAAACCAGCCGATACAGACATTCACGAATGCGTGGAGATGACGCTGTTAATTTTGAAAAACCGCTTTAAAAACAGCATAGGAGTGGTTAAAAATTACGGCGAACTGCCGCTAGTTAGCGGCTACTCCGGTCAGTTGAGTCAGGTGTTTTTGAATTTGTTAGTTAATGCTCTAGACGCCCTGACAGAGTACGCAGCCGATCGAGAAATACAGACCCAGTGCGGGGACAACTGGCAGCCCCAAATCGAAATTACCACTAAAGTTATAGAAACCGAACACGGCAAGCGGGTCGCAATTTGCATTGCCGATAACGGGCCGGGCATTCCCCCAGAAAATCACCAGCAGATATTTGACACCTTTTTTACCACTAAACCTGCAGGCAAAGGCACCGGTATGGGGCTGGCTATCTGCAATCAAATCGTCACAGAAAAGCACGGCGGCCAACTGAGAATGCGATCGCAACCAGGTAAGAATACTGAATTTGAAATTCTCCTGCCTATAGTTGGCACAACATGATTAACTTAAGAATATTCTCGGTTGTTCGCTCCTGCGGTGAAATGATAGGGTAGCCTTAGTAGTAGGTTCTCATTTCACTTTCCCAGCGTTTCGGCAACTAAAAGTTCCAGTGGCAAATAAATTCAGTTCCAAACTCCTTGGCCCTTCACTCTCCGAAGGCAGCCATCAAGACCTTTCGCTAGAGTCTACCCTCTGGGATTTGCCCCTGTATGACTTTCAGGTTAAATCGAGCTGCTTGGCCGTGGCAGTTGCCGAAATGTTTGAACAGTATCCCCTCGTGCCGGGAGTCGTCTTGATGGAAGCAGGAGAGTTTGCTGGCATGATATCCCGCAGGCAACTGCTGGAATATTTGCTCAAACCCCAAGGCCCCGAGCTATTTTTGCACCTGCCGCTAAAAGTTCTCTACAGTTACGCTCGCGTCGAAATATTATTGGTGGCAGAGAGTACAACCATTTTGGCAGCAGCCCCACAAGCTCTGCGTCGATCGCCCGAATTGCAGGCAGAACCGATCGTCGTCCAAATAGACTCCCAATCTTACCGCCTGTTAGACCCTAACGCACTAAACATCGCGTACTGGCAAATTCGTGGCATAGAAACTCAAGTCCGCTACGAAAGAGCCCAAACTCAAATGATTCAAAGCGAAAAAATGGCTAGTTTAGGGCGTTTAGTCAACGGAGTCGCTCACGAAATTTTAGATCCGGTAGGCTTTATCTGGGGGAATTTAACCTACGTCAGCGACTACAGCAAAAACTTGATGGAATTGCTCTCAGTTTACGACGCATACTGTACCAACCCCCCGCCGGAAATAGCACGGCTCAAAGAAGAGATCGACTATGACTTTTTGCAAAACGATTTCCTCCGAACAGTTGCCAGCATCAAATCAGGGGCAGAACGTTTGAGCAAGTTGGCAACCAGTTTGCAAAACTTCTGCCACATCGACGATATTTATCCCAAACCCACCGACTTGCACGCCAACATAGACAGCATACTTTTGCTGCTCAAAAGTCGTTTGACTAGGGAAATCCAAGTAGTGAAAAACTACGGCTACCTGCCACCAGTCCCATGCTATGCAGGACAGCTAAACCAAGTATTTATGAATATCTTGACCAATGCTATTCATACATTAATTAATGAAGCAGTCGGTCAAGAATTGGCGAAAGAATTCAAAGGTGGAGGAGTCAAAGAGTTCGATCGCCAGCCTAAAATTGAAATCACAACTCAAGTCTGCTGTCCCGAACCTGCGCCGGATTTAGACAAACTTCATGTTCGCTGGGTTTCGATTTGCATATCAGATAACGGGCCAGGAATGTCACCTAGCAAGTACAAAAAAATCATAGAATCATTCTCTACGGAAAAACGCGCCCTCAAAGAAACCAGTTTAGCAGTTAGCTATCAAATAGTGACGGGCAAACACGGCGGTGCATTCAGAATGCGATCGGAATTAGGCAGGGGCACTGAATTTGAAATTTTGTTACCCTTAGCTTAAAGAAGGAAAGCACTACACGGATTTTGACACGGATACACGGATGAATTATCTAGGGTGAGGCAGTAGTCAACAGTCAACAGTCAACCATTATTTAACTGACTGCCGCACATTTTACAAAATCTAGCATTAGCATCGTGTACAGACCAACCGCAACCTTTACAAACAGCTTCTACTTGATTAGCACTTTTAACTAAGTGTTTAATCAAATCCCCCAATTGCCAAGGAATCAGAGCAATTCCCGTCAAAATCATCAAAATAGTCAGAAAACGGCCGGATTCCGAAATCGGAGTAACATCGCCGAATCCCACGGTGGTCATCGTGACAACCGAGAAATAAACAGCATCCAAAAAAGTTCCAAAACTTTCGGGATTTGCCGGATGTTCGACTTGATAAATCAAACCAGAATAAACAAAAATTATTGCCAGCAAAGTAAACAAAATTCGAGCAAAAATCGCCCCATCTTCGCTGCTGATGCGAAAAATAGAAATTTTCAATTCCAGAAAGCGGATGAGTCGGAGAATTCTAAACCAGCGAAAAATTCGGATGAAACTAACATTGACAAATCCCAGTAAAAATGGTAATATTGCCAGCAAATCAATAATTGAAAAAAAACTAAAAATAAATTTTACTCGATTTTCGGCACACCACAGCCGCAATAAATACTCAACTGCAAAAACGATTAAAAGCGCTGTATCGAGAGTTTGCAAATTGCTTCTAAAAGCTTCCGAAATCGGGTAAGTTTCGGCGATGAAGCTGGAGGAAGATAAAAGAATGAGTCCGGTAAGAGTTAAATTTACGGTTCGGCCAATAGGAGTTTCGATATCTTCGAGATAAAATCCAATTTGCGATCGGGTTAACATAGATGAGAGAATTAATACCATTTATGAGGTAAGGGAATTATCGCATATGAGTATCGAATTAACTAAGGGTGAAAGGTTCAATCTTTCTAAAGAAACTCCTAATTTCAGTAAAATTGCGATCGCCCTGGGTTGGCAAGTCAGCCAGACAGCACAAAACTGTGACATTGACGCATCTGTTTTTATGTTAGGGGCGGACGGTCGCATTCCCGATGAAAAGTATTTTGTATTTTACAACAATCTGACATCCCCCGACGGTTCGGTGCGACATTCGGGAGACAGCAGGAATGGACAAGTTGAGGGAGATGATGAGACGGTTTATCTGGATTTGAGTAAAATCAATTCGGCGATTCAGGAAATTGTGTTTGTGGTGACTATTCACGAGGGACAGGAAAAGAATCAAAGTTTTAGTCAAGTTACAAATGCTTTTATCAGGCTTTACAATTCAGAGAATCTTAGCGAATTGGTTCGGTACAATTTAAATCATATATTTTCCCAAGAAACGGCTTTAGAATTTGGACGTTTGTACAAGAAGAATGGCGAATGGAGGTTTCAGGCCGTAGGACAGGGATATAATGCTGGGTTGCAAAGTTTTGTAGATAAGTATTATGTTGAAAATGCGGTTGAGAAAAGCTCGAAAGCTGCTGAGAATGTTGATGATGCTGAGGTTGTAAGGCGGTTTAGCGATCGGGTGGATCGGTTATTGCGCGAAGAGGCGATCGAGGAAACACCGATTCCCGTATCTAGCGAAGCGGTAGAACAGTCGGTGGCTACTCCTGTGAGTGCCGATACTGTGGAATCTGAGGAAGAGGCAAAAATAGATGATTCGGCACTAGAAAATCTGGAAACAGCGATCACTGCTGAAGATTTTTGGCAGCGGTATAATAACAAAGAACGAAATTTTACTGGAGTTAATCTAGCAGGAGTAAATCTGAGCAGAACAGTCCTGAGTCAGGTCAACTTTAGTAGGGCTAATCTAAGCGGTGCAGAACTTTCTGAAACAAACTTATACTTTTCTACCCTGAGTGAGGCAAATTTATGTCATGCAAACCTTCACCAAGCCAATCTCAGTTCAGCCAACTTAGAGAAAACACAATTACTAAATGCAAATTTAAGTGAAGTAAATCTGTCTAATTCAAACCTAAGTGAAGCTAATCTGAGTGGGGTAAATCTCAGTAAAGTTCATTTGTTATTGGGAACAAACTTCAGCAGGGCAAACCTCAGTAAAGCAAACTTAACAGGGTTGAATTTGAAGGGATTAAAATTGATGAATGCTGATTTGAGTAATGCAAACCTAAGTGATACTAACCTATTAATGGCAAACCTTGAAGGGGCAAACCTTGAAGGCTCAAAACTTCAACAAGCACTTTACAACGGACAGACTGTCTTCCCCAGAGGCTTTGACCCTGTTAAAGCAGGTGCTTGCTTAATCGCTCCTAATGTTTCACTGAAAGAAGCAAACCTAGCTCGTCGTAACTTGAGCGGAGTTAACTTGAGTGAAGCTAACTTGAGTGGTGCAAATCTAACTAAGGCAAATTTGCAGGGTGCAAAACTCCTGCAAACTAATTTGAATAAAACCAACTTAAGCGAAGCAGATTTGGGTGGTGCCAACTTAACCGCTGCAAACCTGATAGGAGCCAACCTGATGCAGGCAAACTTATCAGGTGCTAACTTAACTGCCGCAGACTTGAGTGGAGCGAATCTGAAAAATACAGAAACAAGTGGGGCAAATTTTAGTGGTGCTAATCTGAGCAAAGTTAATCTGGTTGGTGGAACTCTTCAATGTAATGTCAGCGGAGCAATATTAACTGAAGGAAATCTCTGTGGGGCTAACCTTCGTTATGGTAATTTTACTGGAGCAAACCTAACTTCGGCAGACTTGCGTGGGGCAGATTTGGATAATACAAACCTAGAAAAAGCCAACCTAAAGGGAGCGAATCTAAGTGGGGTGGTAAATCTAGAAAAGGCAAAACTCGCAGGTGCAATTATGCCAGATGGCACAATTCACGAATAAATTCGATCGCAAATATTAAACAGCAAGGTGGGCAATTTATTGGTGTGAATTTAACCGAAAGTCCGCCAGGGAATTCATTCCCTGGCTAATAGCTTAAGTCCTCGGTCGAGGACTAATGAGTTCTTCAGTCCTCGACCGAGGACTTTTGCTATGAGGCAGGGGTTTAAACCCCTGCCGGACTGAGGGAAATAGCGTTAAATTGACACCAATGGCTGGCATGGCCCACCCCAGAAATAGATTATGATGAGTGTGAAATGTCAAATACATAGATTTTCGATGAATGAATCTGACACGGAAATTATAGAATCTACCCTCAGATGGATGACGGAGTTTGTCGAGTTACCTCATCCAGTTTTCAGCGATTTACCTGTTTGTCCCTTCACTAAAAAAGCACGCTTGGCTAATCAAATTTTATTCAAAATCGAGCCTTTTTCAGCGCGGACTGAGTTCGATCGCGATTCTGCGATCATGAAATCAATTTATGAATTTTACAATTCGGAATTTGAAATCATGGTAGTAATTAATCCCGAAAAAACTGCCATTAGTGCGCCAGAAACTAAAGAATTGATAGACAAATTGAATAATCGGATTTCAGAGTTGGGCTTGCTGGCTTTTCACGCTCATCCCGAAGAAGATTTTAATATTGACGGGCTTCATACTAGGAGGATGCCCTATCCGGGCTTCACCGTTCAAGTAAATTCTAAGCTGAAGCCAGCTTCCGATGCTTTAGAGAAAACTGAATATTACAAAAATTGGACGGCCGAACAACTAAAAGATTTCGGGATTCCGAGAAATTGACGATCGCCCATCCTCTCCGCGCATCTCTGTGCCATTACAATTAATTCAGCAAAAAATCTTTACACATAAGAAGTCATGCAGCTTAAGTCAACAACCCGCCATATTCGCATATACACCGCCATCCTCGAAGATAACGAACTCGTCCCCAGCAATGACCTTTTGACCCTCGACATTGACCCAGATAACGAACTTAACTGGAACGACGAGTCTGTCAAACAGGTATATGCCAAGTTCGACCAACTCGTAGACGCTTACGAGGGCGAAGATTTGACCGAGTACAACCTCCGCCGTATCGGTTCGGAGTTGGAGCACTTGGTACGATCGCTCCTACAAAAAGGCCAAATCAGCTACAACCTCAACAGCCGCGCTGTCAACTACAGCATGGGCTTGCCTCAAGTTGATGCCAAAATTCACCTGTAAGGGCGATCGGGCGATCGGCATTTATGTCAACTTAAGATTGAAACCCATAATAAATGTCGCTTGTAGCTGAGTTTCTATCCCTCCTACTGCTCTTACTCAGGGGAGTACGGGGGGAAAGAGGGTTTTGCTTCGTCTCCCGCTTTGGGGATTCAGGGGCATCTAGACTTCGATACAGAGGAAAGGTGGCGATGGGGAGAATTGGGAACATCTGCTTTTATTCTTCTTCCTGCTTGTTTCTGACTCCTGACTCCTGACTCCC
>Ga0164305_10000484_pt1 | contig 14966 bp, 9 predicted proteins | sample Whisoiple_237_MG_FD_110215 | JGI IMG/M metagenome (GOLD analysis project Ga0164305, IMG submission 110215) | Soil microbial communities amended with pyrogenic organic matter from upstate New York, USA - Whitman soil sample_237_MG | ecosystem: Environmental > Terrestrial > Soil > Agricultural...
CCTACATCTGCAAGCCATTTTAGACAACGTAGTTGATGGCATTATCACCATTAACGAAGAAGGACATATTGAATCCTTTAATCAAGCAGCTCAATTGATGTTTGGTTATGAACCCGCAGAAGTGTTGGGTAAAAATCTCAAACGATTAATTAAAGAATCTATTCCCAGCGACAGTATGGAGGTGTTGCATCACTTTGTTGGCAGTAATCGCCTCAAACTGCGCCGCCAACAACAATCTTTGGGACGACATAAAAATGGCACTCAATTTCCTTTGGAGTTGGCTTTTAGTGAAATGCAACTTCAGGATCAGCGCCTATTTATTGGCATTATGCGAGACATTACTCAACGGAAACAGGCAGAAGAAACCCTGATTAAACAAGCGCAACTGCTAGATCTGGCAAACGATGCTATCTTAGTCCGAGATCATCAGGATCAGATTACTTACTGGAATCAAGGTGCAGAACGCCTCTATGGTTGGTCAAAAGCAGAAGCTAGGGGACAATTTGCTAACCAACTCCTGAAAACGGAATATCCTCAAGACGTTGAAAGTATTGAAGCCACTTTTTTAGACCAAGGATACTGGAAAGGCGAACTGATTCACAGCCAACGGGACGGAACGCGCATCTATGTTGCTAGTCGCTGGACATTACAAATTGATGATGAAGGGGAACCCATCGCCACCTTAGAAATTAATCATGATGTCACTGAACGCAAATTAGCAGAAGCCGCATTACAAAACCGGGCGGCTGAGTTAGTACGTCTGAGCAGCATCTTAGCCCAAACGAATGCAGCGCTAGAGAAACGCAATCATGAACTCGATCAATTTGCCTATATTGTTTCCCATGATCTGAAAGCACCCCTAAGAGCGATCGCCAATCTAGCTACTTGGCTAGAAGAAGACCTTGCTCAACATCTAAGTGGTGAAACTCAACATCAAATGGAACTCTTACGGGGACGGGTGCATCGCATGGAAGCCCTAATTGAAGGTGTTCTCCAATATTCGCGAGTCGGGCGGATCAAAACCGCTACCGAATGGGTAGAAGTGAAGGCTTTACTCTTAGAAGTGATCGATTCTATTGCCCCTCCCCCTACCTTTACGATCACGATTGAGCCTGGAATGCCGCAATTGAGAACAGAACGGTTGCCCTTACAACAGGTATTTACCAACTTAATCAGCAATGCCATTAAACATCACCCGCGCTCCGAGGGGCAGGTCAACATCTCTGTGCAAGATCAAGGAGATGTCTACGAGTTTGCGGTAACGGATAACGGTGCTGGAATCGCCCCCGAATTCCAGGAAAGAGCCTTCATCATTTTTGAAACATTTCAATCTAGAGATCAGGTAGAAAATACAGGAGTTGGCTTAGCCATTGTCAAAAAGATTATTGAAGACAAGGGGGGGAAAGTCCGCCTAGAATCTCAGGTGAATCAAGGAACTACTTTTTACTTCACCTGGCCGAAGTAGCTGGAGGGGGCAGAGGGAGCGGAGGAGGCAGAGGAGGCAGAGGAAGTTCAAAAATTAGATCTTATATTGATTGAATGATGTTGACCTAGTTATCGTCGGGAGTTGCTGTAGGGTTGCATCCAGCTACTCGTGTTGATCAGCTTGCAAACTTTCAAATTTAGAAATCACTCTAAAAGTATAGAGATTAATTAAGTAATTGTTTAGAAAATTCTTGAAGATCAATGAAGCAGCAATCCGTTCCAACTCTTAAGCAAGTCAAAGAACTACTTTAAGACTTGGCTTCACTCAAAAATCCAGCGCCATAAAACTTTCCGGGGGGAACTTAACAATGACCAATTTATTGCTCGTTGATGATGATGAAATTGATGTCATGACGGTACAACGGGCGTTTAAAAAAAATAATATTACCAATGAGTTATTTGTTGCCACCAACGGCTTAGAAGCCTTAGCCATGCTGCGCGGAAATGACAACTTCCCTATTATTCCTACCGATAGAAGACTTATCTTACTCGATCTCAACATGCCTAAAATGGGGGGAATTGAGTTTTTAAGAGAGTTACGGGCTGATCCAGTTTTAAAGCCTACTCCTGTAATTGTCTTAACCACCTCTAATGAGGAAAAAGACAAAGTAGAAGCCTACAATCTGAATGTGGCTGGGTATATTGTCAAACCCGTCACCTTTAGCAAGTTTGTCGAGGCGGTGGGAACTCTCAATAAGTATTGGACTTTCAGTGAAATGCCGTAAACTGCTTTACTAGATATTTCATTACCGAATAGACTAGCCATCAAGTAGGCTGTCAGCGTTTAGAGAGAGGCGAAATCTCCAGCCTTTGCCTCACAATGAAAAAGAGAGGCAACTCTAAGAACCAGATGAAGTGAACTAGCATTTTCCATCTATAAATTATGCCTTTCGTAGGGGGAATGCTTTTAATGGCTCTTGACCGCTAAGTTAATGGCTATGGAAGAGATCCTGAAAATTCTAGTAGTGGAAGACGACGAAGTTGATCGGATGGCGATTCGCCGATCGCTCAAGTCTGTAGGTTTCCTCATGGAATTATCAGAGGCAGAGGATTGTCAGAGTGCGATCGCCACTTTAAAGCAAAAAAATTTTGATTGTGTTTTTCTCGACTACCGCCTACCCGATGGGGATGCTTTAACCCTTGTCAAGGATATCCGGAAGGCGGGTTTTAAAATGCCCTTAGTAGTATTGACAGGTCAGGGAGACGAGCAAATTGCCGTTGAACTGATGAAAGCTGGGGCATCGGATTATATTTCTAAAGGCAAAGTTTCCGCAGAGAGTCTTTCTCGCAGTCTCCGCAATGCTGTTCGAGTTTATCGAGCCGAATCGCAAGCTTATCAGGCAACTCAGCAGTTACGAGAAAGTGAAGAACGCTATCGCTTGGTGCTAGAAGGTTCCAATGATGGGGTTTGGGACTGGGATCTGGTTACTGACCAACTTTATTGGAATGAGCGTTTTTTTGAGCTGACGGGTTTAATTCCGGCAAACTTTACAGGAACCTCTGATAATTTTTTTCAGCTATTGCATCCAGAAGATCGCTCTAGGATTGAGCAAGCAGTCGTTGCCCATCTAGAACGGCGAATTCCCTACGACGAAGAATTCCGGCTTTTACATAGTTCAGGAGAATATCGTTACTGCGTAGCGCGGGGCAAAGCCCAACGAGATGGTAATGGTAAACCTGTGCGGATGTCGGGAGTGATTAGCGACATCACCGAACGCAAACGTTCCGAAGAATCACAGCGATTTCTGGCAGAAGCGAGTATTTTGCTTTCCGCCTCTTTGGAATACCAAACTACGCTAGAAAATTTAGCGGATCTCTCCGTACCCCGCCTAGCAGATTGGTGTGCGATTGACGTGATTGATCCAGACCAATCTTACCGTCGGATTGCGGTTGCTCATGTCAACCCCGAAAAAGAAGCATTGGTATGGGAGTTAAAAGAGCGCTACCCCCCCCAGCCTAATACTCGGTATGGCTATGGTAAAGTCTTACGCACAGGCGAGTCAGATAGCTGCTTTGATGTTTCTGAAGCTCATTTAACCAACTTGGCTCAGGATGAGGAACATCTCCAACTACTGCAAACATTAAAGATTAAGTCCTATATTTGTGTGCCGTTGCGTGTGTGGGAACGCACGTTAGGGTCAATTTTATTTGTTTCTGCTGAATCGGGTCGTCGCTATACCGAGGCAGATTTGCATCTGGCTGAGGATTTGGCACGCCGCGCTGCTTTGGCTATGGAAAATGCCAGACTCTACCGAGAGGCGCAGGAAGCTAGCCAAAATCTGCGACAGGCAATTTTAATTTTGGGCGAACAGCAGCAGCAGCTGCGAACCCTGCAACAACTGACCAACTTGCTGAATCAACGGCTAACCGATTTACCCGGACTGTTGCGCGTCATGGTGCAAGCGGTTTGTGATGCAATTCCCGGCGCTCAGTTTTGCTTTATCATTCTGCACAATCCTCAGTGTAACCGTTTGGTTTTAAGCGTTACGGCTGGGATTGGTACTGACAAACTTCGGCTAGAAGATGCTTTTGCTTTAGAAGAAGGCTTACTGAATCAGGTATTTGCCACGGGGGAATCTCAGTTAATTCAAACGAATAAAGCGAGTTTGGATTTAGGCAATGATGTCATGTCTTTTACCTTAGCTTTAACTCCAAACTCTTCCGAAATTCCTGCATCCCTGTATGCAGCGCCAATTGAGTCTGTGCAAGCTGGACGATTAGGCGTGTTGGCAATTGGCAACTGGGAGGATATGAATGCGTTTGATGAGGAAGATAAAAACTTGTTGGTAGCGGTGGGAGAACAAGCCGCGATCGCGATCGATAATGCTCGCCTCATTAATACCTTAGAGGAACGGGAAGAACGCTTAGAACTCCAAAACGAAATTTTAGCGCAACAAAACCAAGAATTAGAAAATCAGCGCCAGCAAATTCAACTGCAAAATTTACAGTTGATGGAAGCAGCACGGCTAAAATCTCAGTTTCTGGCTACCATGTCCCACGAGTTGCGGACTCCCATGAATGCCATTATTGGTTTTTCCCAGTTGTTGTTGCGTCAACGCCAAAGTCAACTAACCGCCCATCAAGAAGACATGATGGAACGGATTTTGAATAATGGTAAACACCTACTGACGCTGATTAATGAGATTCTTGACCTTTCCAAAATAGAAGCCAGTCGCCTAGAACTGCAACTGGAAGAATTAAACGTTGTTAATTTAGTCAGAACAACCACTGAAGAATTGCGATCGCTAGCGGCTGAAAAGCAGTTAGCTTTGCACGTTTATACAGAGATGGAAAATCCTTGTATTACTAACGATCGCGCCCGCCTCAGACAAATTTTGGTCAATCTGCTTTCCAATGCAATTAAATTTACGGAAACGGGCAGTGTGCAAGTAGAAGTCCAAGAACTCTCAGCCCATCAAATCCTGCTGATTGTCAGAGATACAGGAATTGGGATTTCTCCAGACAATATCGAGCATATCTTTGAAGAATTTCGCCAACTCGATCAAGGTCTTCAGCGCAAATACGAGGGGACAGGTTTAGGGCTAGCCATTACGCGATCGCTCGTCCAGTTAATGCAAGGCAACATCACCGTTGAAAGCCATTTAGGAGCAGGATCTATTTTTAAAGTAGAGTTCCCTCGGCAAGTTAGCCAGACTCCCCCAAATAGTATCAATCCCTCTAACCCCAACTTACCGATGAACGGAAGTGGCGCGATCGCAAAAACGGTATTACCTCCGTTTCGCAACTCATCTAAGCTTTATTGAGCAGAGGGGGCTGAGGAGGCTGAGGGAGCGGAGGGAGCAGAGGAGGCTGAGGAAGGTTAATAGAGATAGAGATGTTTATACAAATACATGAGGGAATGTGCTTAACTTTTGATGGTTAGTGAGCTAAAGAATTGTGGACATCGGAGTTATTTTGATGAGTCAAGAGAGAATCAATGATCATCGTGATTTAGCCATTTACAAAATGAGCTTTGAGGCAGCGATGAAAATCTTTGAACTCTCAAAAAGGTTTCCGGCTGAAGAGCGATATTCGTTAACCGATCAAATTCGTCGTTCGTCTCGCTCAGTTTGTGCAAATTTAGCAGAAGCTTGGCGCAAACGTCGTTACGAGGCAGCCTTTGTCGCGAAGTTGAATGATTGTGAAGCGGAAGCAGCAGAAACTCAAACTTGGCTAGAATTTGCGGTCAAATGTAACTATCTAGCCCCTCAATCTACCCAAGAACTCAACACTATTTACAACAAAGTTTTGAGTGGACTAGTCAACATGATCAAAAACCCTTCACCTTGGCTCATGCTACGCTAACTCCCTCTGCCCCTCTGCCTCCTCCGCTCCCTCTGCCTCCTCTGCCCCCTCCGCTTCCTCCGCCCCCTCCGCTCCCTCCGCCCCCACTCCCTCCACCTAAAATTCTGTTACCCTTATGTTGAATAGTCCTGAGCTTGCTGACCTATAACCGCTCTACGCTGCTTATGGCTCAAGTAACCTCAAATAGCAGTTGACCTTTTAAAAAAAACAAATGTTTGGTCACGACATTATTGTCGTTGGTACCTCGGCAGGAGGTGTAGAAACCCTAAGACAGCTGGTTCAAGGTTTACCGTCAAATCTACCCGCCGCTATCTTTGTTGTTGTTCACTTTCCTCCTCATAGCACGAGTGTATTGCCCAAGATTCTCAATCGTGTTAGCGCCTTAAAAGCCTCTCATCCTGAATCGGGAACACCCATTGAGCATGGACGAATTTATGTAGCGCCTCCTGATCATCACCTTTTAATTGAGCGCGGCTACATCCACTTAGCGCGGGGGCCACGGGAGAATAATCATCGACCAGCCATCGATCCCTTGTTTCGGACAGCCGCCCAGTTTTATGGGCAACGGGTGATTGGGGTGGTGCTATCGGGAAATTTAGATGATGGTACGGCAGGACTGTTGGCAATCAAGGAGCAAGGCGGGATTGCCATTGTTCAAGATCCAGAAGATGCGATGTTTTCTGGGATGCCACGTAGCGCCATTGAGAATGTTGAGGTAGATCATATTCTGCCGATCGCCCTCATTGCCCCGACCTTAAGCGATTTGGCTCACCAACCCATCGCCAAGCAGATTAGAGAACCTGTTGATGAGACGCTGAACATTGAAACTGATTTGGCAAAACTTGATATGGCAGCGCTACAGAAAGAGGAAAGACCCGGAGCGCCTTCAGGTTTTGGTTGTCCTGAATGTGGGGGGGCACTTTGGGAACTCAGCAACGGCAGGTTGATCCGTTTTCGCTGTCGCACGGGTCATGCTTACTCAGTTGAGACACTGCTAGCAGAGCAAGCAGATTCCCTAGAGGTGGCATTGTGGACAGCAATTAGGGCATTGGAAGAGCGGGCAGCGCTGGCTCGTCGGCTCGTAGAAAGGGCACAGGAGCATAATCAGCTATTGACGGCTACTCGTTTTCAAGCCCAAGTGGATGATGCTCACCAGAATGCTGCTGTGATTCGGCAAGTACTGATTAAAAAGGAGGGAGAAGCCGAAAAGCAGTGGAAGCGGCAGGAGAATGAACTAGATCATGAGCTAGTAGCTTCTGACCTTGACCCTGGCGGTTCCTATTTTATTGTTGCTTTGGTAGCCTCAAAAGGTGGATTGAAGGCTTTAACTCAGATTGTTTCTGCCTTACCTTCTGAATTTCCAGCCGCGTTGCTCTTATTACAACACTTAGAACGCGATCGCCCCAGCGCCTTAGCAAAGATTATCCAAGCCCAAACGCCTCTACCCGTCAAGCAAGCACAGCAGGGAGATCAATTACGTCCGGGAACTATTCACATTGCTGCGCCTAATAAACACCTGCTGGTGAATGCAGATGCTACCCTTTCTTTGACAGATACAGAACTGGTGCATTTTGTGCGACCTGCTGCTGACTTGCTGTTTGAGTCGTTAGCTATTAATTTTAAAGAACGCGCGATCGCAGTTGTGTTAACAGGATATGGGGTTGATGGTTCTACGGGAGTTCAAACCATTAGCGCTATGGGCGGGACTGTGATTGTGCAAGATCAAGCCTCTTCTGATCATTTTGGAATGCCGGGATCTGCCATTAACACAGGGAGCGTCGATTTTATCCTACCGTTAGATGAAATTGCAGCGACTTTGGTAGAATTGACTAAACCAGGTGCTATTAGAAATCCTTTGTAATTAAAAGTTTTTCCTATTAGAAATTACGCATTTAACCTCAGTAGTAAAGAATCAATTCAACTCAACATTCCTAATGCTGATACAGCCGAATTATAGCTTTGAATGGCTCGGATCTCCCATTTTTTTGGGGGGGGGTAAAGGCAAGTTTAAGATTGAGCAAGAGATGTAGGTATACCCTAGCCCAAATTGGTGGGCTAGGGAAAAAAATTGCTGTAAGCCCCTTTTTCTAACGAATCTGGGAACGGCTGTATATCTTATAAGATTTGCAATCAAACAAAGATGATTGAATCATGAGTCTACAAAGTAACAATCCTGAATTTGAAGCTTTATTAGAATATATTAAACGTAGCCGAGGTTTTGATTTTACTGGCTACAAACGTTCTAGCCTTATGCGTCGCGTTCTTAAGCGGATGCAAACTGTAGGTATTGAAGATTATAAAAATTATCTAGATTATTTAGAAGTTCATCCTCAAGAATTTATCCAGTTATTTAATACTTTATTAATTAATGTCACTTCTTTCTTTCGCGATCGCCCTGCTTGGGACTATTTAACAGAAGAACTCATTCCTATACTCACTGTCTACAAAGACAGTCATCAACCGATTCGGATTTGGAGCGCTGGATGTGCTTCGGGTGAAGAAGCCTATACCCTAGCAATTATTTTATGTGAAGCACTGGGGATCGACCAATTTCGAGAGCGGGTGAAAATTTACGCGACTGATATTGATGAAGAAGCCCTCGTTCAAGCCCGACTCGCGATTTATCCTATTAAGGCTTTGGAAGGGATTTCTCCCGAACTGGTTGTAAAGTACTTTGATAGGACTGAACAACACTATATCTTTCGGAAAGATTTACGCCGTTCATTAATTTTTGGTCGCCACAATTTAACGGCTGATGCTCCTATTTCTCGGATTGACTTACTGGTGTGCCGCAACACCCTGATGTATTTTAATGCCGAAACTCAAACTAAAATTTTGACTCGTTTCCACTTTGCCCTGAACGATGGCGGCTTTTTGTTTTTAGGGAAAGCCGAGATGTTGCTCACCCACACCAATACATTTATTCCTGTAGACTTAAAACGGCGAGTGTTTACGAAAGTTGGTCAGATAGACCGACGCGATCGCCTGTTAACCATGGCACCCAACAGTAACGCTGAAATTCATCATCTCACCACTCAATTCTATATTCGAGAAGCTGCTTTCGATAGTGGTTCGCAAGCACAAATTGTGATCGATATCTCTGGGTACGTCATCTTGGCAAATGAACACGCCAGAAGATTATTTAACCTGACAACGAAAGATCTGGGTCGTCCGTTACAAGATTTAGAAATTTCTTACCGTCCGGTAGAATTGCGCTCTTACATCGAGCAAGCTTATACTGAACGTCGCTCAATGAGCCTTGCAGATATTGAGTGGTTAACACCTGCTAATGAAATCATTTACTTAGATGTGCTAGTCGTACCCCTCATAGAAACAAATGGGAATTTACTAGGCGTTACTGTTTCCTTTATTGATGTCACCCGTTCTAAACGGCTAAAAAAGGAACTTCAACAAGCAAGCCAAGAACTAGAAATGGCTTATGAAGAGCTTCAGTCTACTAATGAAGAGTTAGAAACCACAAACGAGGAGTTGCAATCTTCTAACGAAGAATTAGAAACCATAAACGAGGAGTTGCAATCTTCTAATGAAGAGTTGGAAACCATGAACGAGGAGTTGCAATCTTCTAACGAAGAGTTGGAAACCCTCAATAATGAAATGCACTGCCGTAGCGAGGAACTGAATCAACTCAACACTTTTTTAGAAGCGATTTTAACCAGCCTACGAGGTGCGGTGATTGTGCTAAATCGGGATATGCACATCCAAATCTGGAACTGTATGGCAGAAGATTTGTGGGGATTGCGAAGCAATGAAGTACAAGGACAGCACTTTTTAAATTTAGATATTGGTTTGCCTTCTGAGCAACTGAGACAAATTTTTCGTAGCTGCCTTGCAGGAGAGTCGAAATACCAGGAAATCAAGCTAGATACTATCAATCGGCGGGGAAAAACGCTTCAGTGTCAAATTACCTGCACCCCCTTGATGAGTCGGGATAAAGAGATTGGGGGAGTTATTTTGGTGATTCAGGTTTGATGGGGAATGAGGACAAGGGGGACAAGGGGGACAAGGAAGACAAGGAAGACAAGGAAGACAAGGAAGACAAGGGGGACAAGGGGGACAAGGGAGACAAGGGAGACAAGGGAGACAAGGGAGATTTTTTATTTTTGGGGAGCAATTTTTTTCTGCTTGTGTGTACGCATTTGGAGTGTTAACCGTATTTGTCCTGAAGCGGTTCCTTAATATCTCTAACTAACGAAAAGGTGAAATTCTACCTAAGGAGGATCACTAATCAAGTTGATGGGATCAGTCTCCGTGAGGATTAATCAACTATTTTTAATTGTTATTTCTAAAGAAGGTTTCTGATATTTGCCTAGATTGCGCTAACCTTATTGTCAGTTTCAGACAATTCCAATTTAAGGAATCCTGAATAATTAAGAAAATCTTAAAAATAATCTTCTTTTAACAATAATGGTTTACCAAGTGTCAGAGAATGATTTTACCCATAAAGTAGAGGCGGCACGCAACCGAGCCAATGCGTTACAGCAGCAAGTCACGACAGCACGCTGGCAAGAACCTGATGGGTTAGCTAGTTCGTTGGAAGAACTCCAAACTGCCTTAGAAGAACTGCGGGTAGCTGATGAGGAACTGCGCCTACAAAATGAAGAATTACTCATTACTCGCACGGAGGCAGAAGCACAACGGCAGCGTTACCAAGAGCTATTTGATTTTGCTCCTGATGGTTATTTGGTGACTGATAATGGTGGAGTGATTCAGGAGGCTAACCAGGCGGCTGCTAAGTTATTAGGGATTTTACAAAAGCATTTAGTTGGCAAACCTGTAGCGGTTTTTATTCCTGAAGCAGAGCGTCCGGCATTTCGTTCTCGACTGAATCAGCTACAAAAACAGATTGTAGTACAGGAGTGGGAAATCGTTATGCGATCGCGTGATGGAAATACTTTTTATGCTTCCCTCACCATTGCTCCCGTTTGTAACCGCAATACTCAAACCATTGGTCTGCGCTGGATGCTACGCGACATCACTGCACGCAAGCAAGCCGAAGAAAAGTCTCGATTATATCAACTAGAAAATTTGCAACTTCAAGAAGCAACTAAGCTAAAATCACAATTTTTAGCTTTAATGTCTCACGAGTTGCGAACTCCGATGAATGCCATTTTAGGCTTTTCTCAACTGCTGTTGCGTCAAGCTAATGCTCATCATTTGCCACCAAATTGTATTAATTTAGCCGATCGCATTCTTCAAAGTGGAAAACATTTGTTACTGCTGATTGAAGATATCCTCGATTTTTCTAAATTAGAAGCGGGACGCTTAGAATTACAGGTAGAAGAATTCAATCTGATTGAGTTAGTTAATCGAACTATTGAAGAACTGCAAATTCTCTTTTACCAAAAGCAGTTGACAGTAGAAATTCAATGTCTGTTAGACCCTCCTTATATTGTTAATGATCCGCACCGTGTACGCCAGATCTTAGTCAATCTGCTCTCGAATGCGATTAAGTTTACGCACACAGGCGGCGTTTGCATAGAGGTAGAAGAAGTATTAGCTAATAAAGTTGCGATCGCGGTGAAAGATACGGGAATTGGCATCGCTGAAGAGGATTTAAAGCATATATTTCAAGAATTTAGACAAGTCAACCAGATTATGACCCGTAGTTGCGGCGGAACTGGGTTAGGACTAGCCATTTGCGATCGCCTAGTGAAAATGATGCAGGGCAAAATTACCGTAGACAGCCAGCTAGGGGAAGGATCGACGTTTAAAGTTGAGCTTCCGCGTCAGGTGAGAGGGTGAGGAGGAGACAAGGGAGACAAGGGGGACAAGGGAGATAAGGAGGATAAAGGGGAAGGTGAAGAGGGATTTTATTCGCCGATAGTCCAACGGTTAGGGTTGTTGATCATTTTGACTAAGCCACTAAGAATTTGATTGTAGGTAGTATAAAGTTCTCTTCCGGGTTCTAAAGGCAAATAATTACATTTGACGGCAAACTTAAGCCAAACCTGAGTTTCCGCCGCCTCGGCTTCACAGTCATTAAGCTTGGCAATAAAAGCTGCTTTATACCTTCGTTTTCTCCATGCTTCTGCTAAATTAGCGCAGACAGAACGTGAAGAACGGCGAATTTGATCCGTTAACGAATATTTCTCCTCTTGAGGAAATTTTCGAGACAATTCAAAAATTTTCATAGCTGCCTCAAAAGCCATTTGGTAAATCCCTAAGTCTTCATGGCTTCTAAAATCTGATGTCTTTACTTTTTTGTCTTCCATATCCCCCTTGTCCCCCTTATCTCCCTTGTCTCCCTTGTCTCCCTTGTCCCCCTTGTCTCCCTTGTCTCCCTTGTCTCCCTTGTCTCCTCCCAGCTTTCAATATAAAAACCTACACCCGTCAGAGTCCCCCTTACTCTTTTGCTGCTATTCGCAATTTAGCAGAACGCGATCGCGGGTTAGTGGCGATTTCGTCTGCTTGGGGAATGATGGGTTTTTTGGTTAATACTTTGAGGCTGGGGGATTCTCGCAGGGTATGTTTGACGATGCGATCTTCTAGGCTATGAAAGCTAATGATGCCAATTCTGCCACTGGGTTTGAGCCAATTGGGGGCTTGATGCAAGAAGGTTTCTAGGGAGGTTAACTCTTCATTGACGGCAATTCGCAGGGCTTGAAAGACTCGTGTGGCGGGGTGGATTCTGCCGTAACGATATTGGCGGGGGACACAATGGGCGATCGCTTCTGCTAAGTCGGTGGTTGTCTGAAAGGGACGGCGTTCGACAATTCGTCGGGCAATTCGTCGTGAAAGTCGTTCTTCTCCATATTTAAAGAAAATGTCGGCTAAATCAGCTTCTGTCCACTGATTAATCACGTCAGCCGCCGTTAAGGGTTGCTGTTGATTCATTCGCATATCTAGGGGCGCTGTCTGCCGAAAACTAAAGCCGCGTTCAGCTACGTCGAGATGTACAGAACTTACGCCTAAATCTGCAATAATTCCATCAAATATGCTAGAATTAGATTTATAATTAGAGAAATTTCCGTGCCAAAAATGTAGGCGATCGCCATAAGTATCCGAGAGTAAGTTTTTAACGGCGGCGATCGCCTGCTGATCTTGATCAATGGCTGTCACCTGCACATCGGGTGCTGCTTCCAGAATTAATCGAGTGTGCCCACCTCCACCAACGGTTGCATCTAGATAGTGCCCTCCCGGACGGATGGCTAAACCCTCAATTAACTCCCGACTCAGCACGGAAATATGCACAAATGGCTGGGCTGCTGTCTCAGGTAAGTTTTGGGAGTCTGTCGTCATCCTTGATCCTTTATTTTTGGTAAATGACTGCTCCCTCTACTTGGTGCAGTTTTTTGGCTAATTTCTGAGTATTGCTATTCAGGATGATGATATAGGCATAGCCAGGAAATTTCACTTCTTTGGCGATTCGCTGTACCAGCTTGTGCTCATTTTGCTCCTGACTCACTTCAAACCACCTGCGATCGCGGATAATCCCTAAAACATAAAAAGGCTTTTGGGGTAAGTACTTGACGCTTTTTTGCACCCAGTAAGCTGCTTTTAGTTGGGGGTAATGAGATAACTGCTGAACCAAATCTTGAATGGCTACATCTGGTAGCTGATGGGGAATAAACGTATCACTAGCATTGACATGCGATCGCTCTTTTTTGGCTTTCAACACCAACTCGTAGTGCTGCTGGGCACGTACTTGATAAAGCTTGGCTTTTTCTAGCTGTTTTTGTTGCTTCCAAAAAGCATAAATTAACTCACAACCAGCAATCACCCCATCGGGATCTTTAGCGATCGCTTGCTCAATATAATCAATACCTTTAGCATCTTGCCGTTTTAGCAACAGTTGCCCTAGGGTATAGTTAGCCGCCGCATGATCAGGTTGAGCCTTTAAAATCTCGTCTAATAACGGCATCCCCGCTTCCTCGCCCTTCAATTCTAAAGTCCAAGCGGCGCGGTTCCAAGCTTCTTCGGGAGTTAACGGCTGTTTCTGGAGTTTCTCCTCCAACAGTTGCAAATTTTGTAGCGTTTCCTGAGCATAAGCATATCGTTGTCGCCAAGCCGTTGCTGCTTGCTCTTGCCATTGGCGATCAAAATGCTCAGTTAAAGGTTTTAAGGCTTTCCCTAAAAATTCCTCTGCCGCACTCACCTGAAATAAAACAGGGAGTTCCCCTTGCTCAGGGATATATCCTAACGCAGACAGGCGATCGGCTAAGCAGGGGTGCGTATCCTCATTATTAGTAGTTTGTGCCAAAGCTTCTTGAAACCATTGAGTCGCCGCCTCAGATTTGACTTCAGTCCGCAAGGCGCTGAACATACGTGTATAAGTCGTCTTCGGCGGTTCCACTAAATGCTGCATCTGCTTTAACACCTCAGGCCAAAAGGAACTTTCTAAGAACTTTGAGCGGATTTCTACATTAATTAAAGCTTCCGCCGTATTCTTAACCCCAGCTAGCTGTGCAGCACATCGATCCGCCTCATATTCATCCATTCGAGCCAAAACGAAGGAATAGGCATTAAAAAACGGCTCATACCAGTTAAAAAAACTCTCAAACAGCACAAAAGACCCTGCGTGTCCCCCTTGTGATAGCCTCTCAACCAGTTGACTATACGTTTTCCGGATACGATAAATCCAACCTGCAAAGCGACTATGGTTTCCTGATAAATGCCCCAATTCATGAGCCAAGACTGCCCGAAATTGATCCGCAGAAAGGGCTTGCAGCAAGGGTAGCCCAATAATTAAATAGTTTTGTTGCCATCCCAAGATTCCTAAACGCGGTCTTTGAACAACTCCCGCATTGAAATCTTCGGTAAGTAAGATCTGGTGAAAGCTTGGCGCTTTGAGTTTGGCGGTGAGTTCGTTGACTAATCCAAACAGATAGGGCACTTCTTTGCGCTTCAGGGGTAAACCTGTCGGCGGCGGAAAAGAAACCCAGAGCGATCGCAATACCATCACGGCTGGAACTAAGATTAATACGCCCAGCTTAATTAAAAAGATATTGATTCGGTGGCTATATACCACCAGTAGGACAATCAACCCCAAAACGGTTAACAGTCCAGCTAATACCAAAAAAATATAACTATAGCCAAGTATGGCCAGCAAACCTACCCGCAGTTTATAGGTTCCAGGTCGCTGACGAGCAAAACCTTCTAAGCGCTGAACGAGAATATCGAATTCTTCTTGATTGAACGCCATAAAATCTTACCTA
>Ga0164305_10000487_pt1 | contig 14941 bp, 13 predicted proteins | sample Whisoiple_237_MG_FD_110215 | JGI IMG/M metagenome (GOLD analysis project Ga0164305, IMG submission 110215) | Soil microbial communities amended with pyrogenic organic matter from upstate New York, USA - Whitman soil sample_237_MG | ecosystem: Environmental > Terrestrial > Soil > Agricultural...
GAAAATCATCGCAACCCGGCCTTTGCGCATGGCGTCCTTCGCCGCCAACGTGACTGCGGCTTCGTCGATGCCGTCGGCAAAGCCCACCGCGCCGATGGAGAGGCCTGCAAGCGTCTTCGCAAACAGAGTTTCCGTCCCGCCATAGAGCGGTTGCGAGTGCAGAATGACGTCGCCGGGGCGGGCGAAGGCGAGGATCGTGGTCGCAATCGCCGCCATGCCGGATGAGAACAGCGCGCAAGTCTCGGTGCGCTCGTAGACCGAGAGCCTGTCCTCCACGATCTCGCTGTTGGGGTGATTGAACCGCGAATAAACCAGGCCCGCGCCCATCCCCTCGGGAGGCTCGCGCCGACCTGAGACGAAATCGAAGAAGTCCTGCCCGTCTTCGGCGGTCCTGAAGACGAACGTCGAGGTCAGGAACACCGGTGGTTTAACGGCTCCTTCCGACAGCTGCGGATCGTAGCCGTAGTTCAGCATCAGCGTTTCGGGATGCAGCATGTGGTTGCCGATGTGGGTCTTCGACGGAAACGGTTTCACCATGGCCTGTCTCGCTGTCTGGATTCGGAACGTCGCCCTGCGTTGGGGTCTTCCGCAATGGCGAGGCGGTCAGGAGGAGTGGACGCGATGGCATCCAACGGCTCCAGTCAACGTTGCCAGTATCAGCGTAGCAACATCTGGAAGCGATTTCACCGCGCCCGAGGCGGATTTCCCGCCAGCAGGCGCCGGCAAGTTTCGACAAAGACCTGCGCCCCGGTCACGATGTCGGCATCGTCAGTATTCTCGCTCCAATGATGACTGATGCCGCCGATCGAGGGTACGAAAAGCATGCCCGCAGGCATGATTGTCGCGAGAATCTGAGCGTCATGGCCGGCGCCGCTGGGCATGCGGATGGATTTGCCCCCGGCAAAGGAAGCGCTCGCAGCTTCTATCGTCTGCTGGAATACGCCATCCATCATGGCGGGGGCGCCGGTACGCAAACGCTCCAGCTTGACGCTGCAGCGGCCTTGCGCGGTGACCTCGGCGGCCATGCTCTGCAGCAAACCCTCCAGGCGGTCGATCACGCCTGGGTCATCGTCGCGAATCTGAAACAACATTTCTGCACGTCCCGGGATGATGCTCGGCGCGCCGGGATCGAGGGTGATGCGGCCGGTGGTCCATACGGTGCGTGGTCCGCACAGCTTGGGGAACCGATCGTCGATGGCCACGCAGAACCTGGCCAGCGCCACGCCGGCATCCTTGCGAACACCCATGTGGGTCGTGCCGGCGTGATTTTGCTCGCCGGTAAAGCTGATCTTGTATTGCCAGATCCCGACGATGGATGTGACGACGCCGATTGCGAGATCACCGCCTACGAGCGTCTCGCCTTGCTCGATATGCGCCTCGAGATATCCGATATGCCGCCCGCGTTCAGCCGTCACGCGCGGCCGGCCGGCTAGACCCACATCGCGCAAGGCGTTCCGCATGGTCCGGCCGCTGCTGCGGTCGCGCGCCGCGTCGATGTCCGCGTCGCTTACCCCGCCAACATAGGATCTGCTGCCCAGGAAATGGCCGAAATGGCCTTCCTCATCGCACCATGCAGCGACTTCGACCGCGCCTTTTACGCTCGGATCGGAATTGATCACGCGGGCGGCTTCAAGGGCATAGACGACGCCAAGCGGCCCATCGAGCCAGCCCGCGTAATTCTGGCTTTCGAGGTGGGACCCGGCCAGCAGTTTTGGTCCGGATTTTGTGCTGCTGCCGAGCACGTTGCCGATGCCGTCGATCGTGGCGGTGAGCCCGGCCTCCGGAAGCCTTCCGGCAAGCCACTCCAGCGATCGCATATGCGGCTCGGAGAAAGTCGGCTTGTGAACGCCCGTCTTGTAGGCGCCAATGCCACGGAGGGTATTGAGATCCGCAAGGACCCGAGCACCATCGACCTGCGAACGATCATCAGGCATGAACCGCCACCTTCAATGCCTCCGCACGAATCTCTTCGACGAGCCGTTCTTTCAGCCTGACGAATTCGGGCGTGGTCTTGATCTTGTAGGATCGCGGGTGCGGTAGATCGACCACGATCTCGGCCTTGATGGAGCCGGGACGTGCGCTCATGACGATGACGCGGCTGCCGAGGAAGATTGCCTCTTCGATGTCGTGGGTGACGAACAGCACGGTTTTCTGGTCGCGTTCCCAGATGCCGAGCAGCATTTCCTGCATCAGCGCGCGGGTTTGATTATCCAGCGCTCCGAACGGCTCGTCGAGCAACAGGATCTTGGGATCGTTGGCGAGGGCACGGGCGATGGCGGTGCGTTGCTGCATGCCGCCGGAGAGCTGCTTCGGCCAGTGATTTTCAAATCCCGATAGACCGACCCGATCGATGAATCCATCGGCGATCTTGCCGCGATCGGCTTCGGAAATCCCCCGCTCGCGCAGGCCGAACGCGATGTTATCGCGCACGGTCAGCCACGGAAACAATGTGTAAGACTGAAAGACCATGCCTCGATCCGCGCCAGGTTCCGTCACCTCGTGCCCGTCGAGAATGACGCGGCCGCTCGTCGGCCGGTCGAGCCCGGCGATGATGCGGAGCAGCGTGGATTTTCCGCAGCCCGAAGGGCCGAGGATGGTGACGAAATCATTGTTGCCGACGCGGAGGTCGGTCGGTTCCAGAGCCCGCGTCGGCGCATTGCCCTGGCGCGCAGGGAAGGTGCGAGAGACGTGATCGATCTTCAGATCGGTCATGCGAATCTCCACGGAAACAGCCAGGCGTTGAAGGCCTTGAACAGGAAGTCCGATGCGAGGCCGATCAGCCCGATGACAATGATGCCGAAGATGATCTGGCCGGTGTTAAGCAGAGCCTGGCTGTCCGTGATCATGTGGCCGATGCCCGACGACGAACCGATGAGTTCGGCGACGATGACGTAAGTCCACGCCCAGCCCAGAACCAGCCGAAGGATTTCCGCGATCTCGGGGGCAGACGAGGGCAGCAGCACGCGGCGGATGATGCCGCTGTCGCCGGCGCCCAGCGTGTACGCCGCTTCAACGAGGTCGCACCTTGTGTTCCCGACCGTTACGGCAACCATCAGAATGATCTGGAAGACCGAGCCGATAAAAATGACCAGCAGCTTCTGCAGTTCGCCGATGCCCGCCCACAGGATCAACAGCGGGATGAAGGCCGAGGCGGGCAGATAGCGGGCAAACGAGACGAAAGGCTCCAGGAAAGCCTCGATCGGCTTGTAAGCGCCCATCAGAAGGCCGAGCGGCACGGCGATGATGGCCGCCAGCGCAAAACCGCCGACGACTCGCCATATCGTCATGCCGATGTCGAACAGGAAACCGTGCCTTGTCAGGAGTTCCCAGCCTTCCTGCAGCATGGTCAGCGGGTTGGCGAGAAAGGTTTTCGAGACATGGCCGCCGAAGGTTGCCCATGCCCATAGGGCAACGAAAAGGACGAAGAACGCAAAGCCATAGGCCGCGCGCTGCTTCGATGTCACGGGATCCAGGGGACGTAGCACAGGGCATATTCCTCAAAGCCGTGCGTTGATCGCGCGAAGTCCCGCTTCGACGCGTTGTGGAAGCGGGACCGGCGCGGCGCTGACCGAGTCTACTTGATGAAACTCCCGTCAAAGAGGTCGTTGGTCTTCGGAACCGATTTGATGATGCCGATCTCGAGCAACAGGTCGGCGGCTTCCTTGTTGAAGGCCTGGAACTCGCCCGCGAAGAATTTCTGGTTCGCGGCCTTGTCCTGCCAGCGCAGATATTTCGCCGAGTTGCCGAACTGTTCACCGGACTGCTTCACATCGGCGCCCATGATCTCGTAAGACTTGGCCTGGTCCTTTTCGATCATGGCGATCGCCTCGAAATAGCTGTCGGCCAGCGCTTTCGCGGCTTTCGGGTTGTCGGTCAGGAATTTCGGCGTGCAACCGAACGTGTCCATGATCATCGGGTAGTCGAGCGTGGTGGCGATGATCTTGCCCTTGTCCGGCGCAGCACGCACCGTCGAGAGGTAAGGCTCATAGGTCATGGCTGCATCGTTCTGACCGGACACGAATGCTTGCGCGGCCGCGGCCGGCTCCAGATTCACCACCGTGACGTCCTTGACCGAGAGGCCGTTTTTCTTGAGCATCCACGCCAGGGTGAAATAGGGGGCGGTGCCGGGTGCGGAGGCGGCGATCGTCTTGCCTTTCAGATCCTTGATCGAGGCGACATCGTTTCGCGTTGCCATGCCATCGGCGCCGTAGCTCTTGTCGAGCTGGAAGATCTGCTTGGTCGCGACACCATTGGCATTCCAGGAAATCCAGGTCTCCACGGTGGTCGCAGCGCACTGGACGTCACCCGACGCCACGGCCAGATGCCGGTCCTTTTGGGGGATCTTCTTGATCGTCACATCGAGGCCGTTCTTCTTGAAGATGCCCGCCTGGTTTGCGAGCGTGAGCGGCGCGAAACCGGTCCATCCCGAGATCCCGATGCTGACCTTCACGTCTTCTGCCACGGCTGGTGCGGACACCAGGAAAGCGGCGGTTGCCGCGTATATTCCAAGACTACGCATGATTGTCTCCCTTTCCGGTTCGTGGATCGTGTCCTGTTCGTCTGTGCACACCCGTGGCGGTGGCGCTTGAGGCATGGTTGGTTGCTGTGCCGGGCTCCGCGCCGTTGATATCCTTCTCTCAGCCGCCTTTGAAGCGCGCAACCAGTTTGTGGGACTCGCCCGGATATAGAAGGCGCACAGCAGTCAGCGTCCGTGCGCTGCGCCAGGTGTGCCGTTCGATCACCAGGCAGGGCGCGCCGACCGCAATGTCCAGTGCCGCCGCTGTGCGGTCGTCGGCCGCGATCGCGCTGATCGTATGCTCGGCTTCGGTCCATGGGACATGGTGGAGCAGCCATGAGCCGGGGGGGTCGACGGAAAAATCCGCCGCAGCAGCTTCGGGGACCGCCTCGAGATCAATCAGCCTGTCCTCGATGGCGAACGGTACGGCATCGGCACTGTGGCGGCAGGCAATCGCGAGCACCTTGCCGGTTTTTCTTACCCCCAGGCGAGCGCGGTCGGCGGCGTTAGCGGGGCGGCGCGCGCACTGGATCAATTGATAACCATAGCTGCGGCCGAGCGCAGTGATCTCCGCGCGGATGTCGGCGATCCTCAGCACCGCCGACAGCAGTTTGGGACGGCGTACAAACGTGCCAGCCCGCCGCCGCCGTTCGATCAGGTCAGCCTGCGCCAGCTCCGATAACGCCTTGCTCACCGTCATTCGCGAACACCCATAGCGCGCCATGATCTGGTGCTCGAACGGAATGCGGTGACCCGGCGGCCACTCCCCGGTCAGGATTCGGCGCTCGATGTCGTGCCGGATTTGCTTGTAGAGCGTCGGCTTGTCGGCCGCCGGGGGCTTGTCACGATCCGTGGAGAGGCTCATGCCGCGAGCCTCCGCACGGCTGCATTGAATGTTTCGCGCGCCTTCTGGCGGAGCCGGTGATGTCCGCCCTCGACGACCTTGTTGCCGCCGGCCCAGACACAGGCAACGGCGCCCGGGCCCCCCGCAAAAATCCAGCCGTCGAGAACGGCGTCGTTGTGGCGCCCGGCAAGCGACGGGTGTGTGGTGTCGAGGGTCACGATGTCGGCGCGTGCGCCTGCCTGGAGCCCGACGGTTGGCTGCGCGAGCGCCTGGGCGCCGCCTGCCAGCGCGGCGTCGAGCAGCGCGCGGCCGGTTGACGCGCCGGGGGCGCCGGACAGCACGTTGCGCTGCCGATGTTTCAGCCGCTGGCCATATTCGAGCTGACGCAATTCGTCGGCAACGCCGACCAGTACGTTGGAATCCGTGCCGACGCCGAACCGGCCGCCCGCCTCAACAAATTCACGGGCCGGGAAAATGCCGTCGCCGAGACTCGCCTCAGTCACCGGGCAGAGCCCCGCGACCGCGCCGCTCCTGGCAAGCGAGGCGATTTCAGTCGCGGTCGTGTGGGTGGCGTGGATCAGGCACCAGCGCTGATCGAGGGGCGCATGCTCGAGCAGCCACTCAACCGGCCGCCGGCCCGACCAGGTGATGCAATCCTCGACCTCCCCGATCTGTTCGGCGGCGTGGATATGCACCGGACCGCCTTCGGCCAGCGGCACGATGGCCACCAGCTGTTCGGGCGTCACCGCCCGCAGGCTGTGCGGCGCGACACCGACATTGGCTCCGGGCAAGGCCTGGACGGCACCGCGCGTGCCGGCAGTGAGTTTGGCAAACTGGTCGATCGAGCAAATGAAGCGGCGCTGCTCAGCATGCGGCGCTGCTCCACCAAAAGTACTGTGCGCGTAGAAACACGGCAGCAGCGTGAGTCCGATGCCGGTGACCTCGGCGGCGCGCGCAATTCGCGTCGCCATCTCCGCGGGATTGGCGTAAGGTGCGCCGTCGCGGTCGTGATGCAGATAGTGGAATTCCCCGACGCGCGTATAGCCTTGCTCGAGCATCTCGACGTAAAGCAGCGTTGCGACGGCTTCGACATCTTCGGGCGTCATGTTCAGCGCGAAGCGATACATCGTCTCGCGCCATGTCCAGAAGGTATCCGCGACGTTGCCGCGCGTTTCGGCAAGGCCCGCCATGCCGCGCTGGAACGCGTGGCTATGCAGGCTCGCTATTCCGGGGATGGCGAACCGGTGGCGTTCATCGCGGGCTGCCGGCGCCGTGCCTGTCGTAACCTTCGTGATGATCCCATCCGTCACGACCAGTTGCACGTCATCGGCCCACCCCGAGGGGAGCAGAGCGGACGCGAAGTGCAGAGTTGACATGTCTTCAAACCGGCTGGACAGAATATCAACACGATTATATGTCTAGACATAAGGCGATATCCCGTCAAGCTTCCGCGGTTGAGGGAAAGGCTGCATGGCCGAGCATTTCGATCGAATCTGGCACAATGCACGGCTCGCCTCGGTTCGCGGGGATCGGCCCGACCTCGGCGTGATCGAGCACGGCGTGATCGCAACCCGGGATGGCCGCATCGTCTTCGCCGGCGCGCGTTCGGACTTTCCGTCGGGCGCGGATGCGGCCGAACGGATCGATTGTGCCGGGCGGTGGATCACGCCCGGACTGGTGGATTGTCATACCCATCTGGTTTTCGGCGGAAACCGTGCGCACGAGTTCGAGCTGCGGCTGCAGGGAGCAAGCTACGAAGAGATCGCGCGCGCGGGCGGCGGCATTGTCTCGACCGTCGCAGCCACTCGGGCATCCAGCGAGGCTGAGCTTGTTGCCGGCGCCCTGCCAAGGGCCGACGCCCTGATCGGCGAGGGGGTGACGACGCTGGAGATCAAATCGGGCTACGGACTCAATGTGGAAACCGAGATGCGCCAGCTGTCAGCCGCGCTTGCGGTGGGCCGCAACCGGCCGGTCACCGTCCGGACGTCGTTTCTCGGCGCGCACGCGCTGCCTCCGGAAGCTGACGGCGACAAGGATCGATACATCGACCGCGTTTGCCAGCAGATGTTGCCGGCGGTGGCGGAGGCCGGACTGGCCGACGCGGTTGATGGCTTCATGGAGGGCATCGCGTTCTCGGGAGAGCAGACGGCGCGCGTGTTCCGTGCGGCAAAGGCGCTTGGATTACCGGTCAAGTTGCACGCCGATCAATTGTCGAACCTCGGCGGTGCCGCACTAGCTTCGGAATTTTCTGCTCTGTCGGCCGACCATCTGGAGCACACCGATGGCGCAGGCGTCGCAGCCATGGCGCGGGCAGGGACGGTGGCCGTGCTTCTGCCGGGAGCCTTCTACTTCATTCGCGAGACGACCAAGCCGCCGGTCGAGCTGTTCCGCGCCCACGGCGTGAACATGGCGTTGGCGACCGACTGCAATCCCGGAAGCTCGCCGCTGACATCGCTCCTGCTGGTGATGAACATGGGCGCGACGCTGTTTCGGATGACCGTTGCCGAGTGCATCGCCGGCGTGACGCGGGAAGGCGCGCGTGCATTAGGCATGCTCGGCGAGACCGGCACGCTCGAGGCCGGCAAATGGTGCGATCTCGCGATCTGGGAAATCGAGCGGCCCGCTGAGCTCGTCTACCGGATCGGCTTCAACCCGTTGCACAGCCGGGTGTGGAGGGGGCAATGAGCGGCCGGGCCGCACCCATTATGGTTTCTCCCGGAAAGGTCAGCCTCGACGAGCTGGCGCAAGTGCTTGCGGGCGCCGCGGTCGAACTTGACCCGTCATTCTGGCCGCGCGTCGAGGCCGCGTCCGCCATCGTGGCGGAAGCCGCACGTGCGGAGGTTCCGGCCTACGGCATCAATACGGGGTTCGGAAAATTGGCGTCCAAACGCATTCCTGCCCGCGATACGGAGCTGCTCCAGCGCAACTTGATTGTGTCGCATTGTTGCGGGGCGGGACCAGCTACGCCCGAGCCGATTGTCCGACTGATGATGGCGCTGAAGATCATCTCGCTCGGACGAGGCGCTTCGGGCGTACGCCGCCAGGTTATTGAGCAGCTCCAGGCAATGCTGGCGCGAGGCGTGTATCCGCTGGTGCCGCAGCAGGGGTCAGTGGGGGCATCCGGCGATCTGGCGCCGCTGGCTCACATGACGGCCGTCATGATCGGCGAAGGCCAGGCCTTTGTCGATGGAAGGATTGTACCGGGCCTCGATGCGCTGGCCGCCGCCCATCTCGCACCGTTGACGCTTGGACCGAAGGAAGGGCTGGCGTTGATCAACGGGTCCCAGTTTTCGACCGCATATGCTATTTCCGGTTTGTTACGCGTCCATGGCCTAGCCTGCGCGGCACTCGTGACGGGCGCCCTGTCGGTAGATGCCGCCATGGCTTCGACGGCCCCGTTTCGCCCGGAGATTCAGCAACTGCGCGGGCATGCCGGGCAAATCGCCGCCGGCGCCGCCCTGACAGCGTTGTTGGAAGATAGCGACATTCGTAAATCGCACCTCGAGGGCGACGAGCGCGTGCAGGATCCCTATTGTCTGCGCTGCCAGCCACAGGTGGCCGGCGCCGTGCTTGACCTACTGATGCAGGCCGCGCGCACGTTGACGATCGAAGCAAACGCCGTCACCGACAATCCGCTGGTGCTGGTTGAGACCGGAGAGATCGTCTCGGGCGGGAATTTCCACGCCGAGCCAGTCGCATTTGCCGCCGACCAGATTGCGCTTGCATTGTCCGAGATTGGCGCAATCAGCGAGCGGCGCATCGCCACGCTCGTTGACCCCGCGCTGAACTTCGGCCTGCCTCCGTTCCTGACCCCGGAGCCGGGCATCAATTCCGGCTTCATGATTGCCGAAGTAACGGCGGCCGCGCTCTATGCCGAGAACAAGCAGCGCGCCGCGGCCTGCTCGATCGATTCCACGCCGACCAGCGCCAACCAGGAAGACCATGTGTCAATGGCCGCGCACGCCGCGCGGCGGTTGTCGGACATGGCGGACAATCTTGCCACCATTCTCGGCATCGAGCTGCTGGTTGCGGCGCAAGGCATCGGGTTGCGCGCGCCACATTCGACCAGCCCTGCGCTTGCGGCGGTCGTTGCGGTGTTGCGCGAACGGGTGCCGGCGCTCGGCACCGATCGCTACATGGCCCACGATCTCGCGAAAGCAGCTGCGCTGGTCGAAGCCGGCATATTGCCGGCCACCGCGGTATCGAGGCTCGGGGACAACCCGTTTCCAGGACTTGCCGAGACAAGACTTGCCGAGAAAGGTCAGCCGTCATGAACCGCCGACTCGACAACGAGCGCAGGATCCGTGCCCCCCGCGGACCTGAGATCAGCGCCAAAAGCTGGTTGACGGAGGCGCCATTGAGAATGCTCATGAACAATCTCGATCCGGAAGTCGCCGAGCGGCCGAGCGAACTTGTCGTCTATGGCGGGATCGGCCGGGCAGCCCGCGACTGGGACAGTTTCGATCGGATCGTTGCCTCATTGCGCAAGCTCGATGCCGACCAGACGCTGGTCGTTCAGTCGGGCAAGCCGGTCGGAATTTTCCGCACCCATCCAGATGCGCCACGCGTGCTGATCGCGAATTCGAACCTGGTGCCGCACTGGGCAACGCTCGATCACTTCAATGAGCTGGACAGGCGCGGGCTGATGATGTTCGGCCAGATGACGGCCGGATCGTGGATCTACATCGGCAGCCAGGGCATCGTTCAGGGAACGTATGAAACCTTTGTCGAGGTCGGCCGCCGTCACTACGGTGGCAGCCTCGCCGGAAAGTGGATCCTGACGGCGGGTCTCGGCGGCATGGGCGGCGCCCAGCCACTGGCGGCGACGATGGCCGGAGCGTCGATGCTTGCGGTCGAATGCCAACCGAGCCGCATCGAGATGCGGCTGCGCACGGGTTACCTTGACCGGCAGGCAAGCACCCTTGATGAGGCGCTCGCGGCCATGGCGGATGCAGCGCAGAGCAGGAAACCCGTCTCGGTCGGCCTGCTCGGCAATGCCGCCGATATTTTTCCCGAACTGGTACGGCGCGGCGTGCGGCCGGATGTCGTCACCGACCAGACCAGCGCGCACGATCCGATCAACGGCTACCTGCCGAAGGGATGGACGCTCGCCGAGTGGGAGTCCGGACGCAAGGCCGATCCGAAGGCGGTTGAAGCGGCGGCCAAGACCTCCATGGTCGGCCACGTCCAGGCCATGCTGGATTTCCACGCCCAGGGTATTCCAACGCTCGACTATGGCAACAACATCCGCCAGATGGCGAAGGACATGGGATTGAACAACGCGTTCGATTTCCCCGGTTTCGTTCCCGCCTACATCCGTCCGCTCTTCTGTCGCGGCATCGGACCGTTCCGGTGGGCGGCTCTCTCGGGAGATCCCGAAGACATCTTCCGGACGGACGCCAAGGTCAAGGAACTATTGCCGGACGACAAGCATCTTCACAACTGGCTCGACATGGCGAAGGCACGGATCAAGTTCCAGGGGCTCCCGGCACGGATCTGCTGGGTCGGCCTTGGCAATCGCCACCGGCTGGGCATGGCGTTCAACGAAATGGTGGCGAGCGGCGAACTGAAGGCGCCGATCGTCATCGGTCGCGATCATCTCGACAGCGGCTCGGTTGCGAGCCCGAACCGCGAAACCGAAGCGATGCGCGACGGCTCGGATGCCGTGTCCGACTGGCCGCTGCTCAATGCGCTGCTCAACTGTGCCAGCGGAGCCACGTGGGTTTCCCTGCATCACGGCGGAGGCGTCGGCATCGGCTATTCGCAGCATGCTGGCATGGTGATCGTCGCCGACGGAACGCCGGAGGCTGCGCGCCGCATCGAGCGTGTGCTTTGGAACGATCCAGCGACGGGGGTCATGCGTCATGCCGACGCGGGCTATGAAAGTGCGATTGCATGTGCCCGTGCCAACGGGCTCGATCTGCCCAGTCTGACCTTGTAATGCACGATATTTCGTATCGTCTTTGCCAGGTTCTCGATTTTCTCTTGTTGGTGGTCTTGCCGAGGAAAAAGTACGAGGGCTAGCTAAATGCGCTTGAAGGGAAAGGTTGCTGTAATCACGGGCGCCGGGCAGAGGCAGGGCGACATCATCGGCAACGGTCGGGCGGCGGCGGTGCTTTTTGCGCGGGAGGGCGCAAAGCTGTTATTGGCAAACCGGAGCGTGGCCTCCCTGGAGGAGACCCGGGAGCTATTGCGCAAGGAGGGGCTCGACGCTGAATGCGTGATTGCCGACATCAGCAAAGAGGAGGACTGCGCGGCGCTCATCAATGCGGCCGTTTCCAGGTTCGGCCGCATCGACATCCTTCACAACAATGTCGGTATAGGCGGTCGGGACGGCGACACGGTCAAGATCGAGAGGCACGCCTGGGACAACATCTTCAATGTCAATCTGACGGGCGCCATGCTGATCAGCAAGCATGTGCTACCAATCATGCGTTCCCAGAAGTCCGGCAGCATCACCCACGTCAGCAGCATCGCAGCGATCGCTTCATATCCGCTGATTGCATACAAGACGTCCAAGGCTGCACTGCACGAGTTTGTCCGATGGCTGGCCTTTGAGAACGCGCCGCATAACATTCGCTGCAACGTGCTCATGCTCGGCTACATAGACACGCCGATGGCGATCGAGGGCTACCACGAGGCGACGGGAGCGCCCCGGGAAACCATACGCAAGCAGCGAGATGCAAGCGTTCCAATGGGCCGGATGGGGACGGCCTGGGAGACTGCGACAGCCGCTGTGTTCCTCGCTTCAGATGATGCATCTTACATCACAGGTGCGGTCATACCTGTCGACGGCGGCATGCACACACGCGTGGGCTGACTGCCGAGTTTCAGGAAACCTTCCGCTTTCATGCCATCGATGCGCACTTGCATCGGAAAATGCGTAACAAGTTGCTCGCCGAACGCGCGTTGCATTCGGGCAACACTCTTTGGAAAAAGGTGATGACCCACAGTTCCGTCATTGCACGCTCATATTTTGACCCGAAGAATTAGCGGCGTCCGATGCTGAGCTGTGCAGCAAGGCTCGGGCGGACCCTTTGGGGACGACGGGATGATGAACCCGCGGCGAATTGCGACAGTGGCGGCGGCGTTTTGCGGAACGGCCGTTCTCGCGAGTTGGGTCGTCGCCTCGCTTGCTGGCTTCGGTTCGACTGGCATCGAGAACACCGGCGTGGTGCCCGTCGAGCAACGCCGCGCTCCACCTCTCACCGCCGACGCCCAGTTCGCGGAACCAGCGCTGGCGCCCGCAATGGGCAACGCCGCTGTCGCCAGCGCCGATGTGGCGACGGCCGCCGAATCGGTGGCAGGAACGGCCGCCGGCACGATGGCGGCCGCGGATAAGCAGGAATCAATCGTGGTGGCCGCGTTGCCCGATTCATCGCAGATGCTGCCGCCCGAAACACCGCCGGTGCCGGTGACGCCAGCGAGCACGCCTGATCCGCTGCCAAACGACGCGGTAGACTCCGTCGAAATTCTCGACGAGTGCCTGGTAGCGGATGCCTGCATCGACCGATACCTGTGGGCGCTCTACCAACGCACGCCCAAGATGGACACCATCAAGGTTACTGAGCGGAGGAAAGTGACAGTCAGGAAGAAGGGCAAAACCAGGACTGTCACCAAAAGCTTTACCAAGCGCGTCGATGACGACTTCACGTGGAAGGATCCGAAGGCGGCGGAAAAAGCCGGCATGACGATGATAGACTATGTGATCGGTGGCATGGATCGGAGCTTCAAGCTGAAGCTCTTTCATACGCTTCACGCAGCCGAGCGGGCCGGGCTGTCGCCTGGCATAACCAGCGCGTTCCGCGATGACTATCGTCAATCGATCGCAAGCGGCCTGAAGGCGGCGACCGACAGGTCATTCCATGGCGGGAGCTCCCGCGGCGGCTATGGCCACGGGCTTGCCGCCGATGTCGTGAGCGTCAAGGGCGCGACGCGGGCGCAGCGATGGGTTTCCACCGAAAGTCTCTGGAAATGGATCGATGCGGGCGGCAAGGAATTTGGAATCGGGCGACCGTATCTCGATAGGGATCCGCCGCATTTGGCCCCGATCGACGGCAAGGAATATGCCTCTCGCCGCGGGACGAAAGTTCAGCAGGCGGGATCGGATATCAAGAAGCCCAACCGGCTGGCCGTACAGGATGATCGCAGCTTGGCGAAACGCAAGAGAACTGCAAGATCGTCGAAGGTGAGAACGATCTAACCCGGTTCAAGGTCGCATCCCGCCAAATGGCGATGACCGAAAGGGCGAGCTGAACCAATCCTCGGACTTCCTGGCAAGCCCCGTCAAATCCAGCATTCCGGATCGAGATCACTGGCGCTTCCTCCGCAAACGCTGTAGTGCGTCGCTTCGAGCGCATCCGGGCGGCACGGTCATAACGTTTATCTTCGGCCGGTCACGATACACTCGCGGTAGTTCGATCCATGAGTCCATCTTCACACTCGCCAGCCAAGAGCGATCTCAGCATCCGGACGATGCGGCCGGACGAAATCTCAATAGCGGTGAACTGGGCAGCAGCCGAAGGCTGGAATCCGGGCCTCGCCGACGACGCCTGCTTCGCCGCGGCCGATCCGGAAGGCTTCTTCATCGGCGAGCTCGACGGTGCCCCGGCCGCAACCGTCTCCTGCGTCAATTACGGTGCGAGCTTCGCCTTCCTCGGTTTCTACATAGTGCGGGAGGATTTGCGCGGGCGCGGCTACGGACTCAGCCTCTGGCGCGCGGCCATCGCGCACGCCGGCACACGAGTGATCGGGCTCGACGGCGTGGTGGCCCAGCAGCGAAACTACCGGAGGTCCGGCTTCGAGCTTGCTTATGCGAGTGTCCGCTACGGCGGCACCGTTACGGCCCCGCATGCGCCGCAGGCTGGCGTCATCGCGCTGACCGAAGTCCCGTTGGCGACCGTGGCAGCATACGACGCGACGGTGTTTCCGGCTCCGCGCACCGCATTCCTGCGCGGCTGGATCGGCTCGCCCGGGCATGTCGGTTGCGCGCTCGTGCGCAATGGCGGACTTGCCGGCTGGGGCGTGATCCGGCCATGCCGGAAGGGCCGCAAGATCGGCCCGCTGGTGGCCGACGACCGCGCCATCGCCGAGGCGGTTCTGTCGGCTTTGCTCGCCAGCGCGGGCGGCGGCGAAATCTTCCTTGACGTTCCCAGCATCAACCGCGACGCGGTCGCCCTGGCGCAAGACCTGGGACTCACGCCGGTATTCGAGACGGCGCGCATGTATACCGGCGCGATCCCGCCGTTGCGGTTGGAGCGGGTATTCGGCGTCACCAGCTTTGAGCTGGGCTAGGGCGCCCGCGCGCAACGGCGCGTTGCTCTGCGTCGCGGTCTATCGGATTGATCGTTTGGAAATGCGGCCGGGAAATCTGGCAAGCGCTCAGCTTCAACTCATCCCGTCGTCGCCAGTCCGCCATCGACCACCACAGTCGATCCGCAAACGAAACCGCTGGCGCGCGAGGCCAGATACAGAGCCACTCCCGCCATATCTTCCGGGCGTCCCCAGCGCCGCATCGGAGTGTTGCCCTCGATCACTTCGCTCTCCTCCTCGGCAATGGCGTCGGTCATCTTGGACGGAAA
>Ga0164305_10000488_pt1 | contig 14929 bp, 14 predicted proteins | sample Whisoiple_237_MG_FD_110215 | JGI IMG/M metagenome (GOLD analysis project Ga0164305, IMG submission 110215) | Soil microbial communities amended with pyrogenic organic matter from upstate New York, USA - Whitman soil sample_237_MG | ecosystem: Environmental > Terrestrial > Soil > Agricultural...
ATAATCAGCGGCATATTGTTGAGAGCGGATATGAGAGCAAAGTTTTTGCTGGGTGGAAGCGATGCTTTTTCAGAGCTTTGCAAAATGATGTCCTGTTGGTCTAGCGTGATCCAAGCAGTTCCTGACAAAACTTGAATTTCTCGATGAGTTTGAGGCAATCTGTATACCTCGTTTTCCATCAGAATAATGCGATCCTCTTCGATGGCTCCGCTAACGGGCGCTGCACATTCGGAAGATATTTGAAGCATAGCATCTCCTACTTGGTAATTGCTAATTGGTAATTGCTCATTGGTAATTGCTAATCGAGGACTGTATTTCACTTCATTTCCACGCAACCCACACACTACTATTGGCAATAACGCCGATCGATCCAAGCGCGCATTTCATCATCCGTCGCCACGCAGGTAGAACGACCCGTCGCCCGATCGCAACCGTGCCACCAAGTGTTACCATAGCGATCGCACGTCTGCCAAATTCTCAGTTCGTCCTCACCAGAAATGAGGTAGAGCAAAAACTGCCAAATTTGATTTATAGCTGAAAAGAGAGATGACCCTTGCTGTTTTTCGGATGGTTTAGCTCGATCGGCTATCGAAAAAAACATCATTCTTCGGGGGTTTATCCGACTTTTGTAAGTAGACATAGCCAACACCTTAAAGTGATAACTTCTACAAAATTTGCACAAATAAAATTACAAAAAAAAGATTTTAGCTGCAATAACTTCATCGCAATTACAGCAGAATATCGTTGTCGTGCAAGTCCTGTAAAAGTCTATCTGTTACCTGATAAATTAACCTTAACTCTGCGGCAATTGACAATCAAAGCATTGCTTGCATAGGTTGTATGAATAAAATCGATATATCGAAGCCCTTGTGACAATTTGGGTACTACTGGCACAAACGCTATGAAGCAAATCAATACGCGGCGGATGAAACTCTCTCAGATTCAAGCTTTGATAGCTGTAGCAGACTGTGAAAACTTTAGCGAGGCGGCTTTGCAATTGGAACTGTCCCAATCCGCCATCAGCCACGCCATCGCCTCTTTAGAAACAGAATTGGGAGTGCAATTGTTCCACCGGGGGCGACATGGTGCTCAACTGACGCCAGTGGGGCAAAGGGTAGTGAGTCACGGGCGTCAAATAGCCTGCGCCTTAGAAATGATGGTAAAAGAAGCGGATTTAGAAAAAGGTTTGCAGGGAGGCCAGGTACGGATAGTTACTTTTCGGAGTGTCGCAACTCATATCCTACCGGGTATTATTGCTAAATTTCGCAGTTGCTTTCCCAAAATTACGGTTAGCATTACCGAAGTTTATTATACGCAAGCTGTGGAAGAGGCTTTGCGATCGGGCAAAGCAGACATCGGCTTTGTCTCTCTTCCCATCTCCGATGAATTTGAAACTAGAGAAATTTTGCGGGATAAATATGTTGTGTTGCTGCCGCCAACTGCCCAATTGTCAAATGCTAAGATTACCTGGAAAGAATTAGCGGCTTATCCGTTGATTTTGCAGCCGGTCGAAAATTCTTGTTCTGTACCGCTGCGAAAATATTTGACAACTTCGGGGTTTCCTTTAAATATCGCTTACGAACTCAGCGAAGATTCAACGATTGTCAGTATGGTGATGCAAGGTTTGGGTGCAGCTATTCTGCCCCGTTTGGCCGCGGAACCGATACCGTCTTCGGTGAAAGTTTGCAGTTTACCGGCGGATTTTGAGAGGGTAATTGGGGTGGCTGTTTTGAGGGATGGGCTGTTAATTCCCGCCGTGTTTGCGTTTTTGGATTTAGTTAAAAGTGCGGCAGAGGTTGAGAGTGAGGGTGAGTTTCCGATTAATCCTTCATGATAAACCTAAGTCAGTTGTGATTGGTTATTGGTTAGATTGGGATTTTTTTACCGCAGATATCAGCGGATGGACACAGATGAACGCGGATGGGATTTTATCTGCGTTTATCTGCGTTTATCTGCGGTTTTAAAAAAATGGTCTAAAATAGTGCGATCGCTGATTGCCTATTTCATGCGTTTTGCAACAAGACTAGAACTATCGCCTTGGTGGAATTTGATTCTACCGTCTACCGAGTTTTTATCCTTTAATTTTAGCCAACCGCTACCGGATGCAGGATCGCATTCGTCATTACCGTCCCATGTAAACTCAAATCGCTGATCCTTTCCATCTTTGACGACTTCGCCGTCAATTTCACCTGATACTAAACCGAATTGAAATTCTCCCGAACCTGTTTGATCGATCTCGATATAGGCTTCAACTTCCATGTCCAAGTAATCACTATCCCACATTGCCATCTCTGTGATCCGCCATTTGCCACTATATTGCATTGCTTTCATCCTCCACTTTTATTAACCGAACAAAACCAATATAGTCGAAACAGTTACGCTCAAGCAGTACGCAAACGCTCAATATCCCGGATCGGCGGTGCACCAAACATACGAGAATATTCGCGGCTGAACTGTGAGGGGCTTTCATAACCCACCTGATAGGCAGCATTTGCCGCATCGAAGTTTTCGGCAAGCATCAGGCGACGTGCTTCTAATAGTCTTAATTGCTTTTGATATTGAAGTGGACTCATCGATGTCACTTCCTTGAAATGGTAATGGAAAGATGAAGGAGACATATTGGCTTGTCCTGCCAAATCCTCAACCCGCATCGGTTTTGCAAAATCAGTTTTAATCAGTTTGAGCACCTCAGCGATGCGCTGCATATTGCTGCCAGATGTTGCGATTTGGCGCACAGCTTCGCCTTGCTCACCCATTAAAAGACGATAATAGATTTCGCGGATAATCATCGGTGCCAGCATCGGGATATCCTGCGGCGTATCCAAAAGTCGTGTCAGTCTGAGGGCGCAATCGAGCAACGGCGCATCGGCAGTGCTGACGAATAAGCCTCTGACAGAGTTTTCTTTCTTGCTTGCGCTTGGCTTGGTTTGGGCAGTGATAATATCGCAGAGTTGGCGTGGGTCTAAATTCAGCTTGAATCCTAAATACGGCTTGTCTGGAGTGGCCTCTACAACAAATCCACTCAGAGGTAAATCAACTGAGATCGCAAGATATTGAGCCTCGCCATAACGATAAGTTTCCTCACCCAGCAAGGCTTCTTTTTTGCCCTGAATGACGATGCCGAGAATAGGTTGATAGACAGCGTGCTGTGCGGCGGAAACAGAAGATTCTCGCATAAATTCCAGTTTGTCTATGTCTGTTTTATGAAAACCGTTTCCTTTGCCGTCGGTGTGCCGAGTTAGCAAGGCCGCCAGTTCTTGACACTGATTGCCGATCGCATCTTGATTTATTACTTGGTTGATTATTTCAATCGCCATGTGGTTTTCTCGACTAATTTAATCATTATCTTTTAAGCATTATAGAACATCTTTATCCATTCATAAAATCTTGCTTTGGAGGATTAGGCAATAAATTGCGAGGTCTGTGTATTCAAAACCCTTGCTTTTACTCATAGGATGAACACATCTGAATGAAACAGTAAAAGGATAAGGCAATGACGAAAGACAAGACAAAAATCGCATTGGTAACAGGGGCGAGCCGAGGACTTGGCAAAAATACCGCTTTGACCCTTGCCAGAAAAGGAGTCGATGTCATCGTGACATATCACAACAGCGAGGAGGATGCCCAAAATGTCGTATCTGCGATCGAAGCGATCGGGGCTAAAGCTGTTGCACTGCAATATGTTTCTTTAATTAAAATCAACCTCACTTCAAGGAAAATATTAGCAAATCTATAAGCGAGGCAAAATCATGAACAAGCAATTTTTAACTTTCACCGTAGCGGGAGCAATATTTATGGTTTCACCTACCCGATCGCCAGAAACAGTTCTACAACCTTCTGAAACAATGACACGCCAAGAGCGGGGCGAAAAAGTTCTGAATAGTTTGTCAGGTGGAAAAGGTTTGCCGCCGCATTTTGTTCAGCTTCAAAAAGATTTCCCAGAACTTGCTGACATGACGCTCAAATATTCCCTAGGCGATATCTGGGCTCGTGAGGTGCTAGATAATAAAACCCGCCAGCTTATATCACTTGCAGGGTTTGCGGCACAAGGCACAATGCCGCAATTCAAAGTTCACGCTCAATATGCATTGAATTACGGTGCTACGCCGGAAGAACTGATGGAAGTTATTTATATTACCACAGTGACTTCCGGCTTTCCCCGCGCCTTGATTGCAGCAGGAACTCTCAAAGAGTTGTTTCAGGAAAATAATATCAAGTTCCCAGTAACATCACAAAAATAGGAGATATCAATGTCAAACTTAAATGGAAAGGTTATTATCATCACTGGAGCGAGTAGCGGAATTGGTGAAGCCACTGCTAAATTGCTTGCTAAAAACGGCGCGCGAGTGGTTTTGGGTGCACGTCGCACCGATCGCCTAGAAGCGATCGCCAAGGACATTCGTGCGGAGGGTGGAACAGTCGAATACCAGGCTCTCGATGTCACGCAACGCAGTCAAATGGAGGATCTCGTTCAATTTGCCCAGAGCAAGTTCGATCGGGTAGATGTCCTGATTAACAATGCTGGCATCATGCCTCTATCCGCACTCGAACAACTGAAAGTTGAGGAATGGGATAAAATGATTGATGTCAATATCAAAGGTGTTTTGTACGGCATCGCGGCGGCACTTCCTGTCATGAAAGCGCAAAAATCTGGTCAGATTATTAATCTTTCCTCGATCGGCGGACACGCGGTTTCTCCTACTGCTGCTGTTTACTGTGCTACTAAATTCGCCGTTAGAGCCATCTCAGAAGGCTTGAGACAAGAAGTTGGAGGCGACATTCGGGTGACGGTGATTTCTCCTGGAGTAACGGAGTCTGAGTTAGCCGAGAGCATCACTGATGAAACTGCAAGATCGGGAATGCAAGAATTCCGCAAAATAGCTATTCCTGCTGCTGCGATCGCGCGATCGATTGTATTTGCGATCGAACAACCTGACGATGTTGATGTTAGCGAAATTATCGTCCGACCAACAGCCAGCCCTTACTAAGTAGGTCAATTTAATTAAATCTAAAAGGCGAGGGTTATCAGATACCCAACTTCTTTAAAAAGTCGGGTATCTGGGTATTCTGAGTTTTTATGAGGACTTAGGAATGAAAAATAAATAAGGTGACTAATAGAGCAATAGTTTACCTTGGCTCAAGGCTTCTGGGGTTTAATTGTGCAAGTTATTGATTTTTCATTCCTTAGTTAGCTTACCAATTCCCATTGCCAATTCCAAATTTTCCCTTACACAATTTAAAACTATTCCCCGTATCTCTGCCGCAAAATAAATTCAGCTAGTGCTAAATCAACGGGCGTTGTGACTTTCAAATTCGTCTCTTCTCCCTCCACAATTTGCACTGGTAAACCGCATTTTTCAAACAAAGCCGCATCGTCTGTAACTTCCCAACCTTTCTGTCGCCCTTCTTCGTGACACTGCTTTAACAATTTCACTTCAAATCCTTGGGGAGTCTGGGCTGCCCACAAATTGCTTCTTTCAGGGGTGTCTCGCACGATCCGACGCTCATCTACGACCTTAATCGTATCCTTGACCGGGACGGCGACAATCAAGCCCGGACAGGTCAAGAGGGCCTCTGCAGATCGATCGAACAATTCAGCAGTTGCCAAACACCTCGCGCCGTCGTGAATCAAGACTCGATCGCCCGACGGAGGCAAAGCCTGCAAACCGTTGTAAACTGACTCTTGGCGGGTGGCGCCTCCTTTAATCAGTTCCACGGGCTTAACCAAAGATAAATCGCTCAGAATTGCTTTAAAATCAGGAAAATCGTCTGGCTGGCCCATGATACCAATCCAGCTAATGTGCTGCGAAGCTTCAGCCGCAGCCAAAGTCCAACTCAGCAATGGTTTTCCCAGCAAAGTCAGCAGCAGTTTGTTCCGCTGACTCCCCATCCGTCGCCCCGAACCCGCCGCAGGAATTAATAAGTGCATTAACTAACCGTTCTTAACCCAACTAGGTATATATTAAGAGCGTCCTGTACTTTTGGGTCAGTTGTTTAGCTGTCAGCCAAGTAGCTTTTAAAGTCTAGAAATACTATAAGCTGATAGCTGAAGGCGGATCGCACAGAGCTACCTCATAGATAATAGCCGATCGTTTATGATGCGAATACTAGCACTTGTCCCTGGCGGGATTGGCGACCAAATTTTATTTTTCCCCACCCTCGATGACCTCAAGCAGTCTTATCCAGAGGCGCAAATTGATGTCATGGTGGAACCGAGGGCGAAGGGCGCTTACCGAGTCTGCAAATCCGTCAAAGAAGTCTTGACGTACAATTTCAAAGACCGCAACGCTATGGCAGATTGGGGCAATTTACTAGGCGTAATTCGCGATCGCGAATACGAAGCAGTGATTTCCCTCGGCCAGCGGTGGACTGTAGGGCTACTGCTGTGGCTGACCGGCATTCCGCAGAGAGTTGGCTATTCGGGAACCAACGGCGCTCGATTTCTCACTGCTGCTGTACCGCTGAAAACTGAACAGTACGCCGCTTCAATGTACCACGATTTGCTGCAAGGATTTAACATTAACCATCCTTGTCCGCCACTGGCAATTAATGTACCAAAACAGGACATTCAGTGGGCGGAAGCCGAACAGCAGCGGTTGGGGGTAAAAGAAAGCGGATACATTCTAATTCACGGCGGTTCCAGTCAATTAGCTGTGTCTAAAGGTATTGACAAAATTTACCCTACAGACAACTGGAAGCAAATCATCGAAGACTGTCAGCAGCGGCAGCCGAATTTGCCTGTTGTTGTTGTGAAAGGCCCAGAAGATGCAGACTTCGTGACAAAGTTAGTCGAGTTATGTCCGAATGTAAAAGTTATCTCGCCGGATGATGTCGGCAAGTTGGCGGCCAGTATTGCTGCTGCTAATTTGATGATATGTACTGACAGTGCGCCGATGCACTTAGCTGTGGCGGTTCAAACTTATACAATAGCTTTGTTTGGCCCGACTGAACCGGCGAAATTGTTGCCAAAAAGCGATCGATTTTTGGGCATTAAATCTCCTACTGGCAAAATGGCGGACATCTCTCCTCAAGATGTTTTAAAGAAGGTTTGGGGCGGCTAAAAACTAGGATATCTTAGCTGGTTCCCAGGCTGTGCCTGGGAACCCATATCTAGAGGCTAGGTTTTTCAGAACATCAAGTGGTTAATGTCGATAAGCTTAGGAAATTGCCATTGCAGTGCGAGCGGGCGGCTCGAACCTGTAACCGTAACCCCGAATTGTTTTAATAAACTGCGACGCATTAGCATCAACTTGAATCATTTTCTTGCGAATCTGACCGATATGTACGCTAACAACGTTCTCTTCTCCTGTGTCGTTGCAGTTCCACCCCCAGATTTTTTCGATTAGCTGTTGGCGACTCCAAGATTGACCGGAATGACTTGCCAAAAAATACAATATCTTAAATTCCAAGGCTGTTAACTTGATAATGCGATCGTTGAGTGTTGCTTCCCGACGTGCTGAATCGATCGCGAATTGATCGAATACAATACGTGATGGAATGACTGGCCTCATCCGTCTCAACACAACTTCTATACGAATTGCCAACTCGGCCAGACCAAAGGGTTTGCAGATATAGTCATCAGCACCTGCGGACAGGACTTTGAGTTTATCAGCTTCGTCTGTGCGGCTGCTTAGCATGATCACAAAAACATTAGTACGGCGCTGCATTTCCTGGCAGAGGTGATAACCTGTAGTATCCGGCAAATTCCAATCAAGAACTACTAGGAGTGGCTTTAATTTCTCAAACACTTCTAAAGCCGTCTCGCCATCTGCTGCCGAATCTACTTGATATTTCTGAGTTAAAAAACGATGAACTAGAGTGCGGATGGATGGGTCATCCTCAACAACGAGAATCTTGGGAGTAGTATCAGTAATCATCACAAAAAAGTTCCTTTCTGTGGTCAATGGAAGGGTGGCAATTTCAGAACAGCTTTAGTGAAGAGTAAAGCCCAAGTCGTTCCAACTAAATAGAGTTTTTTCTGGCAATTCTTCTTTCAGCTTAGTCTTGAGGTCAAAGGGCTTTCCCCAATCCCATATTTCGATCTCTAGGCGATCGTTAAAAACTGCGATCGCCAGCTCGATTTTCGGAGTTTCGACTGACATATTTGTGTGGGCGTGGCGAACAGCATGGGTAAAAAACTCGATCGCAGCAAGTTTACAAAGCTGCAAAACTGCTTCGGGAATGGGTAGAGGCTCTAAAAAAAAAAAACTGCATCAACCCACCATAAAACTTGAGTAACCGCCTTGAGCTCGCTATTTACTTGAAGCTTTATTTTGTGAAGTGGCTGGTTATAACTTCGATCTGATTGGGGAGTTCGTTGCTCTTGAAGCCAGTTAAAGCTATGTAAAACGTCGATTGCACGCTTAAAAAAATCCGCTTGAGTGCTAGGTTCGGGTGGTACTATACCGGGCTGAAAATATTTAACAATTAACAGACTGTTTCGACCGGCAGACGTGCGAGTATAACTTAGCTCATCGGCAATTTTACCAATAAGTTTTATACCTATTTTGCCTATTTCATCGATTTCGCTAAAATCTTCGTCACCGTGCGAGTTTCCGAATAATTTAAAATTCATTTGACTGACCTCTCTTGTTTATCAATAACTGCTTGTCTGTGTTCTGATCAAATCATCGCATCACTTTAATTGAGTGAAGTTGACCAGAGGTATAAAGGTAGGTCTATTAGAGGTCGGTATAATCAAAGTATAGTCAAGGTATAATTAAACTACTATCATGCAGAGTCCCTATCCTTCGCAAGGCTCAGGACTGGGAAGCATCCCAGCCGTCTAAGAGATCGTTGGCAAGGCTCAAGATGATTTAAGTGCATGACGCGGAAGTTGTAATAAAGTTAAATGAGGGGTTAACCTAGATGGATTGGCAAGAATTGCTTACAGGCGAATCTGGGACACATGGATTATCGATGGAACAAAAAGACACATTATTAGCAGCACTCTTCTCTCCTGAAAGAGCACCCCTCAATCAGGCACAGCTTTCAGTAAAATTCAGCATATCAGAAGCTGCTGTAACACAGCGACTGGGAGAGATTTACAAGAAATTTTCAAAGAGTTTCCCTGAACTTTCTGACCAACAAGGTGCAGGAAAGTTGAAGATTCTGCAGACTAAATTAATACAGAAGTATTATCAACTATCACAACCAGTAGTTGACACCCAAGCTTCTAACTCATCTCCCTACCCTGAAGAATTTCGCTCTTTAATAGAAGAAAAAATTCGCAGGTTTTGCGGACGCCAATTTGTTTTTGAGACTTTTCAGCAATTTATCACCGAAAATCCTCACGGTTATTTTACGATCGTCGGGGATGCGGGAATGGGTAAAAGCTCGATCGTTGCCAAATACGTCTCTGAACATCAATCTCCCTGCTATTTTAATATTCTCGTCGAACGCCGCAACAGACCGGAATTGTTTTTGAAGAGCATTCGGCGGCAATTAATTGACCGCTATCAATTGTCCAAATCAGAAGACGCCGATTTACCGACATTACTGGCACAGGTGGCGGGAAAACTCACGGCGGGCGATCGTTTGGTAATTGCAATTGATGCACTGGATGAAGTTGAACAAGAAGAACCGGGAGAAAATCTTTTACATTTGCCGACAACTCTGCCTAATAACGTATATTTCCTGCTGACGCGGCGACCCTTTAACCTCGGTCAAAGGCGGCTGGCTGTATCTCCGGGAGTTCCGGTAAAAGAGTTAGATTTAAGAGACAGCGACTATGTTCATTTCAATCAGAAGGATATCAAAAAGTATATTGAGTATATGATTAATACAGATTATGAGTATAAAGATAAACTGAGAAACTGGATTCAAACTCGCAGCATTAGCGATACAAGTTTTGTCAAACAAGTGGCTAACAAAAGCGAAAACAATTTTATGTATTTGCGGTATGTTTTGCCAGCAATTGCTAAGGGCTATTACAAAGACTTGGATTTAAAGCAATTGCCAGACGGGCTGCAAGAGTATTATCAAAGCCATTGGGTGCGAATGGGGATGGAAACTAAGCCAGGGCAATTGATGGAGATGGTCTTGTATATTTTGCTAGAGATTGGCACGCCGATTCCCTGCCAGATGATTGCTGGAATTGCCGTGGCGGATGAATGCGATGTGGGAAAGGTTTTAGATAAGTGGGTTGAGTATTTGAAAAAGCAGAATTTAGACGGAGAAATCTGCTATACCATCTATCATGCTAGTTTCCTGGACTTTCTGAAAGGCAAACGGGAGATGGATTCAAAGCGCAAGATGTTTAAAGAAGTAAATCAACGGATTGCTGAGTATTTAGAAGAGGGGATGGCGTGAGATGGGAGAATTTGCTGACAGGTTAGCGGCCAAACCACTTTCCTATCAACGTGCTTATCTGGGCAGCTTACTGCCAAATCATATCAAGTCAGGTAATTTAAAAAAATATTATCAAAGACTGACTGATTTTAACCTTCTGATGGCAAAGATTCAGCATCCTGATTTCGGGGTGCAGGCGCTGATTGATGATTTCAACTTGGTTGACGATTCAGAAGCAGTAACTCACCCAGAGTACAATCCAGAAACAGCGAAAGCCCTGAACTTGATTCAATGGGTACTGTGGATGTCAGCCGATATTTTGGAGCGAGATAAGACGCAACTGGCAGGGCAATTGTTAGGGCGCTTACTGTACTTTGAAATGCCTCAGATTCAGGGAATGCTGGAGGTAGCAAAGCAGTGGAAAGCATCACCTTGGTTGCGTCCTTTGACACCTTGTTTAACTCCCCCTCGCAGGGGACTGCTACGCACCCTCGAAGGTCACAGCAACTCGGTAAATGCAGTCGCTGTCACGAAGGATGGGAAGCGAGCGATTTCTGCTGCATCGGACAACACGATCAAAGTCTGGGATTTAACAACTGGAAAGGAAGAATTTAGTCTCAAAGGTCACAGCCAGTGGGTATATGCAATAGCCATCACTACTGATGGCAAGCGGGCAATTTCTGGTTCAAAAGACAACACCCTCAAAGTCTGGGATTTAACCACTGGAGAGGAACTGTTTACTTTCAAAGGTCATAGCGACTGGGTATATGCAGTAGCCATCACGGAGGATGGCAAGCGGGCAATTTCTGGTTCCTCGGATAACAGCCTCAAAGTCTGGGATTTAACCACTGGAAAAGAAGAATTTACTCTCACTGGTCACAGCAACTCAGTATATGCAGTCGCCGTCACTGCTGATGGCAAGCGGGCGATTTCTGGTTCATCGGACGACACCCTCAAAGTCTGGAATTTAACCCCTGGAAAGGAAGAATTTACTCTCCAAGGTCATAGTGACTCAGTATATGGAGTCGCCGTCACTGCTGATGGCAAGCGGGCGATTTCTGGTTCTGATGACAACACCATCAAAGTCTGGGATTTAACAACTGGAAAGGAACTGTTTACTCTCACTGGTCACAGCAAATCAGTATATGGAGTCGCCGTCACGGCTGATGGCAAGCGAGCGATTTCTGGTTCTGATGACGACTGCATTAAAGTCTGGGATTTAACTACTCGAAAGGAAGAGTTTACTCTCACTGGTCACAGCAACTCGGTAAATGCAGTAGCTGTTACTGGTGATGGCAAGCGAGCGATTTCTGGTTCGTGGGACAGAACCCTCAAAGTCTGGGATTTAACAACTGAAAAAGAACAGTTTACTCTCACTGGTCACAGGAAATCAGTCTGTGCCGTCGCTGTCACTGTTGATGGTAAACGGGCAATTTCTGGTTCGCGGGACACAACACTCAAAGTCTGGGATTTAACAACTCGAAAGGAAGAGTTTACTCTCACTGGTCACAGCAAACCAGTATATGCAGTAGCTGTTACTGGTGATGGCAAGCGGGCAATTTCTGGTTCGTGGGACAGAACCCTCAAAGTCTGGGATTTAACAACTCGAAAGGAAGAATTTACTCTCAGAGGTCACAGCTACTCGATAAATGCAGTCGCCCTCACTGCTGATGGCAAGCGAGCGATTTCTGGTTCTGATGACGACTCCATCAAAGTCTGGGATTTAACAACTCGAAAGGAAGAGTTTACTCTCACTGGTCACAGCAAATCAGTATATGCAGTCGCCCTCACTGCTGATGGCAAGCGGGCACTTTCTGGTTCATCTGATAAAACCATCAAAGTCTGGGATTTAACAACTCGAAAGGAACTTTTTACTCTCAAAGGTCACAGCCAGTTGCTAAAAGCAGCAGCCGTCACTCCTGATGGGAAACGGGCGATTTCTGGTTCAACAGACAACATCCTCAAAGTCTGGGATTTAACTGCAAAGGAACTGCTTCCTCTCCATGGTCACAGAAACTTGGTAAAAGCAATCGCCGTCACTCCTGATGGAAAATGGGCGATTTCTGGTTCAACAGACAACATCCTCAAAGTCTGGGATTTAGCAACTGGAAATGTCATTACCAATTTCACGGGTGAAAGTCCGATCGCATCTTGCGCGATCGCCCCCGATGGACTCACAATTGTGGCAGGCGACGCATCCGGCCGCGTATATTTCCTGCGGCTAGAAGGGATTACTGAGTATTTAGAAAAGGGGATGGCGTGAGATGGGAGAATTTGCTGACAAGTTAGCGGCCAAACCACTTTTCTATCAACGTGCTTATCTGGGCAGCTTACTGCCAAATTATGTCAAGTCAGGTAATTTAGAAAAGTATTATCAAAAACTGACTGATTTTAACTTTCTGATGGCAAAAATTCAGCATCCTGAGTTTGGGGTGCAGGCGCTGATTGATGATTTTAATTTGATTGACGATTCAGAAGTAGTAATTAACCCAGAGTACAACCCAGAAAAAGCTAAATCTCTGGAGTTGATTCAATCGGTATTGTGGATGTCAGCGGATATTTTGGAACTAAATAAGGCTAAGCTAGCAGAACAATTGTTAGGTCGCTTACTGTACTTTGAAATACATTCAATTCAGGCAATGCTGGATGTAGCAAAAAAGTGGAAAGCAGCACCTTGGTTGCGTCCTTTAATTCCTTGTCTCATTCCCCCCCGAGGAGGATTACTACGTACACTTGAAGGTCACACACACTTAGTAAATGCAGTTGCCGTCACTACTGATGGCAAACGGGTGATTTCTGGTTCAGCAGATAAGACCATAAAAGTCTGGGATTTAACAACTGGAAAGGAACTCCTTACACTCAAAGGTCATGGCTACTCAGTAAATGCAGTTGCTGTTACTGTTGATGGCAAGCGGGTGATTTCTGGTTCTTGGGACAACACCATAAAAGTTTGGGACTTAGCAACTGGAAAGGAAGAGTTTACTCTCAAAGGTCACACTTACTGGGTAAATGCAGTTGCTGTCACTGCTGATGGGAGGCACGTGATTTCTGGCTCTAAAGACAACACCCTCAAAGTCTGGGATTTAGTAACTGGAAAGGAAGAGTTTACTCTCAAAGGTCACAGTAACTCGGTAAATGCAGTCGCTGTCAATCTTGATGGCAAACGAGCAATTTCGGGTTCAGAGGATAAAACGGTCAAAGTTTGGGATTTAGCAACTGGAAATGAAGAATTTACTTTTGACGATCACAGTGGTCCAGTATATGGAGTAGCACTTACTGCTGATGGCAAGCGAGCAATTTCTGGTTCGTGGGATAAAACCTTAAAAGTTTGGGATTTAGTAACGGGAAAGGAAGATTTTACTCTTAAAGGCCACGGCGATTGGGTAAATGCAGTCGCCGTCACTGCCGATCGTAAGGCGATTTCTAGTTCCTATGACAAAACCCTAAAAGTTTGGAATTTAACAACCCGAAAGGAAGAGTTTACTCTCAAAGGTCACAGCCATTGGGTAGAAGCAGTTGCCATCACTGCTGATGGTAGGGCGGTTTCCGGTTCCTATGACAAAACCCTCAAAGTTTGGGATTTAAGAGCAAGAGGGGAAGAGTTTGCTCTCAAAGGCCACACTGATTGGGTAAAAGCAGTCGCTGTCGCTGTTTATGGCAAGCTGGCAATATCTGTTTCAGAGGATAAAACGGTCAAAGTTTGGAATTTAAGAACTGGAAAGGAAGAATTTACTCTCAGAGGTCATAGCTACTTGGTCAATGCCGTAGCGGTCACTACTGATGGCAAGCGGGCAATTTCTGGCTCAAGAGACAAAACCCTAAAAGTTTGGGATTTAAGAGCAAGAGAGGAAGAGTTTACTCTCAAAGGTCATAACAACTCGGTAAATGCGGTAGTCCTCACCGCCGACGGCAAGCGGGCAATTTCCGGTTCATCGGATAATACCCTCAAAGTCTGGGATTTAACCACTCGAAAGGAACTGTTTACTCTCAAAGGTCATAGGGACTGCGTAAAAGCAGTGGCGGTCACGGAGGATGGCAAAATAGCAATTTCTGGTTCATCGGACAACACCGTAAAAATCTGGGATTTAATAGCTAGAAAGGAAAAGTTTACTCTCAAAGCTCACGGTCAATTCATAACAGCAGTCGCCGTCACCGCTGATGGCAAGTTGGCAATTTCTGGTTCGTGGGACAACACCATCAAAGTCTGGGATTTAACCACTAGAAACGAACTTTTTACTATCAAAGGTCACAGCGACTCGGTAAATATAGTAGCCGTCACCGCTGATGGCAAGCGGGCGATTTCTGGTTCATCGGACAAGACCATCAAAGTTTGGGATTTGTCGAGTGGAAAGGTTATTGCTAATTTTACCTGTGAAAGCCCGATCGCCTGTTGCGCTATTGCACCCGATGGAGTCACAATTGTGGCAGGCGACGCATCCGGCCGCGTATATTTCCTGCGCCTAGAAGGGGTGGAGGCACTAACATGAATTCCTCACCTCTCTCAACTCCCATCTCTACCGCCGCTTACCCAATAGAATTTCAGCAACTCCTGCGAGAAAAAACCGAGAATTTTGCAGGGCGCAAATTTGTTTTTTCTGCGATTTCCGACTTTCTGAACTCCCACAGCCGCGGTTATTTC
>Ga0164305_10000489_pt1 | contig 14924 bp, 11 predicted proteins | sample Whisoiple_237_MG_FD_110215 | JGI IMG/M metagenome (GOLD analysis project Ga0164305, IMG submission 110215) | Soil microbial communities amended with pyrogenic organic matter from upstate New York, USA - Whitman soil sample_237_MG | ecosystem: Environmental > Terrestrial > Soil > Agricultural...
AGGGGCGTGCCACAACCATTAGGTCTCCCAACCACCACACCACTCGTACCAACGCTGGCAAACTCAGAGGCCATACCAACTGCGGCAGCCACTGTACCTGTGTCAGTGCAAGTCTCTGATACACAGTCAGGAAATCCTAATACCCTTGCCGCTCAACAATTGAGCCAGCTTAATGGGGATCGAAATCGCGAACCGCAAAACTTAGCAAGCCTGACACCAAGTGCCGCTCAATGCTTAAGTGAGGAACAATTACTGGGGCAACAAGCAGGATTGCCTCTCCAGACTGCGCCAAAAGACTACAGCAAAGCGATCGCCTGCTACCAGCAGAATTTAGAGCTGGCGAGACTTGGACGCGATCGCGCTAGGGAAGGCTACGCGCTCAACAATCTAGGCGCGACTTACTACGCGATCGGAGATTATGAAAAAGCAATTTCTTACCACCAGCAGCACTTAGCACAAGCTGAATCCAGGGCCGATTTATTGGGAAAGGGACAAGCTTTTATTGGGTTGGGAGCTGCTTACGGCGCAATTGGCAATTATAAAAAAGCGATCGAATACTACGAGCAAAGTTTGGAAGTAGCGCATTCCCTAAAATCGGCTGATTTAGAGGCGAGTGTTCTGAGAAATTTGGGATTAGTTTACTACGCCCAAAAAGAGTATACAAAAGCAGTCGAATATCAAGAGCAAAGTTTAGCGATCGCTAAACAGCAGCGCGATCGCCGAGGCGAAGCTCTTGCTTTGAGCAATTTGGGATTAGTACACTATTCCCTAACCGATTATGCCAAAGCCATTGATGATCAGAAACAAAGTTTAGCGATTGCCTCAGCACTGGGCGATCGCTTCGTTCAAGGTCGTGCTCTAGAGAATTTAGGAATTGCTTACTATGCTCTCAAAAATTATCGTCAAGCGATTGAGTCTCACCAACAAAGTTTAGCCATTGCCAGAGAACTGAGCGATCGCCACGCCCAAGGCCGCGCACTCACAAATTTAGGTGACGCTTTATACAAAGCAAAGCAACCAGCCGAAGCTATCAAAGCTTTATTTTCAGCTATTGAAATTTGGGAATCCCTGCGGTTAAATTTAGGAAATAACGACCTCAATTTAGTTTCAATTTTTGAGACCCAAGAAACAAGTTATAGTACGTTGCAAGAAGTGCTTGCCAATCAAAATCAGCATCAGAAAGCGCTAGAAATAACAGAGCGGGGACGGGCGCAAGCTTTTGTTAGATTATTGACAAACCGTTTTTCTTCCCACTCAGCCCAGGCTACCATAAAGTCATCGGAAAGTCAAATAAAACCCCTCAATATCCAGGAAATTCAGCAAATCGCTAAACAACAAAATTCTACTTTAGTTTCTTACTCGATTATTAAAGAAGTTGTAGAAGCTGAGGGTCAAAGAAAGCTGCAAGATTCAGAACTTTATATCTGGGTAATACAGCCGACCGGAAAAATTGAATTTCGTCGCATCAGTTTGAAACGTTTGGTTGAGGAAAAAACTTCATTAAAAGCCTTGATAAATGAAGGTCGTTGCTTCATTCCTAGTTGCCTGCGAAACAAGCAGCGATCCCAACCAGCTACAAATCCCACCGGAACCATCCCTATTGTCGAGCAACGATTTTTAGACCCGTCATTGCAAGAGCTTTATCAACTACTGATCGAACCAATTGCTGACCTTCTACCTCAAGATCCAGCGTCGCGAATTACCTTTATTCCTCATGAATCTTTGTTCTTAGTTCCCTTTGCCGCGCTGCAAGATAGTTCGGGAAACTACTTGATAGAAAAACATACTATTTTAACAGCACCTTCAATTCAAGTGCTGTCTTTAACCAAGAAACAGCAACAGCTTGCTTCAGGAAAAGGTGCGCTAGTCGTTGGGAATCCTACCATGCCAAGTGTTGCCTTTACGGCGAACCAACCTCCTCAACAACTGTCATCACTCCCACAGGCTGAAGCCGAAGCGATCGCGATCGCTGAGCTTTTGAATGCTGAACCGCTTACAGGTGACAAAGCGACAAAAGTAGCAGTTTTACAACAAATAGAGCGATCGGGCATCGTGCATTTAGCAACTCACGGCATCCTGGATGACGTGGAGGGATTGGGGGTACCTGGAGTCATCGCACTTGCCCCAAGCAAGGATGACAGTGGTTTACTCACTGCTAGCGAAATTTTCAATTTGAGGTTGAATGCCGAACTCGTCGTTTTGAGTGCTTGCAATACGGGTCGCGGTCGTATTACAGGTGATGGCGTTATTGGTTTGTCGCGATCGTTTATTGCAGCAGGCGTTCCGAGTGTTGTAGTTTCTCTGTGGTCAGTATCTGACGAATCAACAGCCGAGTTGATGGCGGAGTTTTATCGGCAGATGCAGCTAACGCCTGATATTGCCCAAGCGCTGCGGAAGGCCATGCTGGTGACATTGGTCAAACATCCTAATCCTGTAGATTGGGCCGCTTTTACCCTCATTGGCGAAGCAGAGAAACGTTAACCCGGAAAAGCTGATTTCCTGTCCTCAAGAGTTCGTTCTTCCTATGAAGGTCTGAAACTCTTGCACAGCAGGAAGTTCAGACTCGTGCCAGACAAAAATTATCATGGTGTGAGAGTCAAAGGGCGGAAGGTGGGTTGTAGGTGTTCCACCGCTGCATTGGTTTCAATGTTGTGACTTCGATCACTGGTAACACAGACTTGGTTCACCGAAGATTTTCAGTATTATCACGGAAAAAAACCAGCACCATCACTTGCTCTTAGGAGAAACCACGAGATGATTAAGGTGTCGAGTTCAAAACAATCCCATGTCTCCAGTTAATCTTCTCCCCGGCGCTATCAACGAATTAATTGCCACTGTCACCGATACTCACCGCGTTACCAAAGCTGACCGCTACGGCATGATGGCCGCCATTCTAGATGAGTCCATCAGTGAAGAAGAACGTGGCTCGCTCGATCGTCTAATTCGCTCTCTGGTCAAAGGTAGGATTCAAGTCAGTGATGAACTCTCCATCGTTTCGTAAGCAGAAAGCTCGTTGAGAACTCGACACTCTACAACAGCTTTCGCTTGGGAAAGTTTAGACCAGTCACTGATATGGCGATCGCCCTATACAACGATAGCTTTTTGTATAATGCAGTTTTGAGATAGACGATTAGCGTTCGCAATTTCATAAACATTATGACGGATACCATCCAGCATCTCATTGAGCCACACATTCAAGATTTGGGTGGATTCCAAGCCCGCCGCTTGCTTCCCTCAGACGTTCTAGCATTGGTAGGCCCGTTCATCTTTTTTGACCATCTCGGCCCTGCGGTGTTTCCACCCGGCCGGGGCGTGGATGTCAGACCGCATCCGCACATCAACTTAGCAACCGTCACCTACCTGTTTGAAGGTGTTTTGCTGCATCGTGATAGTGTGGGCAGCGTTCAAGAAATCCGTCCTGGTGCGGTGAACTGGATGACGGCAGGGCGAGGCATTGTCCACTCTGAACGCACGCCTGACGACGAGCGCAGCAAAGAAGCCATCCTGCATGGCATCCAAACCTGGATAGCACTTCCCGATGAATACGAAGAAACCGACCCCTGGTTTCGGCATCATCCGGCTTCTGAGCTGCCTGTTTGGGAGGATGCAGGAGTTTCCTTCACCCTGATTGCGGGTGAGGCCTATGGTCGCACTTCCCCAGTTCAAATATTTTCACCCATGATTTATCTGGACGTGCAACTGACTGCTGGAAGAGAATTTACCTTACCGGGCCATTACAGCGAACAGGCGGTTTACAGCGTAACAGAGGGGCTTGCGCTCGATGGAGTGCCTCTGGAACAACATCGGTTGGCAGTTCTCACTTCCGGCACTGAAGTAAACATTTCTGCTTCCGGCAAGGCTCGTTGTATTGTGATTGGCGGTGAACCTGTTGGTGAGCGGCATAAGTGGTGGAATTTTGTTTCGAGTCGCCACTCGCGCATTGAGCAAGCCAAACTCGATTGGAGAGAGGGACGGTTTGCTCAGGTTCCTCAAGAGACAGAATTTATCCCGCTGCCAGAAGAGCCGCCTTCTCAAGCAGAGCAACCGTTGTGAATAACCGCAGCGATTTAAATTAAAAAACTGTTTTTTGATTCAGAATTCGTCTTTTTCACGTGACGGGGTTGTCACCCCGTCAGATTGGTGGATTGACAGCCGGGACAAATCATAGATTTTTTTACTTGATGGCCCAGAAATAGCGAAGCTGTCACGAGGCGCAAAGTAGCCAGTCAAACCCTGATCAGATAAAGGTTTGAGCGCCTAATACCTTTCAGGTTCAAGAAGCCGCGCCATCTACCAACGCATCTTGAGAGGAATTGCCGTCCCTAGCTTCGAGCCAGTCGGCGATCGCCTGAACAGTCGCTTCAGAAAGCGTCGCCTTTTTACCCTCTTGCCTTCTGCGGTAATTATCATTCTTTCTTTTTCAATCTATATTTAGACATATTGACAAAATTTGCTCTTTTTTAAGTTGTTAGCAATGAGGAGAAACAGGTATGCTTTAGAGCAAAGCCTACACAGGAAAAACAATGAACCTCAACTTTAACCAAGCCCAGCAAAAAAGTCAAAACCCAGAAGTAGAAATGACCTGTGGACTGGAGGAAATGTCAGACGAGGAACTGTTGCCAATAAATGGTGGGGTTACAGTACAATTGGAATTTGAGTCAGATGAGCAAAATTCAGTAGAGGCTGGTGTGTCGGCGAGGTTTGGGAGATTGGGACTGGGACTATAATAAGAATGACATTTATTCTGTAGCGACTTGTGTTACATCCTACCTCCCTAATCATTTGACAGAACTTTCTAGTAAGCTGCAATAAGCTTTTGCTAGTTCATACAAGTTAAACCCCTACCAACCATTGGTAGGGGTTCTGTTTTAGGGTTAATAAACTTGTTTTAAATCTTTTGTTTTTCCCATAAAAAGGCATAGAAATAGCGAATCTGTCACGAGGCGGAAACTAGATTTAGGCTGTACGAATAATATATTTTTTGAGCCAGCGGATTGGCTGCGGTAGAGTATTGATTGTACTCTGCCGTGGTTAACTGAGTTTAAGCTTGTTGGAGTGGGGGCGATCTGACAAAAGGGCTGTAAGCCTTATTTGGTAACGGTTTTAATTGCTAGTTTGGGCCTGGTGACAGCTTCGCTATTTCTGAGCCTTGATGAGAGCTTTTGCTTATACCATAAATATGCAACGCTAATTAATTAGGTGAGAATATTGTAGGGATGATTGATTAATTGGCCCTAGAATTTTAGGATGGTAATTATATCAAGTCTGAGGGAGCGATCGCCATACTGCAGCGTATGGGGGGTTGACGAATATTTGCATTGGGAATCCGAGTTTCGGGTGAACCCGTCCCTAAAGGATTGGAATGCTTTGGTAACTATCGGCCTATATTCCGCTTCATTCGATCGAGTTCTTCGTCTGCTTCCCAGCGTTGAAACTTTTCTTCTAAAGGGTCTGCAGCCGTAAAACTGCTATAATTTGAACTCTGATTCCAACCCTTTGTATCCCAATTCTGCTCTGTTTTAGTGGTAGTTCGAGTGGCAGCTTCGGCCGCTTTTGCTCGGACTTCTTTTCGCCGTACTTGAATTTGGCGGTACAGTTCTTTTGCTTTTTCAATCCGTTCTTTGCAGCCTTGCATCTGACCCCAGCGCTGATTTCCCTGACGCAGCAAAGCGGCTTGCCTCTCTTGGGCGGCTTGAGCTAAATCGAGCCTTTGAGCAGCTTTAGCTTTGTTGATGCGATCGTTCCAGCGCTGAATTTCTTGGGCGGCGGAGAGAATTTCGGCTTGCAGTTTTTTCTCTTGTTTTTGGATGTCGAGAATCAGCCGCAGAGTGTCTTCTTCTTGTTCCTTCAGTTGTTCTTCTATTGCCTGCAATTCCAGATGAGGATTGCTACGCAAAAATTCTTCTAATCTGGTTTCTAGAAAGCGGCTGAAATCATCAAATAAGCCCATTTTTTATAATTCCTCAGTCATTAGTCCTGGGTCATTAGTCATTGTCATTAGTTATTAGTCATTGGTTCTTAGTCACTGGCGATCGATTATCGATCCTGAGTTGTTAGTTATAGCAGAAGAAAGTTCGGTAACGAATTGGGGAACCGATTTAACGGATAGAAGCAAGAAGCAATAAGAGCAATGGTTTCAGCAATTAAGAACGTCTTGGCGGTTCGTATATTATAACTGTTTTCATTGCTCGCGATATACAGCCCGATCGCTGCCCATTACCGATTACCGATGACCTAACTCATAACTAATGACTAATGACTCATAAGTGATGACTGATTAGAACTTTTGCCCGACAAAAACCGATCGCACATCTCCTCCCTTGCGAATCACGGCTTCTTGATTTTTGATTTCTGCCAGCGTCCAACCGCTAGCGCCGATGCTTTCGCCGACATAAATTCTGCGGGCTACGCCGTCTACTTCAAACAAAGCAGCCGATCGATCGCCCAACTCCAAAATCCCTACCAGCGTGTGCGCGGAAGTCTGGGCGCTGCTGAGGGCCGGTGCTGGTTGCTGGGCCGCTGGTGCTGCTTCCTGGGCTGCGGGCGCTGGTGCCGGTTCGGTTTCGCGAGCCAAAATCTTTGGCTGGGGAGACTCCGAGGGGGAAGGGGAAGCGGCGAGGGGAGAGCGAGTGCCTGCAGCGGCGATCGCACGACCCGAGGCTGGAGCCGCCGGCGAGGGGGAAACTGCGCTGGTTTGAGGAGCAGCCGGAGCCGCAGCTACCGGAGCAGCCGGAGCCACAGTCACCTGAGCGGGGGGAGGGATAACTACAACTTGGGGTGCTGGGGCTCCCGGCTGCGAGGCAGCTTGTTCGAGGGCATTAGCAATGCGGTTGACTGCTGTCGAAAGACCTGCAGTTGCCGGCGGCGCGCCGGAAATTGGAATGCTCGGCAGCGTCCCTGGGGTGGGGGCTCCGGGAACTCCTGCAAGTTGGGGGTTAGCTTTGGGTGCTTTTTTTTGTTCGATCGCTTCTAGCGAGCGCTGCACGTATTCGACAAATTGGGTGTCTGGTGCTGTTTTGCCACTTGCTGCGGGTGTCTCTGGTGCGGGGGCCGCGGCGGGCAAGCGCACGAGTCCCGACCTGCTTGCGAGCCACAACCCCATGACTAGCAGCAGCGACCCACAGGCTGCTCCCAGCAGGATTCTGTCGAATGATTGTTTGGACTGCTGTTTTTTGGCTGTTTCTAGGGCGACTTGGCGGGCGATCGCTTCTACGTCTTTTTCGCCCCGCTGCGGCTGGGGGGGGGCCAACTGCGACAAAACTATTTGAGGTACCGAGATCGACTTGAGCGCCACGAATTCTGGCTGCACGGGTTCGGATGGCAGTCCGCCGCTACCGTCGAATGCTCGATCGACTCCTTCAAACAGTTCGTCCATCAACTGATCGGCGTAGGACTCTACTGCCACTGCTTCGGCTGGCACTGTTTCCACCGTCGCCCTCACGGCGATCGGATCGGACGCTGATGATTCCAAAGACATCTGTTTGGCGATTACTTTTTGAGGCATAGTTTTCTGTTTGCTCCCGCTCCTCGACAACCCTGAGATTCTCAACTTCAGACTTCTACAGGATACTTGTGATGTTGACCAATTCTTGGCTCAGAACAGGTCAATTGTATCTCACTCATCACCATATTTTTAGTCCTTGGCCAACTTACTTTGCCCGATCGACTTTTGTTTTACCTGTTTTGGGCCTTTTCGGCTGCCAGTCTTACTTGCTTACCTTGACTTTTACTGCACATTCTACTGCTTTTGTCAACCCCACCCTCCGGGCTTCGCAGTTTTTGACACACATTTTTACTTGAGGATCTCTAAAAAAAGCGGGTTTTTTGCCGCTGTTTCTGCTTGCATTGCTGCTTTGACAAGGATTTCAGACTTTTACTCGTCTTAAGTTTGTTAGTCAGTTTGCTTGACAGTAGTAACAAGCAACCGCTTTTATCACTTTAATTACCCTAGCTTCATCCCACTTTGGTAATAAATTGTCAAAGGTTGCCAAACCGTCCGCTAAATAAGCATTATTCCTAATATTTTTTTACAAATTATTTGTCAGATAAAAACAAAAAAAATCTTGAAATTTGTCTATATATATTTGTTTCAGCATGAGATTTTTTCACTTATAATTCCTCTAGCCCCTGTCATTGTTAACAGGAGCTAAACACAAGACTCGGACAACCCAAATTAACCCACCCGTTCCGCCAATTCCAACCAGCGCTCAGTCGCCCGATCGATCTCCTGCGTCAACTGAGCCAAACGCTCCGATAACTTCTTCATCTCTGCAAACCCGCTCGGAGCATTGTTAGACAAAATCTTCTCAATGTCTTCTTTTTCAGCTTCCATCTTCGGAATTTGACTTTCTAATTGTTCGTATTCTCGCTTCTCATTGAAGGAGACTTTGGTAGATTTTTGAGTTGAATTTGTGGGTTTTGAATTGTTAGATTCAACCGTGCGTGTAAGTTTTTCTTTTTGTTTTTGCCCTTGGATCTCCTTGGCTTCTTCCGCTTTTTTGTAGTCTAAATACACCGAATAATTGCCGGGATACAGGCGCAAATTGCCGCCCGGTTCCAAGGCAAAAACCATGTCGATCGTGCGATCGAGAAAATAGCGATCGTGGGACACCACTATCACGCAGCCGTTAAAATCTTCGAGATAATCCTCCAAAACCGCCAAAGTCTGCACGTCCAGGTCGTTTGTCGGTTCGTCCAAAATCAGCACGTTTGGCGCACTCATCAGCACTTTCAACAGAAATAACCGGCGCTTTTCCCCGCCCGAAAGTTTGTTAATCGGTGCATACTGTTGGTTCGGTGGAAACAGAAACTTTTCCAACATTTGAGAAGCGGTAATGATTTCCCCATCCGCCGTTTTCACCAACTCTGCCACACTTTGCAAATATTCAATAACTCGCTGGTCTTCGTTCGGCGTCAAATCCTCTGAATGCTGGTCAAAATAACCGATATGAATGGTTGTGCCAATTTCGACAGTACCCGAATCCGGCTGAATGCGCCCGGTGATGATATCCATCAGCGTCGATTTTCCCGCACCGTTGCAGCCAATAATTCCTATCCGGTCTTCGGGTGTGAAATTGTAGGTAAAATCTTTAATTAAAGTGCGATCGCCGTAAGCTTTACTGATATGCAGTAACTCAATCACCTTCTTACCAATCCGGCGGCCGGCTGTCGCAATTTCGACTTTGCCGTTGGCTGTTTTGAATTCCTGGGCTCGCATATCTTTAATGCGATCGATCCGAGCTTTTTGCTTGGTACTGCGCGCCTTCGGCCCGCGTTTGAGCCATTCCAATTCGCGCCGCAATACACCCGCGTGTTTGCGAACACTGCTGGCGGCAGATTCTTCAGCTAGGGCTTTTTTCTCCAAATAATAAGCGTAATTGCCAGCATAATTGTAAAGGTCGCCGCGATCGATCTCCAGGATGCGATTGGTAACGCGATCGAGAAAATAGCGATCGTGGGTAATCAGCAGCAAAGCACCGCGATAGCCGTTCAAATAGTTCTGCAACCACTCTACAGACAGCGCATCCAAGTGGTTTGTCGGTTCATCCATCAGCAACACATCGGGCTCCGACAACAAGGCCGTTGCTAACGCAATTCGCTTGCGGTAGCCGCCCGACAAGTCGGCAATTTTCGCATCAAAATCCTCAATCCCCAACTTGGTCAAAATCAATTTCGCCTTCGTTTCCAAGTCCCACGCATCCACCTCATCAATGCGTTCAGACACTGCAGACAGACGCGCCATCAACTTGTCTGTATCGCCTTTGCCGTGGGACAATTGATCGGAAATTTCCTCGTATTCTCGCACTAATGCCATTTGTTCGCCGCTGTCGGCAAATACTTGCTCTAAGACAGTGTGATTTTCGTCTAAATCCGGCTGTTGGGGAAGATAAACAATTTTAGACCCTGGATTGACCCAGCGATCGCCAGAGTCGATCGACTCCAAGCCTGCAATCATTTTCAGCAGGGTTGATTTGCCGGAACCGTTGGTGCCGATGAGTCCGACTTTATCGCCTTCATCGAGGCTGAAGCTGGCATCTGTCAAGAGTTCCTTGATGCCGAAGTCTTTTTTGATCGATCGCAGAGTAAAAATAGTCATCTGTATAGAAAGTCATTTACCTGACTTAGTTTAACGCAAGTTCGATCGAGTCCGGTTGCATCGGTATGGTCTGTCGTTCTAATAAAACTTTTTCAAGACTAAGGACGAACTCGATTTTTCCGACTATCTAAATCTTGATAAATTGGTGAACTTTGACTGAAGCGCGATCACGAGTAGGGATTGACAAACAAAAACCGTATGCGGTAAGATACCGATGCTATATTATTTATGGATAAATAATCAGAATATTTTAATCCGACCATTAGGCTGTTAGCGAGAGGCTTATTTATAGATGTTACATGATTAGCCAGACTGATTTCCTTAATCTTTTTGCTGGGCGCTTCTGGGAAAAAATCATTGAGGAGACCTTAGTTCCATACTCATCGAGTAATAAACCAAAGAAGATAGAGACACTTCAAAAGCTACATGATGACATTACTCACCGACACTATTACCCTGGGCTTCCACGTGAGTATGTAGTTTTTGACAAGCACAATTGCGTCTCAAGAATAGTGCCAGTCTTTGATTTACGCGAAAACTGCACTTATTACTTTTGCATCAAACAGTTGGAAGAAGCTATTGCCATTAACCGGGTTGATGGAACATTTGGAGGTTGGAGCTTAGGCAATCCAATACGGAAAAGCGAAGAGAAAGAGTTAGAAAAATTGGCACCTCCGTCACCAATTCCGCAAAATAGTTACAACCCCTACAAGTGGTCAGAAAATTGGAAGGAATTTCAGAAACGTGCTTATCTTTATAGTCAAAATCCAAATCATTGTTTTTTCCTGAAGTTTGATATTGCCAATTTTTATGACACGATAAATCTTAGTATTCTCGAAGATAAAATTAGATTAGCTACAACTTCAAAAGAAGATGCTTTTATAATTGATTTGCTTTTTCACTTTCTTAGAAATTGGAATCGTAGATTTGAAAGATACTCACAAAAATCTGTCGGAATCCCTCAAGATGAAGTTGGTGACTGCTCTCGCATTCTAGCCAATTTTTATTTACAAGACTATGATGCTTTTATGAAAGCTGAGTGCGATAAGTATGATGCTTGTTACCTCAGATATTCTGACGATCAAATCATTATGGCTAAGAACGAGGAAAGTGCTTACGAAATTCTCTTTGAAGCCTCAAAGGAATTATTCAAAATTAATCTAAATATCAATTCTAGCAAGGTTGAACCTTTCAATTCTCGCGATAAATATTATAAGTATTGGGCGTTCGAGATTTTTGAGTTACTTGATGAACCTAAAGATATTGATAAGGTTAATCAAGGCATAGAACTTTATTTCCAATGGCTTGAAAATAGAGTTAGCTTTAGACATGATTCTGTATTGCGACGAATAGTTAGTGTTGGTATTTCCATAGTAAAACCTCACTTGAAACACAAGCTAATGTCTGCACTTTATGAGCCGAAGTTTTTGATAGCCCAAGATTACTGGCTATTTAACAACGTGGCTCAGTGTCTACCAGATCGAGCGGATCTTTTCAATATTTTGGATGATCAGATACCAAAAGTTAGATTTAGCTCGTTTCATTACACATTGTTAAAGTTTTACAAAAAGTATCGAAAAGTTGACTTTCCCGAAACAGAAATTAGGAAACGTATTGATGAACTAACCCTAAGATTAAAGTAGTAGGACGATGAATATTCGGGGCTTCATAATTGCTCCTTTTCGTCTTCTGGTAGTAGCGGTGAGGTTGTTGATGAAGCCGTTAGTCTGCGTACTACACAAAAGCTCGATCGCTAAATTCGATCGCTCCGATTCTCGGTGTTATGCCCGTAAATAAATAGCCGAAACTCTGTGCTGCGAATGGCTGTGGCTCTTGAACTTACACCAATACGGCAATGTCCGCATCTATCAGAGCTGGATTGGGCCTAGATAGCAATCACTCTTCTCTTAGCGTCTGAATCAGATTCAGGTTTTGCGATCGCCCGAATCTCCACATCACTACCAAGCGCGTTTAAGAACCGGAACAGGCGATCGATTGAAAACTCAGATAGTTTCCCACGCAGCAAATCAGTGATTTTAGGGCGATCTATTCCCAGGCGTTTTGCTGCTTCGATCTATCGATATCCTAGTTGCTTTTGCCCCCACAGCCAACTGGGGTCGACTCGATCGCGCCCAAATGCAGGAAGAACTCGAAGCACTGCTAAGTAGACGAGTCGATCTAATCAGTAAACGGGCGATCGAGCGCAGTTCCAACCCGATTCGCCGTCCTGAAATTCTCTCTACCGCTCAAACTATCGGTAGTCAAATAGTCGCGGTCGCGCTCCCCTTGTACTATAATTCAAATACCAACCTTTGTTGGAGTATTTTTTTATGTCCTTGCAAGAGCTTAAAGAAAAAGCCAGCCAACTATCAGTCAGCGATCGCCTTGCCCTGCTAGGTGCGATCGTTCAATCGCTGCAAAGTACACCAGAAATCGAGAATTGGCAATATTTAATTGCACGTCCTCATCCTTGGCGCAAACAACTTTACATTAAGGGACGTAAATTACTGGCATCGACTATTTGGCGAGACATGACTGCCAATGGGATGTCACCCGAACAAGCTGCCGAAAATTGGGATTTACCGCTGTCTGCTATCTATGAGGCGATTCATTACTGTCAGAATCATCAAGAACTTTTAAACTTAGAAGCAGACGAGGAACGCTATCGATTGGAAGTAAAAGGAGTCCAAGTTGAGCCTATGAATGCTGCTTGACGAAGATTCTCAAGCAAAGTATTTAGTCAATCTTCTTCAGGCAGCCGGTCACGATGTAGCCACAGTCAATACATTGGATTTAATGAATCATCCAGATTCAGTCGTGCTAGACGCTGCCAGAGAAAATGAGAGAGTGCTGCTTACACGCAATTGTGATGACTTTCAGCAATTGCATCAAGCGAACCCAGAACATTCAGGAATTTTGGCAGTTTATCAAGATTCTGAAGCTTCTAAGAATATGAGTTATCAGGCGATAGTGAAGGCAATTAATAATTTAGAAACAGCCGAATATGAACTCAATAATCAGTTTGTGGTTCTGAATCAATGGAATTATTAACGAGAAATTTATGTAAAAATGCAAAATATAAGTCTCCTTGTTAGCAGCTATTATACAATTTTATCGAAACCTAGTTTCTGCTAGACAAAGGAGGCTGAATCAAAACCGATCTCGCCCTGCCAATTGACCAAATTACCAAATTCTGCCAACAGTGGCAAATCATCGAACTCTCCCTCTTTGGTTCGATCCTTCGTGACGACTTTCATGCAGACAGCGATATCGATATCCTAGTTGCTTTTGCCCCCACAGCCAACTGGGGTCTACTCGATCACGCCCAAATGCAGGAAGAACTCGAAGCAGTGCTAAGTAGACGAGTCGATCTAATCAGTAAACGGGCGATCGAGCGCAGTTCCAACTGGATTCGCCGTCAAGAAATTCTCTCTACTGCTCAAACTATCTATGTCAAATAGCCGCGATCGCGCTTCCTTGCTAGACATTGCCAGGGCTGCTCAAAAAGTCCTGCAATATAAAGGTAACATGGACAAAATAGCGTTTCTGGCCGATGATAAAACGCAGTCTGCGATCGTGTTTCAACTTCTGATTATCGGTGAAGCGGTGAAACACCTTTCTCCAGAACTGCGATCGCAATATTCGGACATTCCTTGGTCACTCATTGCCAGAATGCGCGACAACTTGATTCATCGATAGGATGACATCGACCTTGATGAAGTCTGGAAAACCTCAAATGAAGATATTCCAACACTGCTGATTGCCTTGGAACCTCTACTGCTAGGGCGTCGGTTCAGTATCAGGAGTTGACAAAACAAACTGGAAATGATAGGTGAATTGAGAAGCCTGTTAAATTCTGATCGATCGGGAAGAAGGAAGAAACCTTATGCGTCCTCCCTTATGGCATCCTCCAATTGAACTCTCAGAAACAGAAGCGTTGATTATCAAGCGCATTAAACGAGCCAAGTTATTCACGTTTCTTCGACTGAACCGTTCATTCATATTTAATGATGAGTTTCAACAAGAACTTGCTACAATTTTTAAAGACAGCACAGTAGGTCAGGGCCCAGTTCCTCCTGCACAAATTGCTCTGGCAATTATTCTGCAAGCCTACTTAGGGATTTCTGACGATGAAGTAATTGAAGAAATGCTCATGGATCAACGTTGGCAGTTAGTTCTCGATTGTCTAAAGTGTGAAACTCCCCCTTTTAGTAAAGCTACTTTGGTGAGATTCAGAAATCGCTTAATTAAAAAAGAACTAGACCAACGTTTAATTGACCGCACCGTAGAAATTGCCAAACAAAAAGGTGGATTTGGCTCATATCAACTGAAAGCAGCTTTAGATTCCTCACCTTTATGGGGAGCTGGTAAAGTCGAAGATACATATAATCTTTTGGGTCATGATGAGCGTAAGGCGGTGAGTATGATAGCTGCTGTGCAGGGGCGGGAGCCAGCAGAAATTGCCCTGGAAGCAGGTGCACGCATCCTTAATAGTTCCAGCTTAAAAACGGCTTTAGATTTAAACTGGGATAATCCAGTAGAGCGTCAAAATGCACTCTTAATTATCCTAAGTAGCTTAAATTCAGTGGAAGAATGGATGCAAAGCCAGTCTGATTGTGATGAATTTGAAGTAGTCCAAGAGACTCTGGATGTTGCCCGAGTGATTGAATCTCAGAATGTAACTTTCGACTCACAAGGCGTTCCAAGTTTAAGTAAAGGGGTCGCCAAAGATCGTCGCATTTCTATCGAAGACCCCGATAGGCGGCATGGGCGTAAAAGCCGCTCTAAAAAAATAGATGGATATAAACGTCACGTCCTCAAAGATTTA
>Ga0164305_10000490_pt1 | contig 14894 bp, 9 predicted proteins | sample Whisoiple_237_MG_FD_110215 | JGI IMG/M metagenome (GOLD analysis project Ga0164305, IMG submission 110215) | Soil microbial communities amended with pyrogenic organic matter from upstate New York, USA - Whitman soil sample_237_MG | ecosystem: Environmental > Terrestrial > Soil > Agricultural...
AAAAATCGTGCCTTTTTTAACGAACTTTCAGCCCGATTTATTGATTGTCAGTGCAGGTTATGATGCCAACGCTGCTGACCCTTTGGCTGAGATGGCACTACAACCCCAAGACTATGGACTGTTTACTGACTACTGCCTTCAGATCAGTCGTCGCATTGTCTTTGGCTTGGAAGGGGGATATGATTTGACAGCGTTGGCTGAGTCGGTTGTCGCGACCTTAGAGCATTGTTTAATTTAGCGCTGTACGGAGTTAAGTTGGTAATTTTAAGCACATCTGAGGGCTAAAAATCTGAGAAAATCAAGGGTTTTACTGCGAATTTATCTTTGAAAATCTGGCTTTTTTACTCATTTTTCAGGGATTTAGCCCAAAAATTGCTACTAGTCTTTTACCGTGTCATAATAGTTACAATCGCTTCATGAAGATTTTTAAGGAGGTTGGTTCCTACCCGTGCAACTACAGAGAGAATCCGGATTCCCAAGAAAGATATAGTAATCTTTCGGAAGAAAGTCAGGGTCGCTTTGTAGATAAATAGAAGCATACAAACAACAGCAAAAAGCTGGGAAGATTAAACAATGACTTCATATATCACTTTAGAAACTGCCCTTCGGATGCTTTCCAACACTTACTTGGTTTCAGTAGTCCTGATCATGGCAGCTTCTTACTTCGGTTTGGCAGTAATTGAAACAATGGAAAAATCTGCTGACCATTTCCCTAAATCCTAAGAATTGATAGAATCATCGGGTTCTGACTGCTTTAAAAATAATTGAGCGATCGCGCTGACACCAACTTTCCAAGACTCTCTCGCTAAATTCGTGAATCGGGTTTGCATTTCTCTACATTCAAATTACTAAGCTTGTAATTGAGTAAACAGATTCTCAAAAAAAAGCGGTTTCGCTAAAGTAAGTACAAAATTAATCCCTGTTGACACAGGTTAATGAAAACGTCAACCGGGATTTCAGAAATTACGTAAATTATGCTAATCAACACCTGTAGGGTCAAACCTTACAGGTGTTTGTTTGAATCCACAAATGAGTCAGCAGACCTCCTGCATCAATCAAATCATCTCCACCCTAGCCGCAAAATTCCCCTCTTATCTGTGTCCATCTGCGTCCATCCTACATAGCCTGCCACAAACGCTATACACCCCATCTGTGGTAAAAAACTCAAGAATGCTATTCATGCAAGAGGTCTAGTAGTGGCAATCCCCCTGTGGTTGCCCCTACTATGTTGCCAAAGCGGTAACAGTGAGAATCGTTTCATCAGCTTTGAGAGAATGAATGCGATCGCCTGTTCCATCTTTCCCCCATAAAGCCACCGACTTTACAGGTAAACGCACTAAACGTTGGGCACTTGTTAGCAGTAAAACTTCAGCCGTTGGAGGTGCTAAAGCAATTCCAGCGAGTTTATCTGTTTTCAGCGTAAATTGAAGTACTTGAGTCCCAATATCGCCTAAATTAGCTAGTCGTAACGTCCGGACTGGCATCCGCTTGGCATATCCCAATTGAGAAATCAGTAAGAGAGTATCCTCCGTTTTTACAGTTAAAGCACTAACCAAGCTTTCCTGACGACCTAACCGTAAGGCTTGTAGACCCTGTGCAGTGCGTCCCATTAGGGGGAGTTGGTCATCATTAATTTCAAATCGTAGTAAGCGTCCCCCAGAGGTAGCTAAAATCACCTCTTCGCCGTCATTGGCAAGGCTGGCATACTGTAACGCTTCATTCTCCTTGAGTTTAATTAGCGTTAGTCCCCGTGCGGTGAGGTTTCCCAATTCTGAGACAGGTAGGCGTTTAATTCTTCCTTTATCGGTAAGAACAATTAAACTCTGCGTTTCCAAAGACTTTGGCAGCAAAAAGTGAGTCGTAATCGTTTCTGAAACGCCTTGCAAAGCTGGGGGTAGCAGACTGATGAGAGGTGTTCCCTTAGAACTACTAGGGGTAGGTGGAATCTCACTGACTTTTAGGGGATAAGCTTTCCCACCACTGACAACCGCTACTAACTCAGCTTGAGTTTCTGTCGGTTGAGTTTTGAGGACAACATTGTCTTTTGTCGGTTGCGTAGCGCCAGATTTGGCTGCTTGGCTATCTTGACTCTTCTTTAATAACCGCCGTACATACCCCCGGTGGGTAAATTCGAGAACGACTGGTTCTGAGACTTGAGGAACTACTAGTAACGGAGAGGGTTCTAAATCCTGAGTTTTTAGCTTCTCTGATTTGCGTTCTCCGCCTTTCTTGGTTGCTGACGGTTCTAAACCTGCGCTTTTGGGTTCCTTAACTTTGCTGACGACAATTTTTGTGCGGCGCGGATCATTATATTTCCGTTTGAGGGCGCGTAAGTCCTTTTTTAAGGATTTTAGGAGTTCTTGGCGATCGCCTAGTAAGCCCTGTAATAATTGAATGCGATCGCGCAACTGATCAAATTCTGCTTTTAAGTTCTGACGTTCTAACCCCGTAAGGCGACGCATGGGCATGGATAAAATGGCATCCGTCTGCGCCTCACTTAAATTGAATTGAGTCTGAAAAGTAAGTTTCGCCGTGCTACCATCGGGAGCATTTCTGAGAATATTAATCACCGCATCTAAATTATTTAAGGCGGCTAATAACCCTTCTACTAAATGGATGCGCTTTTCTGCCTGCTGCAACTCATAGGTATATTGCCGAGTTAGGGTTTGTTCACGAAAGCTGAGGAATTGCTCCAACATCTGTCGTAGAGTAAGTTGGCGCGGTTGTCCCTCAACTAACGCTAATAGAATTGCCCCAAAATTGCTTTGCAGTGCCGTTTGTTTAAACAAGTGATCCAGGATGGTTTGGGGGACTGTATCCCGCTTCAATTCGATCACAACCCGCATCCCGTCGCGATCGCTTTCATCTCGCAAATCGGCAATCCCCTCAATCCGTCCTTGGTTAACCAGTTCGGCTACCTTTTCAATCCAAGAAGCCTTATTAACCTGATACGGCAACTCGGTAATTACAATGGCTGTCCGTTGCTGCCGCCTACGGGTTTTAGGCTTAGTAGTAGCTGTTTTAGACTTGGTAGTTGGATTCTTTTCTGACTCTCCATTCTCAATCTGAGTCACACCTCGTACAGCAATACTACCTCGCCCGGTCGTGTAAGCTTCCCTAATTCCCTCTATGCCGACAATTTCTCCACCTGTCGGAAAATCTGGTCCTGGAATCAGCTTCCACAACTTCTCATCCGATAAGTCTGGTTGGTCAATCAGGGCAATTAAGCCATCAACCACTTCCCCCAAGTTGTGAGGAGGAATATTTGTTGCCATCCCGACGGCAATTCCCGCACATCCATTGAGTAATAAAACAGGGAGTTGTGCTGGCAAGACAACGGGTTCTTGTTGAGAATTGTCGAAGTTCCCAATAAAGTCAACCGTCGCTTCTCCAATTTCTCCTAGCAGCGCCTCATTCCCCACCGCCGCTAATCGTGTTTCGGTATAACGCATGGCGGCGGGTGGATCATTATCCACAGAACCAAAGTTGCCATGACCATCTAGTAGGGGATAGCGGCTAGAAAAGTTCTGCACCATCCTCACCAAAGCGTCATAAACCGCTTGGTCTCCGTGGGGATGATATTTCCCTAATACGTCCCCTACTACCCGCGCACACTTCCGATAGGGTCTGTCTGGAGTTAGCCCCAATTCGTGCATAGCGTATAAAATCCGTCGATGAACGGGCTTTAAACCATCGCGGACATCGGGTAAGGCTCGCCCGACAATCACACTCATGGCATATTCAAGATAAGACCGTTGCATCTCTGCGTGTAGTGCCGTGGGGATGACTCTGTCTGTTGTAAGCAGGTTTAGCTGTTTCGCCATGAGTTCCGTTTCCTATTGCCGACGATCAAAAAATTTCCTGCTGCTGGAGAGGGATGACGTATTGCATTAAGTAATGACAACGTGACAAAAACCATTCAAAGTAGGATTAAATCGCACTATGTTAGACACGACTCCCATAAAAAGTGCCAGCGAAAGGAAAAACTCCATGAAAACCGTTCTGATTGTAGAAGACGATCCGATCAATGCTCGTGTTTTTTCCAAGATTTTGGTCAAGCGGGGTGGCTTGGATGTCAAGCATACTGAAGATGTGGAAGAAGTGATGCAAATTGCCCAATCGGGGAAAGCGGACATTATTTTGATGGATGTTTCCTTGGCTCATAGTGTTTACCAAGGTAAGGCAGTGGATGGCATTAAGATCACACAAATGTTGAAAGCTGACCCGCAAACGGCTCATTTGCCGATTATTTTGGTGACTGCTCACGCTATGGAGGGCGATCGCGAAAACTTTCTCAAGCAAAGTGGCGCGAATGACTATATCTCTAAACCCGTCATTGATCATCAACAATTTGTTGATCAAATTATGGCACTGCTGCCCAAAGAATAAAACCATTGTCACCCAACGCCTAAGAGCCTGTTGCTAAGGTTGGCAGCCGCAGCATTTTTTCGATCTCCTGCTGAGGTAGTTGGTTAGCTTGTGCCTTGCCTCAAGTACATATGTACTACTTTATTGCGATTTAATCAAGAAACCCAAGCAGTTACTACACCTGTCAGGATAGGGAAGTTGGGAGGTTTCAGCCGTAGATTTTTAGCTAGATGGGAAGTTCAGGCTATCAAACCCTAACAAATCACTGGGATATTCCCGGCTTCCCAACTCCTACCTTTACTGGGAAACCCCTGACTGAGGAGGCTGTCCTTGGCTATTGGCGAGGGTTTCCTTAATTTTAGGGAGTTCTAAAAAGGTTTTGGTATCCCTCAGCAGGCGATCTCCCCAAAGATTTTCTTTCAGAAACTTGAGATCAGCATAGCGATTGTCTAATTTAATCGCCGTTTCTCCCAATGCTAAACCTTTGGCTCGATCCCCTTTAGCATACAGAGCTACAGCCGTTGCTAGCCGGGGTTCAGCCGCCTTATCATCCATAGAACTAGCACGCTGCCAATTTTGAATTGCAGTTGCCACATCCCCAGTTTCGTACTTCACTAACCCAATATTATTAATCGCAGGCCAGAATTTAGCATCTTTCTTAATCGCTTTTTGGTATTGAGCGATCGCCTGCTGAAATTGAGTCAACTTGTAGTAAGCATTGCCTAAATCAAACAAAGCTTCAGGAACATCAGGTTTGATCTTTAGCCCAGCTTGCAGATTAGACACTGCTGCGTTATAGTCGCCTTTCTGAAACCGCGCTGAACCCAGAGCAAACAAAATACCAGGTTCCTTGGGTTCTAGAGATTGTGCTTTTTGCAAAGCCTCAATTCCCTGATCTAACTTTTCGGTTTGGACATACAAGCTGCCCAAGAGAAACCAAGTTTGATAATTTTTGGGAGCCAGTTGAGTCGCTAACTGCGCTCTTTTCATGGCCATTTCATACTCTTGGAATCGTGCTAGCTGAACCGCATCCTGAGTGAGACTCAAACCCTGCTGCTCTAACTCTTTAGCATCTAGTTGCAGAGTATAAGGTAAAAGTGCTTGACTCTGAGCTGGTGGCGCAACGCTCCATAAACTCAGCAAAACAAAAATAGGGACTAAAGAAATACGCTTGGGCACGGTGCAGCCTCGAAAGAATAATAACAATGAAGAAATCTTCAGCTACGTTAACGCATCAACAGATTAATCGTGGCAGAAATCTTCGCGAAAGACTAGCCTGTAGAACCGTCAGGGTGAGAATTTAGGGACTTTTTAACTCTTTATCTAGATTCGGAAAGAATCGTGATCTGGCTAAACTAAATGGCAATGAGTAGGAGTGAATAATGGCTAATACCTCAAAGATTTTGGCATTTGCTGGCAGCACCCGTGAAGCCTCGTACAACAAGCAGTTAGTAAAAATTGCGGCGAATGGAGCCAGAGCAGCAGGAGCAGAAGTTACCTACATTGACTTTCGCGATTTTCCCTTACCCTTGTATGACGGAGACTTAGAAGCCAAAGAAGGAATTCCTGAAAATGCTCGGAAGTTGAAGCAACTGATGAAAGAGCATCAAGGACTACTCATTGCTTCTCCTGAGTACAATAGCTCGATTTCTGGAGTTCTCAAAAACACAATTGATTGGATTTCTCGTCCCGAAGGGGATGAACCCTTATTAGCCGCTTTTGTTGACAAGGTAGCCGTGATTATGAGCGCTTCACCGGGCGGTTTAGGGGGAATGCGTGGCTTAGTACACCTGCGGTCGATTTTAGGCAATATTAAAGTTTTGGTGCTACCCGATCAGATTGCTGTATCTAATGCTTTTGAGGTGTTTAATCCCGATGGCACTCTCAAAGACGGGAAGCAGCAAGCAGCGATTGAGCAGTTGGGCAGTAAGTTAGCCACTGTTGTTCAAAAGTTAGCAGCGTAACACTTGCTGAGATTGATAGCCTTTGAAGCCTAGATGAGGAAATCAAGTATATGTCCTTATCTAGGCTCTCAGCAAAAGTTCCCCTAACAGAGGAACTTTTGCTGAAATTGACCCATTAGGGAGTTAGATACTGGTTAATCAATCGAAATTGACTGAGGACCCCGGCTTCTGCCATTCTCACTGCTACTAGTAGCAGTCGTATGGGAAGTAGAACCTGTCTGTTGATCGAGCCAACTTTTCACTGGATCATCAGAAAGATTGAGTCGAAACACGCCAGAGAAAAGACCCCCAAAGAAAGCAACTGGCTGTTGAGTCAGTTCTTTAAAAATCGGTGTGAGTTCATCTAGAAACATCAAAAGTCTCCTTGTGCTGCCCGGTTAATTCAAGCTTCCTTTGGGATCTTAACGTGTCAGTTAGTTACAACATCAGGCTTTTGATCAGAGAACAGGCACTTATCTGAGTCACAACCTGCTGGTCCTGCTTCTGGCATTTCGCCCAAATCGTAGCGACTCAATGCGCTATGAAAATCATCGGTTTGTCGTCGCGCTTCTACATCTTTAATTAACTGTTCATACTCCACTTTAGAAATTGGCTCGAAGGGTAAGCGTGGGAAGGTTTGGTGAGCATCAAAACGAGCCAGGAGTGCGGCTGAAATGTAGCCTTCATCATCTCGAATGGCTTCGTAAATCCGAGTGCCTAGCGCTTCAATTTCATTTTCCCGTAGCTCAATCGTGGCGCTGGTATTATGTCGCACATAGAATTTTTGCACTTGCATGTAAAAATCCATTTGAGCGATCGCACTAAATTGAGCGATATCAATTTCATCCGCACCAGGTAAGTCCGCCCAAGGTACCGCCACAGGAATTTCTACTAACCATTCTGAGCAACGCGGATCAAAGGGATCGTTGAGCAAGTTGCCATTTTCGTCTTTGTCTGACTGAGAAGGAATGACGTTGTAACCGTAGTCAATACAAGCAAGGGCAACGGGATCATTTTTGCGGAATGTGATCCGCCGGATAAACCGTTGGGCTTTCGGCGGATGCCAACCGGGAGAGGCACTGGTGAGCAGTGATTTGGTTCCCGATGGCTGCACAGTGGTGCAACGGTTGGGTCGCTTGAGATTGTGGCGATCGCAATAGTCCCCAACGGTTTGATGTACCGTTTCGCGCCAACGGGTGAGATATTCCTGTTCTTGGCGCTTAAACTCTAACCCTTGCGCCGTTTCTGGACGACCTTCTGCCCACCAACGCAACCAATCTGTCCCAAAGGCATTCACAAAGAAGTCAAAAAGTCCTGTGAAAGATACGCCGACAATTGGATCAAGTTCCCGACTGTACTGATAGCGCGGTTCCACAAATTTGTGATTTAGGAGAACGGCTACAGAAAGCGCCCCGGCTGCAAAAGCCTTTTCTTGTTCCTTGTAATTATGTGGGTCAACTTGGTTGAGGTGAACCTCAGCCAGGTTGCATTGCCCGGTTAGAGTACCACCGAATACACCCTTGTGAAATTCCGGCTCATTAAAACAGAAGGTATTGTGTAGCCCTGTCAACGCTTCAACAGAACGTACCACCTGCCATTTACCTTTTGCTTGGGGTTGATGACCCCCTGATGTATCTAAGCGTTGGCAAGGAATGGCAGCGCAGTCAGTGATTTGCAAATACCACAAATCGCGATTGCGCGTGCCCAGGTTCGTTGATTGCCCCGCACGGGCTACCAGGTTGATGGAGGAGCGAATCCCACACTTGGTTAGCAACAAATAAACGCGGTAGGCACGGGCGTAATCGGAAAGATAAATGCGAATACCACCACTGGCGACAGATGAACCGTCAGCATCAGCTAAACCGGCGATAAAGTGCAGAATGGATTCGCGATCCCAAGAGGCTAATTCATCAAAAGGTGCGGCACTATTTTTCAGCGATCGCACCTGTTCTGGATCAAACTGATTTTGGAATCCAGTGTAAAGCAGACAGGGAACTTCCTTAGATTCGGTGTAATAGCGTTTTTCTCCCGAAGTTCGACCAACAATCGTTAACTCCTGGTGACGCTTCATCCCATACAGACGCAGTTGTAATTGCGGTTTCCCATTGGATTGGCACAGGGAACCATCACCCACTAATTGCCCTAAAGTATAAGCCCAGTTAGGTTCGACAAATTTTCCATCTCGATAAACGATCTGAAATGGTTCGGTGTGCAAGCTGTACTTGCTGGTTTCCAGTCGCTGTTTTAGTTCCGCCGTGGTTAGTTCTTCATAGTCTTTGCCAAAGCGATCTTTGACGAAGAAGCGATGTTTTTCCGTGACATCTAAGTAAGTTCCATCTCCAAAGGATACGCGATATAAGTTGCGATCGCGTCCCGTCAAAATCGGAACCACTTGACTCCAACGTTTGCCATTCCAAATTTCTACCGACTGCCCCACGATATCTTGAATGCGGTGCATTCCATCGCGAGTAATCAGCATTGTTTCTCCCGATACGCAGTGAAAATTAGAGCCGATTATTTCCCCGCAAGGATTCAAACCAACACGGGCTAAACGATGCTCGATTTCATTAGCAGCAATATGGGGAGAATGTTCCTGTAACCACTGCCCGCCTTTTCCTGCGTTATAAGCCTTGAGAAATTCTGTTCTGAGCGTAGGAGTAGTGAGTAAATCACAGTTAGCACGAGCGATCGCCTCACCCGCCCATTGAATTGCTCCTTCACCCGAATAGTATTGTTTGCGAACCGCTTCTTGACACTCTTCAAGCGTGGGTTTGTGGTGAAATACACGGGTATGATTTGCCATTCTTAGGGCATCTCTTTCTGGATCGATGCGCCAGTTTCCTTCAGCATCTTGTTGCCAGAGATTTCCTTTAGCGTTAGCAAATAATTCGTCGTTACTAGCACCTTGCCGCATGCCAGCTGATCTTCTCACGTTTCCAGCAACGACGACGACAGCTGCTTGATCAATTAATAAACAACATTCAACTGAATTTAATTGTCTTCCTAGGGCTTTATTTAAAATAGATGCGCACCGCTCATAAAGCTCCGGTAACTTAATTGGATTGGCAACCCCCCCGAAGCCTTTTAAAGGTTCTCCTGCTGGACGCACATCACTAATATTTATGTGAACTTGAACGTCTCCTGAAAAGCGTTCATCTGTCGATAATTCCAACAAAGTTTGATAAGACTTCACCCAACCCTGGCGGCTGTCTCCTACGCAAATTGTTACTTGGTTGCCCTCGACTTTCACCTCGGTAACTTCACGGCGCTGGGAAGCTGGAGTTGAGCCAATCTCGCCCTCTACGGTGACGTTGAGGCGATTACAAATAGAGGGAAGCTGGTTAATATACTGGGGTTCTAAAACGGCTCCTGTACCGCATCCCATCATGGCTAAGTCCATGAGCAAGCCAAAAGCCCGCCAGTCAGTAATATTTGTGGATGAGCAATTATACGCACCAGAAAAATTTTCTTGGCGCTCAATCCATTCGCTACCGCCCACCCACAACCAACGCCCAGAAAAGAGAGCTTTTAGTTGGTGCTGCATCTCATCAATTAGGGTGGCTTCTTCAGGAGTTAGGGAACCGAGTTGAATCAATCCCTGTAGGGTGCGATCGCATACCTGCTCCCAAGTCTCTCGACCTGTAGCTGTACGACGGCTATAGGTTCTAAAAAACACAGGATTAGCCGCAGGTGCAGTCTCAGGAAATTGGCTAGTCTGGCTGATCCGTTCAAGCTCTCGAACCATAGTTGTAATGTCTGTTGTAGGTTTAAGTTAAACCATGACTATAGGCGATATGAGCTAGCCTTGACTACAGGGAAATGTCTCTATATGGTGTAAAAAATCAATGAAATACAATAATTTGCACTATTTGTAGAGTCTGACTAATAACGTTAAAAACGGTTTAAATTGCCTTCTTTGGGAGTTTTTTACAACTGCGGCAACCAAGTAAGCCTAGGTTTGTAGTATCAGGAACCTACTCTTCACCTAGCAACTTTTCTAGTTTCCCCTCAATCACTCCTCATGAATCGCTAAGATCTAAAAAAACAGGAGAACAGGCAGACTGCAATGATTCCTACCGTTATTGAACAATCCGGTCGTGGCGAACGCGCCTTTGATATCTACTCTCGATTGCTGCGGGAGCGCATTGTCTTCCTGGGACAACAGATAGATTCTGATTTAGCTAACTTGATCGTTGCTCAACTGCTGTTTCTAGAAGCTGAAGACCCGGAAAAAGATATTTACCTCTACATCAACTCTCCGGGCGGCTCAGTCAGTGCAGGCATGGGGATTTTTGACACCATGAATCAAATCCGTCCTGATGTCAGCACTATCTGCCTTGGACTCGCGGCTAGTATGGGTGCTTTCCTCCTCAGCGCTGGGGCTAAGGGCAAGCGGATGAGCCTACCCCATTCTCGGATTATGATCCACCAACCACTAGGGGGTGCTCAAGGTCAAGCCACAGATATTGAAATCCAAGCACGAGAAATCTTGTACCACAAGCGGCGCTTAAATGAGTTCTTGGCGAAGCATACAGGGCAATCAATGGAACGCATTGAACAGGATACAGAGCGAGACTTCTTCATGTCGGCTGAAGAATCGAAAGCCTACGGTTTGATTGATAAAGTGATTGATCGTCGTCCTTCAGCTACTATTGCCCCTGTAGCGGTTGGCTAAAAGACTCCACAGACAAGATTGATATTTTCCTCAGGGGTAGATACCAGCATATCGCCCCTTTTTTCTGCTCTCTCCAGTCTCCCTTGTCTCTCCAGTCCCCCTTGCTTACAGGTATAGGTTTTTCATCCACGGCTGAGTAGACACCATCAAAGCCACGAAAAAATCAGCTTTTTCTCCCCGGATGCTGAGCGATAGCCGAAGCATGTCCCTTCCCAGCCTTCAATGTAAAAATCCTATATCTGTCAGCCTCCGCTCCCTCTGCTTCCTCCGCTCCCTCATCTCCCCTTCACCTACTCATTCGGCGTTGGCTGAGTTTCTAAATAGCTGAGGAATTCTAACAATTCTTGATCGCTTAGTAGCTGGCGCGATCGCTTGTTGTAGGTTTGTACTAAGTAGTCGCGCCCTTGTTGGTTTGTCCACCCTAGACGCTTAAGTTCTACATTGGTGCGAGCAACGATGTCCGAAAAATCGACGGGTTCTTCAGCCACAGGGGAAGCTGTCGCGATCGCTTGCATCTCAACCGCAGGATAATGAGGAATAGAACTTCCCCCATACTCAGCTTTTTCTTTACTCGCTTTGGGAAGGGTTGAGGAAGTTGATTCAAAGGCAGGTTGAGGCACGGCAACGGGAGGAAAATCGAAGTCTGAGGGATTGTTTACTGGCGGCATCTTCTCTTCTTCCTCTGCGGAAAACTCATCCACAACCGGACTAGGATTCGTATCCCAAGAAGGCACACTATTTAAAGTTGTCTCTAAAAATTTCGATTCTGGGAAAGATACAGGAGTCGGCTCAACTTTTGCTGTTGGAGGAAACGCTGGAGTTACTGAAATGGGTTCCCAAGTTTCTGAAGTCGATGGTGTTTGCAGTTTCGGTGTAGCTGGAAGAGGCATCCATACCTCAGCTTCAGAAGTCGTTTCTTTTGCCTCTGAGGGTGTTGTTGGAGCAATCTCTAACAGTGCTAAAGCTCTCAATCTTGCTTGATCTTCTGCCATCTCAACACTTTCTGCGGCTGCCAAACCAGTTACCAAAGTAACGCCGTCAACTTGAACCAGCGATCGCACGATATACTTCCCATGATCGATAGTGACAAACTCACTAATCAGACAACCTTGGGGATAATGAACTCGCAATTGATTCAACATAAGTTTTCCCACGCCTGCACTCAGCACAATCTAGTAATTTGATGTCTATGCGTGATCCTAGCTAAGGTATTGAGGTGTTTTCTTCATCCTCACTCATCTTCTAATCTTTGGAAGACTTACAGAAACGGCTAGGACTTGGGTACGGCTGAATACCAATCCTTAAAATGTTAATTTTTTGTCAAAATTCGTCAGTCTTCAGCCGATCAGATTGACTCTCGTCAGCTAACTATCCGTTAAACTGCCATGCGATTATTTGCTAAAACCTAACACCAAAGACCTAAAACCTTTTTTACGAAGGTACACCCAGAATCTAGAATAGGTATAGACTGTCCATTGTAACTCACTGCCCTCTTCCCTACCGCAGCAAGCAAGTTGGTTTTAATCTACTACGCATTAAACTTGCAAATTCTGGCTGAAAGTAGGGTCTAGGATGTTGGGTGTAGGCAAAAAAGTTGAAATTTAGTCCGTGTCAGACTTACCTCTCCTCCACTACACCCCACATTCCCCGCCCCACACTCAACCAAAATCTGCTTTCATCAATGCAGAACAGCTGAAAGCGGTTTCTCACCAGTAGAAGATAGTGGGTTCTAGTCAAGACCTCACGGACACTGGGTAGATCAAGCACCTGCGAAGGGAAAGCCCTGATAACTTCTCAACCTCGGCTGCATCTTTGCGCTTGTTCAAACCAGTTGAGATGCCAGAAGTAATCTGCCTTTGAGATTAGGATCAGGGCTTTTCAACGCTAAAAACTGGTTTAAAGCAGCAATTCCCCAGGTGTCTGGTTACTCTCAAAAGACATCATCCGAGGAGAGTTGCTCAGTCCCCAGTGTAGCGATCACTACAATGACAGGAACTTGTCGGTATGGGTTCTGAATGCTCCGCCACCGACGAGGGGAAAGATAACTTCCCAAAAGCCAAGGTAAAAAACAACAGATTCACAAGCTTATTTTTCAGAGCGGAGGCCGAGCATAGCTGCATGGAATTTTCAATCGCTACACTGCTTTCACAATTTACTAGTGACAAATCAGTAGCTCCCAAAGTCTTAGAGAAAAAACTGGGTTGCCAGGATGACACAGATCTAGAAAAACTACAGATTGCACTAGATGCTTTAGAGAAAATCGGGATTCTGGTTAAAGATCGGGGAAGATATCGGCGCGTCCATGAAGAAGATGTCGTTGAAGCAAAACTACGTTGTTCAAGTAAAGGTTTTTGCTTTGCGATTCAAGATGCTGAGGAAGCGGAGGATATTTATATCCGAGAAAGTCACTTGAGTACAGCTTGGAATGGCGATCGCGTCCTGGTGAGAGTGACGAAAGAAGGTAGCCGTCGCCGCAGTCCTGAAGGAGAAGTGCGCCTGATTTTAGAACGGGCGAATCCGTCGGTATTGGCGCGGGTAAAACAAACAGACAATGGTTATCGTGCCGTACCCCTGGATGATCGACTTTTATTTGAACTCAATCTCCGCGCTAATGGAGAAAATTTAGAACAAGCCATCGACCATTTGGTGCATGTAGAAGTTTTACGCTATCCCTTAGGCTCTAGCCTACCGCTTGGCAAAGTGGCTCGTGTTTTGGGAAGTGATGCTGAGGCAGCCGCAGATACGGATATTGTTTGTTGTAAGCACGATTTACGGCGGTTCTTTACTGACGAAGTGCTGAAAGCTGTAGAAAGCTTTCCAAAAACACTGCGTAAAACCGATGTGAAAAAGCGTCTCGACTTACGAGCTTTATTCACCTTGACAATAGAGAGTCCTGTAGGAACTGAAACGGATGCAGTCCCTATTATAGAAAATGCCTTCACCCTCAGAAAAACTGAATCGGAACAGTGGCAACTAGGTATTCATATTACAGATGTCGCTCACTACATTCTCCCGGATGAACCCCTCGACAAAGAAGCCAAAAGACGAGGTACCTCGGTTTACTTAGGCGAAACTGTCCTGCCATTATTGCCAGAAACGCTGAATCCTCTTTGCTCCCTGTTACCGGGACAAGAACGCTTAGCCATCTCAATCCTCTTAACCCTGGATGATGCGGGTCAGGTGGTAGAGTTTGAAATTCAACCTAGCGTGATTCAAGTTGATAATCAACTGAGTGAGCAGCAGGCGCAGTCTATTCTCGATGCTGAACCCACTGAGACTTTCCCAGAGGAAGCGGTTGAGATTATCAACCAGTTAGCCGCCGTGAGTGCCAAGATTAGAGTGCATCGGTTACATAGAGGCGCTTTTGAGCTAAATTTGTTGGAGCCAAAGGTGCCCTATAAAGATGAAGGCAGATTAGGTGCCATCATTGTGTCTTCTCCCCTGATTCGTCCTTTGTTGACCGAACTGATGATTTTGGCGAATCAAGCAGTCGCAACGCATCTGCAAGCGCTTTCAGTTCCGGGGATTTATGCGGTGCAGTCGGCTCCTGATCCAGATGATATTCAAGATTTAATGAAGCTGGGCAATAATTTGGGGCTGAATTTACAGCTAGAACAGGAAGAAGAAGTGCATTCTGCCGACTTCCAACGTTTTACCCAAGAGTTTGCTGGCGCATCCGCAGCACGAGTCTTGAATTATTTGTTGCAATTAAGCTTGAAGCCATCTGGCTACAGCACCACGCCAGGATCTCATTTTGGTCTAGCGTTGGGGACTGATACTAGTCCTTATACCCATTGCATCTCCCCCATGCACCGTTATGCGGATGTCTTAGTTCAACGGCTGTTATATACGGTATTTGAAAAAGGACGCGATCGCCGCACAACCAGAGCGAAAGAAAGCGTTGATTT
>Ga0164305_10000491_pt1 | contig 14817 bp, 11 predicted proteins | sample Whisoiple_237_MG_FD_110215 | JGI IMG/M metagenome (GOLD analysis project Ga0164305, IMG submission 110215) | Soil microbial communities amended with pyrogenic organic matter from upstate New York, USA - Whitman soil sample_237_MG | ecosystem: Environmental > Terrestrial > Soil > Agricultural...
TAGCAGCGTTTGCAGGCTTTCCACCGCCACCATATACACGGAACCGCCTTTGCCGCCCGTCCCGCCAGAGGGGCCGCCCGCCGGTACATACTTTTCTCTGCGAAAAGCTACCATACCGTCGCCGCCTTTGCCGGCTGCGACTTGAATATCTGCTCGATCGATAAATTGCATATTTTAGTCAGTTGTCAGTTGTCAATTGTCAGTTGTCAATTGTCATCGATCAATTGTCATTGGTCAGTAGTTATTATGATACCAGATCCAAGTACCATATTTCTCTTTTTCTTTAGTCCGAGTCTGCGGACGACAGCCAAGTTTACTCGCGATTTACAGTTGCCGGAAAATTATAATTATACCAATTTTTAAAAGTAGTGGAGATCGATAGATTGTACGCGAGCATTTTTAGATAAACGGCACTGCCGTCTCCGGTTCCTCAATCTCCGAGTTTTAATAATTTGTATAAGCTTGAGGATAGTACCAAAACTTTTATTGAAGTAGTATTATCAAAGCAGATTTGATATTAGCAAGACTTACCCACAAAAACTGAATAAACCGGGTTTTTCTACTGGCTTTTTCTACTGGCGCGGATGGGTGTAACGATGTTTTGTCCTAGAAAAACCCGGTTTTTGCATCCTAGACTAATTAGTAGTCATTGGTTAATTGTTACAGTCATTAATCCAAGATTTCACAAGAATGACAACTGCCAACTGCCAACTGCCAACTGCCAACTGCCAACTGACAACTGCCAACTGCCAACTGCCAACTGACAACTGCCAACTGCCAACTGACAACTAACAACTGCCTACTGACAACTGACAACTGACAACTGACTAATGACTAATGACTACTAACAATAGGACGATACATCTTCCTTACATTCATCTGCCAAATAGCAGAGAGCTCGAAAGCGCATCCCGACTAACTGTTCGTAAAGCGGGTTAATCTGGCACATCGCCGGAATGTGGACGATTTTGTGACCAAAAAACACGACATCTCGCTCAAACGGACACTGGGGCGGAATAATTTTACAGACAAAGTGTGCCAATTTGGGGTCGTGAATTTCCCAGCCGTCAAGCCAGTCTTTGACGGGTTGCAGGACATCTTTGTGGTGAGGTTTAGGTAGCCGAGATGAAAGGGGTGTTCCGGCGGCGGGGGGGACATTCGCATCAAAGACGATTTGGCTGCTGGGCCCCTGGGGCTCATCGCACTTGCAGTCTTCGATGGTGTGTCGCAGAGCTTCGATCGCCTCTACATTGTGCCCCAAGGCTGTGCAAAACTTAGAGATTACCTCGTCTTCGCTGAGCGAGTAGGTACCGTCTGCCAAGGCTACCATGACTGCTGTCCTCAAAAAATCCTCGCCTTTGGCGGTGTCTTTCCCTAACACAGCGGCTAATTCCTCTGGGGCAATAGGTTCAAAACCCGCCTCATCAAAAGATACCGGGTGTAGTTCATCCTGAGTTAGATTTGCAATCATTTTTTGCTCGTCTTCGTCAAAGTTGCCGTCTGCCCAAGCAATTGTCAGCAATCCCCGCAGCCAAGCAGTAATCTCTTCATTGGTGCAGGAAGATTTAGCGTTACTCATTAGCATTTCCACTTGGATGTACCAGTCAATTTGTTCGTTTACAGCGGGATCAATATTCCCCTCCCAATAATTTTTACTGGTTTTTTGTTCGATCGATCTATTTGTAGAAGGTTTGTGCCCGAAGATTGCTCCAAACGCTTGTAGTGGACGTGTTAAAAGCATATTTGTTTCTCAGCAGCATCGCTGACTAGCGAGCTAATCTATTGGGTTATCCTATTCCCTAAAAAGTCATCTATCGCGAGGAATAGGTTGGTTGAATTGATCTGAACTTTAGTTGCACCCATCAAGATGGCGATCGAGTTTTATGCAAGCCCGATTGCCATTAGCAACCCACTTTTTCGCCAGAAATAAAAGGTTGGCAAGCGTCGGATCTAATCAGACACTGGGTTTGTCACCCAGGGGCGATCGAACTTCGCTCTCTTTACATTTTAATATATATTTTTGTAAATTTTTGTGTCCAGGCTGGGCAATATTAACAGCGAGCCGGATTTAAGCTGTTGAAATAAAAATATCTCAGGAAACTGTTACTGCCGGTTAACATTTGTGGTTGCTGTGTCCGCCTAGAAATGACAAAAATTTTTAACTTCGGCGGCACAAAATCCAGCGCAATTCCATTGGCGGGCGTGCGTTTGCCATCGGGAAGACATCTCGACCGGTGGCCCAACTGGCAAACCAGGGCGTCGGGGGCCAGGCTCCTTCCGGCAGGTGGTGGCGTTCATATTCAAACACCAATTCGTCGGATATTTGGACTAAGGGCAAGCCTTCCATGGCGGTGGCGAGTTCTTGGGGGGTAAATAAAGTAGACCAGGAGAGTTGGGCAACTTGTCGCACGAGGGCATCCGGCTGGTAGTCGCCGACGGTTAAAAACGTGCTGAACAGCAACAAACCTCCGGGAGACAGGGAATCGCACATTTTAGCGAGGAAAAGCCGTACTTGATCGCTGTCTCGAAAATGTGAGATGACTTCGGCGGCAACTGCTAACTGATAGCGGGCTGGTTTCATCCGCATTAAGGGGTCGAGCACGTCGCCTTCAGTCACTGTCACGGGAAGGTTTTCGGCTGTTACTGCCGCTTTCAATTCTTCTGCAAAAGCTGGAGTTAGTTCGATCGCATCTACAGAATAGCCCAATCTCGCCAGGGGCAAGGTATTGCGGCCGGTACCGGCCCCCACGTCCAATATCCGCACTCGATCGGGTGTACCCAATTTAGCAGCCGTTGTCATCAATTTTGCGTCTGGATGAGAACCGAAAAGCGGAGGTTCTCTGGTGTCTACCCAGCTTTTGTACTGTTCTCCAACTGTTGAGGTAGTAAGAATCACTTTGCAAGCTAAACCGGTTTGCGGCGGCTGCATTGATTCGTATTGCAGGATCAGCATCGATGCTGTGGAGGTGCGGTAGCCTTGTTCTAACTTGGTGGCTAAAAGCTTGCTGAGTTCGTCTCTGCGGTCTTCGGGCAGGGGTCTGTCGAGAGTGCTAAATAGCTTTTCTATGGACTTGAGATAGTGGCTTAGCATTCCCGGTATGCAGGGAAAGACTAATTCTCCGCGAGCGTTTATGCGAGTATTAATTTTGTAGAGGATAGCTTGCTGGAGAATGTCGGGATTTACTACCAGCGGTAGCTTTTCGGTCTGGTCGATCGTACTTTCGGCGCCCATAAATTCCGCGAAGAGGTGATTAGCTGTTAGCTGTTAGCTGTTAGCTGTTAGTTGTTTGTTATTTGTTATTTGTTATAACTTACATCTTGCAGCAATATCAATAAGAGGATTTTTCGTGGGGTCGGGCGGGTTTATAGAACCTATTTGCAAGCTTTAAGGCTGTTGGCGAACCCGCCCCTACGGCTAATTGAGAATGGTGCAATATCTCAGTTATAACTTACATCTTGCACCCTTTTCAATAACAGGGAAGATGCCTGTTCCACAAAGAGGGAATTTTCTTGTAAAACAGGCATCTTCCCTGTTCACAAAAAGCTATAAGCAGCGCGTCAAACCACTTTTCGCGTAAGTATTAATTATCAAAAAAACGCCTATTTGAGAGCTTTATTTTCAATAAATCTCAAATCGACCCAGCCCAAAACCCGAGTAGGTTCCAAAATCAAAGTTAGTATCAAGATAAGCTGTAGCGCATTCACATTGTATGTTGCACGGCGAGGTGGAAAAAGCGTCAAATCCTCTCGCCTTCTCCCCTCTCTCCTTCCCCTCGTCAGCCATAACAGGCAATGTATGTGGGTAGCAAATTAAAGCTGGGCTTAGTTGCTGCCGGTAAAAGTCACTTGAGGGAACTTTGACTGAGCTTCGGTCATCGGGCGCCGTCTGCCTTCCTCTTGCCAGTAGTTGATTACTTCTGTGGCTTGGTTGAGGATTTCGACACGATCGTTATCAGCAATCCAGTGTTTGGCTTCGAGTTCGTTTTTGAGGTCTTCCCAGGCATCTTTGCGAGGCCAGAAAAAGTAGGATGTCAGCGGGCTAGTTCCTTTGCCGACCACTTGGTCAACGGCGAGGGCAACATTCTCTTCTAGCCAGAGAACTTTTAAGATGAACTTGGACAAGCAAACCTCCAGGGTTCCGATCGAACTTGTTAAAAATTTCTACAATCGCTAAGCGTAGCACACTCTGTTCGATAATTGGTCATCGGCCATGAAAAGTTTTGTGGCACGGCTGATTTTAGCGCCACTGAGGGGCTGGGAACAGATAAAATTTGGGTTCTCACCCGCCCTAGGTACAAGGATAGTTAAGTTGTGAACAGAGTTATTTTAGTTTTTGACATTGACGGTGTGGTGCGGGATGTGTCCGGTTCTTACCGGCGGGCAATTGCCGATGCGGTGGAACATTTCACGGCGGGTGCTTTTCGCCCGAATTCTCTCGATATCGACTCTCTGAAGTCTGAGGGAGTGTGGAATAATGACTGGCAGGCGTCTTTCGAGTTAGTTTGCCGTTATTTTGAGGGGATTGGGCGATCGAGAAACGAACTCGCTCTCAACTATGAGGAATTAGTGGCTTTTTTCCAAAGTCGCTATCGGGGGCCCGATGAGAAAAATTGGACTGGTTACATTTGCGACGAACCGCTGTTGTTAAGTCCGGCTTACCTGGAAAATTTAACGGTTGGGGGGATTGTTTGGGGCTTTTTTAGCGGGGCGATGCGGGATGAAGCTGCTTATGTTTTGTCAGGGAAACTGAGTTTAAATTCCCCCGTGTTGGTGGCGATGGAAGATGCACCGGGAAAACCAGATCCGGCTGGACTTTTCGCGGCAATTGAACAGTTGGAAAACCTGCACGGTTTACAAAAAAATTTGCCCGTGATTTACGCGGGAGATACTGTTGCCGATATTTACACGGTTGTGAAGGCGCGGGAAGTGCAACCAAATCGGGTTTGGCTGGGGGCGGGAATTTTGCCGCCTCATGTTTTGGATGATGCTGTGCGCTGCGAGGCTTATGCTGCGGTGCTGGCAAATGCCGGTGCAGCAGCGGTTTTCAGGAATGTCGAGGAGTTGACGGCTGCGCGGATTCGAGAATTAGTTCAGTAGGCCAGTCAGTCTGTAGGCTAGGCATTCTGCACCTTATTTTGTTGAGAAACAATGCCTGTAGGGTGCAGCGAAGGGGATATTATATCATGTCCAATCGAGTGACCGCGATTAAAAGGGCGGGTTTTTGAGATTGTCAATTATTGGCAGATATTTTTCGTGAACCCGCCCCTACCGTATTAGGGGTAATCGACCGGACATAATATTATTGACCAACAAATGTAATTTTGTTAAATAATATTGCACCTTATTTTATTAACAAGTAAATGTAGTTTTGTTACATTTATTTGTCAATTTTTGCATCTTTGAGTTGACAATATCTGCTGCTGTGGCTTAGTACAGAGTAGAGGTCAAGTTCTAGGAGCATGGAACTATGTTAGTTTCGCGATCGAGTGATAAACAACCTACGCCGGAAGAAACTCGGCAACTAGAAAAGCTCCAAGTCCAAATCGAGCGAGCTGTTGCTGACGGCAAGATATCCAAGCAAGAAATGGAAGACATCAAGAGATCGATTTGGGCTGACGGAAAAGTTACTGTTGAAGAACTGCAACTGTACAGAATGTTGGTGACAGATAGGATTATTTCTGGAGATGTGGAATACGAGTTTTGAGAATAAAGAAGTTGGCAACGAGCGGTGTACTGGTGAATATTGAGGAAAGAAGAAACAGGAAAGAAGAGTTAGAATTGTTCTTCAATAGTTTATTTCTTGCTATAGCAATCCTTGCAGGAGTCGTAAACTTTTTACCCCACCCCAACCCTCCCCTTATCAAGGGGAGGGAGTAAGAAGAAATTCACAAATGATTTAGGATTGCTATATATCTTCGGGTGACATTTGACAATTTTTTGGAGCATCCCTTTTAGGAATTATACGCCACAATTATGGGGATGATCGCAATTTTTCATTGGCGTTGTGAGATTATTTTAAGTGCAAGAATTTGTCTAATGCACTGACTGCAACTGGCGGCCAGCGGCGGGTATTGGCAACCCAATCGAGGTCTTTGTAGCGGGAGTCGAGGCCGATGGCTGCTACCCAATTGCTCTCTGCTTCGCCGCGCTTTCCGGCTTCCCAAAGACAGGCGCTGAGGGCGGCTCTCATGTCGGCAAATTGAGGGTATCTGCGGACGATGTTTTTCATGTTGCGAATTGCTTCTTTGGTTTGCCCGTTTTGATAAAGTGCGAGGGCGTGGTTGGCGCGGGCAAAGGCGTATTCGGGGGCTAATTCAAAGGCTTTGCTGTAGTCGGCAATTGCTTGTTCCCATTGTCCTAAACCTGCTTCGGCGTTGCCTCTGTTGTTGTAGGCGGCTGGATCTTTGGGATCTAATTCTAGTACGTGATTGTAGTCGGCGATCGCTTCTTCCCAGCGTCCTAAACCTTCTAGGGCGGTGCCGCGGTTGAGGTAGGGATCGGGGGCGTCGGGTGCTAGCTCGATCGCTCTTTGGTAGTCTAAAATAGCGGCTTGTAGTTTGTTTTGGCTGACTCTAGAATTGCCTCGGTTGCTCCAAGCGGCGGCTTGTGAGGGAAATTTGTCAATGATTTGAGTCCAAAAAGTTTCTGCGGCGGGAAATTTGCCTTCATTTGTAGCTTCAAAAGCTTTTTGAACGAGTTCTCCTAATTCCTGTTGGGGATCGGTGATATCTGTTGGTTGTACTTGTGCGGCAACGGGGGCGATATTTCCCAACCACATTAACCCAGTTACAATTAATACTGTAAAAAATGTCAAAAGTGAGCGAATCATTGTTGTTGGCGGTTTAAACTTTATTAAACATATTATTAACCGAATTTGCGGGCGTTGCTTGGATAAGTTAGGAGTAATTTGGTGAAAAAACGGTTGCTAATTTTGGGGGGGACGGGGGATGCTGCTGAACTGGCGGTAAGAGCGTCTCAAATTGCTGAAATAGAGGTGGTTTCTTCGCTAGCAGGACGCACTCAACAGCCTTTTACCCCAAAAACGGGTACGGTGCGAATTGGGGGGTTTGGTGGGGCGACTGGGCTGGCTGAGTTTTTGATCGATCGCCCGATCGACTTCTTAATCGATGCTACTCATCCGTTTGCGGCTCAGATTTCTGCTAATGCTGCTGTTGCTGCTGCTGAGTGTAATGTGCCCTATTTGATGCTGGTGCGTCCTGCTTGGGAGAGGGTGGAGGGCGATCGCTGGATTGAAGTTGCGGGCCACTCGGAGGCTGCAAGGGCTTTATTAGGGCAGTCTCAGCGGGTGTTTCTCACGATTGGCAGGCAGGAATTGGCTGCTTTTGCTGGTTTGGATGCTATTTGGTTTTTGATGCGGGCGATCGATCCTCCGGCACTCAATTCTCCTATTCCTAATGGTAAATTGTTGTTAGCAAGGGGGCCTTTTTCATTGGAAGATGAGCGTCAATTATTATTAGAATATGGGATTGATACTATTGTTAGTAAAAACAGCGGGGGCGGTGCTACCTATGCGAAAATTGTGGCAGCTAGGGAACTGGGAATTCCGGTGGTGATGGTGCAGCGGCCGCCGATTCCCGATGTTGAAAAGGTTGCTGATGTTGAAGGGGCGATCGCTTGGTTAGTTAAGCAGTTATGAGTTATATCATGTCCGGTCGATTACCCCTCATAAGGTAGGGGCGGGTAAACCTGCCAATATCTGCCAATAATTAACAATCTCCAAAACCCGCCCTTTTAATCTTTGTTAGTGAAGCAGTTATGAGTTATATCATCTCCGGTCGATTACCCCTAATACGGTAGGGGCGGGTAAACCTGCCAATATCTGCCAATAATTGACAATCTCCAAAACCCGCCCTTTTAATCGTTCGATCGCACATAACATGATATCATCTTCGGTCGATTACCCCTAATATCATGTCCGGTCGAGCGACCATAATATCCGGTCGGGGCGGGTTTATTGGATTTGGGGTTTGTGTTGAATATCAGGGTGAACCCGCTCCTACAAGAATCACGATCGATTGACCGGAAATGATATAGCACGGTAGGGGCGGGTAAACCTGCCAATATCTGCCAATAATTGACAATCACGAAAACCCGCCCTGTTAATCGCTTTGGTTTCCCTACAGCAATTTTGTCATCGCCCCGCTAAATTTGCGCTTTTACCCAAGATCGAAAGGCTTTCATGGCGACGTTTCTGCCGGCTGTTTTGCTTTGTTCTAAATACTGGGGGATGAGCTCGGTGATGGGAAAGTTGGGAAACTGGAGACTGCGATCGGACTGTATGTATTTTCCATCTTGCAGTACGCTGATTTGCAGGTTGCGGCCGTTGTAGCGCCACAATTCGGGAACTCCTAATGCTTCGTAGTTGTTGAACTGAGTGCGGGAGGTGAGGTCGATTTCTATGGCTAAATCGGGAGGTGGGTCTGTTTCTAAGTCGATGCGGCTTTTGCCTCTGACTGCGGCTTCGTTTTGGATGTAGAAACAGGTATCTGGTTCTACTCCTTGAGCCATTTTTTGATTTTTGAATGTGGTGGAACCTAGAGACCAAAATTCCATACCAAGTTCTTCGAGTAGTGCTTCGACTAAGTTACCAATCAGGACTTTGCCAATTTCGTGTTCGGGTAGGGGAACCATGATTTCTAAAGTTCCTTTGCTGTAGGAAAGTCGGGATGCGCGACTTTCTCCCAATTCTGTTAGTAGGGTTTCAAACATTGGCCAGGTTATGTCTTTGAGTAATAGTTGATTTCCTGGCTGGATGATTATTTGTTTTAGTTCTAGCTGCATATTTTGACGGTTTTAATAGGATTTGAAATATAAAATAATTTAAGTTAATAGATTTTAGCAATTCTGCATTTATGCGGAATTGTTGTTAGAGATTAAGATTAAATTTATTGAAAGCTATCATGGACACCCACCATTTGCTGGATCGTTTCCTTCAGCAGTTCTCATTCCTCCTATGATAGTTTCCACGATCGCGCACTGCTTTGTACCGCCGCTAACAGGAGAAACTGTGGCCACCAATCGACGAATATTTGGAGTTACTGATGTATCTAAGGGAAGTTGATCCTTCACGTTTCCCTGGTAGTCAAAAGTGATTGAGGTTGCGTTAGAAACAAGTGCAATGGTTCCGGGCTTGATTTCGCCTCCAGCATTTAACGTCTGGGTACTACCACCAGTGGCTAGTGGGGGGGTAAACGTAATTGTTGGTGGATCGACAGATGGGGCAGAAAATGTAACTGTGACCTCGCGCTTAGTTCGCTTTGCTTCGCTTTGTGCCAGTCGTAATGATTGGAAAACGCGATCGTTCACAGTGCGAACTCTTTGTCTGTTGATGAATGCCTCCCAGCTTGGAGCGGCGATCGAGCTTAATATACCTATGATCAATGCTATCACCACCATTTCTAGAAGCGTGAATCCTCCATCGGCTTTTCTGGATGCAGTTTTGTGGAAATTAGGGCTGGGCTTGGCAGCCGAGTTATGCAAAAATTTTAATAATATTGATGGGGTTTTCATGGTATTATCCTATTGTTTATCGGCGGGCGGCGATTCGGAAATGTGTTTCAGGAACCAGTTACTTTCCTAACGCACCTAAACCTTGTACTTGAATGGTTGCTGTTGGGAAATAAGCCGATTTATTGGCATCATAATCAGCATCAGTTTGAAGGCGGCGCAGGCTGTTTCCTCTGAGCGTAACTCTGGCTATGTTTTTAGATGTATCAACACAACTGTAAAAGCTGTGGTTTGAGCCGTCTGTTATTAGTAAATCGTTTGGATTGAATGTTGCTGGTGGTGGTGGAGGTGTTACGGCAAGAAGAGTTTGACACTGAGCTCCGGTTGGTATTGGAACATTAGTGCTACTGTAGTGGATGTAATTAACCAATACTTCAGGCGCGGGAAAATTGGCTCCCATAGTCACATTTACTGTGGGCTTACTAAAGTCAAAGTCTTTATTAAAGGCCTCACTGCCTTTTTGAGAATCACTTAAATCTGCCGCATCGTAATAAGGTTTTGTGGCATCTGTTGTGTAGGGATTTCTAACTGGCTCCCTAATTTCATAGCGAGCAATACGAGTAGGACAATTGCCTCCTGAAGGCTGACACCAAATAGAGTTAGGAGCAGTATCTCTAATCTGGTAGTATGCCACTAAGGATAGTACGTAAGTATCGTTGCACTCACCTGCTGTACCTGGTAGTGCAGCGGGGTTACAATTACTTGGTTTAGGAGTCAATGTGGCATTCACAGGAACAGAATTTTTAATTTGCTGTCGCTTCCAGAAGACTAGAATTGGAGTACCTGTGGTATTTGCAGGAGGAGGAGGAAGTTGAGTCGTGGGGTTAATAGCAGTGATTCCTGCCTGATCGTAAATATAAATAGCTTGGCTCAAATCTTGGGCGATGAAATCAACGGCCGCCTGAAGGTCTTGCTCGGTATTTGACTTGACTTGTTCCCTCCTGTCGGTATTCAGCATATCGACTACAAAAGCGAGCATCGGCGTGATGACTAAAAATGCCATAATTGCTCCGACTAAGAGCTCGACTAGAGTCATGCCCTTTTCTGTTGGAGCTGGCCCGGAGCGGTTTCGCTGGTGCTGACTTTTGAGAAGCAACCTGAGTAAAGTTTTCATTTTGACTGTTTCCTTTGCCAAATGGGGGGAGCGATTTTAAATTTAATGACAGGAACTTTGATGATTACTGACAGCCAGTGGCGCCATTAATGCGAGTACAAAAACTGTTGTAAGCACCTTGTCGATCGCTAGCACCTATTTCTGTTCTCATTTCTACCAATGGCGCTCGGAGATTTCCCAGCCCCGAGCTAGTAATTCCTTGCTGTGCTTGTAAATCCTTCTGAGTTTTTAGTGCTCCGACGCCACTCGCAAAAGAATTAGCCCTGTAAACCCGAACAATTAAGCTGTAACCTGTTTTTGCCGGATTTGTAGCAGCGGGTAAGTTGTTAAAGTAGTAGCCCTGAACTACAAGGTCTTGATTGCTGTCAGATGTACAGCCATTCCCATCATTGTCTATGCAGTAAAGAGTGTTGATGTCGGTTGGAGCGGGAGTGTCCTCTAATTTATTGCTGGTTGGGTACTGAGCAGGAAACCCGTTAGTGCCTGGTTTGATCGCCTCAGATCTGAGCCCCTCAATATAGGTTTTGGCGGCTTGAGTGGCCATTTCTATCCGTTTGGCTTGGACGCGAGTTGCTACTGAGAAAGCCATCACAGGGGCGATCGCAATCATCAGCACCGACACTACAATCATCGCTACCAATGACTCGATAATCGTGTAGCCTGCTTCTTGAGACTTATCTGAACTACTTTGTGGCTGTTGGCGTTTGATCATAGTAAGCACTCCGCATTTTGAACTCAGGAATGTGAGCGTTTAAAGGTTAGGAAAGGTTAGGACAATCTGTTCTTGGTTTTGTAGCGCTGTCATTGGCAGCATACGTACCAGAGAGAGTGCGATTATTCAATTTTTCAGCGCACAACAAAGCTTTTACCCAATCATCATCGCGACTGATTTCTCTGAAGTATTCGTCAGGTTTTTTCTGAGAAGCAGGGAGAGTGAATTTTTGGGCAAACAAGTCAGGCGGCTGTGAAAGCAAACCGACATCAAATCCCCATTCCCGATTGGGTGGAACGAAATAGCCGATCGTACCAACCCCGGTTTCTATTTTGTAAGCGGGAGAGGGGTAGGTTGTGTCGTAGTCGAATAGCTTGGCTTTGAATAGATAACCAGCAGCAGGATCGTTGTTAATAACAGATAGGTAGGGAGCAGTTGCGTAAGAACTGCGCTTGAATTGGATAAACGAACCTGCGATCGAGTTAGTTAGGCCTTTCCAATTTTCCATAAAGCGCGGTAAGTTTTGCACACCACCATTACTGTCGCCAAGGGTGGAAGAGATAGCCCGTGAAGGAACGTCATTGGAGGCGACTATGAGGTTAAACTCCGTCGTTCGTGCTTTTGGTATCCATCGCGTTACGTCGTTGGCGTTTTGGGCGTTGCTTAGGGGAGGACTTGCAATATTTGTTGCCTGAATCTGCAAAGTCGGTCTTAGCTGTGGCTGCTCAACTGTATTAGGAACTCCGGCACTAACTGTTGGTAATTTGGCGTAAAACAGAGGGTTGGTAATGCCATCGTCCCTTCCTCCCGTTGGAGTGGCTGGAGTGGTGGTTGTCGCATACCAAAGAGAATTTGCTACCGCTGTAGGCGTCGTACCAGAGGCTGTAGTTATGGGAGTTCCGCCGTCCACAGGGACAGAAGATGATGGCGCACCACCATAGAAAGCTACTGCAGTACCATTAATTCCCAGTGCCACAGGGATAGTGCCATTAAAAACCAGCCTGTTTGCGTTAGTACCTGTGATGTGTCGCACAAAAGCTACGCGACGGGGATATCGTCTATCTGCTGGATCGATCGCTGGTTTAGCTGTTGTACCTGACAAAAGTTGCCCGACAGGTGTATTTGCTGGGACAATGCTTGCTTTTTCTCTTTGATCGGTAGGAGTAGATGGATCAAATTCCCCAAGAGTACCAGTATCAATACCAACCACCCAGTCATCAGGCCCGCAAGCTGAAACAGGCAACTTCCGGCAGATTTCCATTACATATTCTGGAAAATTAGTCCGTCGCTGAACTGGCGTAACGAAATTGTTGAAGTATGAACTGTTAGGAGCCGCACCTGTGGTAGTGCTGTAGTTTGTGTCTGTTGGTGTAACGCTAGTCCCCGCGCTTTGCCCGAACTTTTCTTGGTTTGTAATGTCAAAAGCAGCACCGCTACTCAAACCGTTAGTGACGTAGTTGTTAGCACCAAAACCGTTAATCCTGTGAGCGGCTTTAGCCGTTACATCGGTTTCTTTAACAGTCGTATCCGTCTTATTCCCATTACCATTGAGGTCAAAGTCGAAGCTAACTTCACTAACTGTATTAGTACCTAGACTGCCATTGCCATTGAAGTCATAGCCCACGATCGTGGTACCTGCATTATTTCTCAGGTCAAAATCTCCGTGATTGCGGAAACCGTACCGGAAGCCTTCCTGTAAATTAGCTGACACCGGCTCAGAGAGTAGGGTAATCGCATCCGATAGCACTGTTGCTGCTCGCCAATTATCGCTGCCAGCGCATTTGCCTGGGTATCGGGGATCGCCGAGGCGACAAGCAAAATTTGGATCGAGGTTGCTAGCCGGGCGGCCGTAGAAATCGCTGGGAGTCCAACTAAAAGTTCCTGTAAATTCCCTCTTGGTGTGTTTGTTAAATTCCCCTTGGATGTACACCGGCAGATTAGAGGTCAACAGCAGACCCTTCTCTTTGAGTACGTCTGTCACCGTGCTTACAGTTGTCGGGCGACCCAAGCTAGATCCGTTAATCAGCATAATTCCGTGGGGGCGGCGGCTGGGGTCTAGCCGAGAATCCGTTGAGCTGCTTAGCTGACTGCGGGTTGTATCAATGGCATTGCCAAGACTATTCGGAGTACGATCGCTCTGATCGGGTGCTGCATCGTCACGGCTGGCGTAAATTAGGCCGCTGTAAGGCAGCATATACTCTGGGTTAAGGGTGTTGATCTTGGGCAGTCGATCGTAGGGGATGGTTTTTTGCCTGAGCTTATCGATATCTAATTGCGTGACTCGGATTTCTAGGGGTTGTCTTTCTGCTAAGGAAAGGTCATATTGTCCGGTTAGCTTCGCGCTCTGAGCGGGAGCCATCAAGCCGGTACCAGTGGAAGAACTTAAAGGACTGCTGAGGCTATAAGTCTCGTCTACGGCTGTAGCTGGGTCGTCCTTGTCGATCGCCTTAACTTCCCTAGGATTGAGAAAAGCAACTTCCCGAATTGTCCCGTGGTCGAGATAGGTGGTAGAGACCGCAGTCGGAGCTGCCAAAATTTGCAAAGAGCATAGAGTAGAGTCGATCGCAGCTTTTTCCGACAAGCTGCGTTCCGCGTCAACCTTCTGCAAAGCCTTCCTTAAGTTCTCGTTAACAAACCGACCATCGGGGAAGACGAGACTGGCTTGATAGTTCAAGCGTTGCTCTGTTGTTCCAGCAGCCAGTGGCAGCAGACTCGATGCGTCAGTCAGGAGAGCGGGCGTCAAAGTTGCACCTATCGCCGCTCTCGCTTTTGGAGGGTTGTAGTCGTAGACGATGCCATTGTTGGATTTACCATTTGCGTCGCTTCCCAATGGCAAACCAGGACGGTTGAGACTGGAATCCAATAAAGTTGTACCCTTCTTGTATCGGTAGCTCGGATCGTAATAGCTGCTAACACAAGCCAGCGGGGTATCAGCTAATTTAGCAGTTTGCAAGCCTGGACTTGGGTTGTTTGCGTAGTGATAGATCGCACTTGCGCGCATCCGCAAGTCGCCCTTAGCATACTGGGGAGTCTTGGGGTCAATAGTGCCGCTCAAATCTGATGCCGGAGTTTTGGGCAAATCGTTCCAAGTAGCAGCCGTCAAATCTGTCCAGCCAGTACCCGCAGGATTATTGTTATAAACTTTAGAGTTCGGGCCCGGTGACATCGGCATGGAGTCGGGCCAAACAACGGGGAACTTTTCAACCGCAGCAGTTGCCGGGTCGTCGTAGAACTCCGATACTGCATTAGCAGCAGGGTTCAACACTTTGGGAGGTGGCAGAAAAGAGTTTGTGCGCTCGTAAACGCCCGCACCGGTGATTACCCGCAATCCGCCAATAGCATCAACTGCTGTTTGAGGTGCTTGGGCCGCACTCTTTTCCCAAAAGCCGTCCCTCTCTGCTCCCCCTACATCAGCGAACTGCTTCACTTGGGGTTCTCGGTAGCGTTGGCCCCCATCCAGCCA
>Ga0164305_10000492_pt1 | contig 14812 bp, 15 predicted proteins | sample Whisoiple_237_MG_FD_110215 | JGI IMG/M metagenome (GOLD analysis project Ga0164305, IMG submission 110215) | Soil microbial communities amended with pyrogenic organic matter from upstate New York, USA - Whitman soil sample_237_MG | ecosystem: Environmental > Terrestrial > Soil > Agricultural...
CCCTTATAACGCTCCCGGAATTGTTTGCCGATCACTAATCCGCCAGAATTGGGGGTTGGCGCGCGATCAGCCGCCGGGCGTAGTCCGGACAGGCGCGCCGGTCCCGGTGTTCAGTTGCTGCGTCGGCGTCAGCGGCGTCGGCGCGGGTTGCGGGACGGCCTGAGGCGTGGACCGTTGCAGCGTGGGAGCCGGGTCCGGGTCGAGCGGCGCGGTCTCGATCGCCGGCGGCTCCGGGTCCGCAACCGTCGGGGCGGAGACCGTGACGACCGCTGCGGGCATCGCGGCGCCGCGGGTGCAGGTCGCAAGGTCGCGCACGATATGACGGCCCAGACAGAACATATCCTCATAGCTGGGCCGGGACGCGGCGAGGCACTGGTACAGGTTCAGCTTGGACTCGTTCAGGCAGTTCTGGCTGACGGGTTCGGACTCCAGCGCCGAGGTATTGGCCGCCGCGTCCTCTCCGGCCGCCCCCAGCGCCGCCAGCGCCGCCAGGGCGAGGGCGTTGGTGACCACGGGCGGATAGGGCGGCTCGCGATGGCGTCCGCCGGCCACGCCCAGACCCGCGCCGCTGTTGGCGGCCGCGAGCAGGCGGGCGGACTCGGCCGAGGGCGGCGGCATGATCAGGCCCGACAGGCTCTTGGCGCCCGCCAGCCGGGTTTCGCGATCCGCGATATGGGCGATCGCCCACGACCGGCGGCCGTCGGCCTGGATGGCGTAGGCGTCGTTCTCGATCGAGTTGGCGGCGGCGCTCAGGGCGTCGATTTCGGTGCTCAGCGCCGCCATGATCAGGCTCGCGGCCTCATTCGCCCCCGGCATGTACGAGGCGGCGCGCGGATCTGCGACGATTCTGGCGATCATCTGCTGTCGGCCCGTCGGGTTAATTCCGTACTGGTTCACGCCCGCGACGAACTCCGGCGCCTGCAGGGCGACGATGGAGGCGTAGGCGACCAGTCCGCGGGAAATCTGTCCGGGATCATAGGCCGCGCCCTGACGCAGGGCGGCCTGGATGGCCTCGGGGCTCTCGAACCCGCCCCGAATGGCGGCGATGTCGCGCGAGAAAGCCAGATAGACGGCCGCGTCCTGCGCCACGCTCCGCGAGAGGTTGATCGCCGGGGGCGTCCGCGCCGCCAGGGCGGCCGCTTCGGCGGCGACGCGGGCGGCCTCCGCTTCGGCCTCGGCCTTGCCCGAGGCGCAGCCCGCCAGCAGGGCGGAGGCGCACAGGGCGGCCAGCAGGGGGCCGCGTCGCATGATCGCCGGATGCATGAAATCTCCTCGTACTGACCGTCGTGGAGCAGAGAACGCGCTCCCGGCCAATTTGAGGCAGGCGATTCGTCAGTCGAACAGTTTGGAGACCGATTCCTCGTTAGCGATCCGCCGGATGGCCTCACCGATCAGCGCGGCCACGGAGACCGTGCGGATCTTGGCGCAGGAGGAAACCTCCAACGGCTGCTCGATCGAATCAGTGATCACCAGTTCCTTCAGCGGCCCGTCGGTCACACGCTGCACGGCCGGTCCCGACAGGACGCCGTGGCTGATATAGGCCGAGACCTCGATCGCGCCCTTGTCCATCAGGGCCTGCGCCGCGTTCACCAGCGTCCCGCCCGAATCGACGATGTCGTCAAACAGGATGCAGCGGCGGCCCTCGACGTCGCCGATGATGTTCATGACCTCGCTCTCGCCGGCCTTCTGGCGGCGCTTGTCGACGATGGCCAGGTCCGCATCCAGCCGCTTTGCCAGCGAGCGAGCCCGAACCACGCCGCCGACGTCGGGCGAGACGATCATCAATTCGCCGCGCGGATAGTTCTCGCGGATGTCCTGCGCCAGCACAGGCGTGGCCAGCAGGTTGTCAGTCGGAATGTCGAAGAAGCCCTGGATCTGGCCGGCGTGCAGATCCATCGTCAGCACCCGGTCCGCGCCCGCCCGCGTGATCAGATTGGCGACCAGCTTGGCCGAGATGGGCGTGCGGCCGCCGGTCTTCCGGTCCTGTCGGGCGTAGCCGAAATAGGGCATGACAGCCGTGATCCTCTTGGCCGAGGCGCGCACCAGCGCGTCGGTCATGATCAGCAGCTCCATCAGGTTGTCATTGGCCGGATAGCTGGTCGACTGAAGGATGAAGACGTCCTCGCCGCGGACGTTCTCCTCGATGACCGCAAAGACCTCGTTGTCGGCGAACCGCTTCACCTGGGCCTTGGTCAGGGGCATGTCGAGGTGGGTGGCGATCGCCTGGGACAGGGTCCGGTTGGAGTTGCCAGAGAGCAGCTTCATGTCCGGTCATCCTTTCGCCGTCATCGCCGGGCTGAGAATGCCGCCGTGGCGCTGGCGCGCTACATACCAGCGGACAGCCCGGCTACAAGGCGCAGAGCGTCTTTTTGCAGGTCTTCTTCGCGCATTGGCGCAGACAAGTCCGCTGGTGTAGAGATCGCGTCTCGTTTTCGGGGGCGCCGACGGGTTCGCGCTCGCCGGCTTGCATTTTGAGGTCGTCCTTGCCTGCTTCCAAGTTCCGCGCCGGCCTGATCCTGGCCACCGTGGCTGTTTCAGCCCTGACGATCTCGGCCTGCAACGGCGGCTCCAAACGCCCGCGTCTGGCCTACGAGGAGCGTCCGGTCGAGGCGCTCTACAACACCGGCTACCAGCGCCTGCAAAGCCACCGCTGGGCCGACGCGGTCGACTATTTCCAGGAAGTCGAGCGCCAGCATCCGTATTCGGAGTGGTCGCGTCGCGCGATCCTGATGCAGATCTACGCCTACTATCAGAACAACAATTACGCCGAGGCCATCGCCGCCTCGGACCGGTTCATCCAGTTGTTCCCGGGCAATCCGTCGGCGCCCTACGCCTTCTACATGAAGGCGCTGTGCAATTTCGAGCAGATCACCGACGTGGGCCGCGACCAGGGCTACGCTCAGGCGGCGCTGGACGGGCTGCGCGACGTGCAGCGCCGCTATCCCAACACGACCTACGCCACCGACGCCGCAGTCAAGATCGACATGGTCAACGACCAGCTGGCGGGCAAGGAAATGGCGATCGGCCGCTACTACCAGCGCGCCGGCCAGCCGCTGGCGGCGATCAACCGCTACAAGGCCGTCATCGAAAACCCGTCCTACCAGCGCACCTCGCACACGCCCGAGGCCCTGTTCCGTCTGGTCGAGGTCAATCTGATGCTCGGCCTGAAGGAAGAGGCGACCCGCAACGGCGCCGTGCTCGGCTTCAACTATCCCGGCAGTCCCTGGTACGCCGAGGCCTACGCCCTGCTGACCGAGGACGGCCGCCAGCCCGGCGTCGCCCCGACCGGCGAGCGCGAAAGCTGGCTGCGCCGGATCATCCCGGGCTGACGTTTCCGATATGTTCCGCTAACCTCGGGCTTTACCCGGGGGGCGAAAGGCCAGCATTCTCCGGCGTCGCCAGAGAGATCGATTCGCTTTGCCTCACCCTGATCCCTGCGCCGTCAGTCCCGTAAACCGCGAGAGAGCTGGCCCGTGCTGACCGCCCTCTCCATCCGCGACATCGTGCTGGTGGACGTGCTCGACCTCGACGTCGAGGGCGGCCTGACCGTGCTGACCGGCGAGACCGGGGCCGGCAAGTCGATCATTCTGGACGCCCTCGGTCTGGCGCTGGGCGCGCGCGCCGACGCCGGGCTGGTCCGCGCCGGCGCCAAACAGGCCTCGGCCACAGCCGTCTTCACCGCCCCGGACGATCCCGCCCTGCTGGAGATGATCGCCGAGCGCGGCTTCGAGGTCGCGCCGGGCGAGGAGCTGATCCTGCGCCGCACCGTCGCCGCCGACGGCCGCAGCCGCGCCTTCGTCAATGACCAGCCCGCCGGCGTCGCCGCCCTGCGAGAGATCGGCCAGGCCCTGGTCGAGGTGCACGGCCAGCACGAGACCGTCGGCCTGCTGGACTGGAAGACCCACCGCGCCCTGCTGGACAACTACGGCGGCCTGCAGCCCCAGCTGGACGGCGTGGCCGGGGCCGCCGAGAAGCTGAAGACCGCCGAACGCACCGTCTCCGACCTGAAGGCCGCCGCCGCGGACGCCGCCGCCCACGCCGAGGAGCTGACCCGGAACCTCGCCGAACTGGACGAACTGGACCCCCGCCCCGACGAGGAGACGGAACTGGCCGGCGAGCGCGCCATCCTCGGCGCGGCGGAGAAGGCCATCGGCGATCTGGCCGACGCCCGCGCCCAGCTGGGCGGCGACAAGCTGTCCCAGAAGCTGTCGGCGGCCCTGCGCGCCGTCGAGCACGCGCGCACGCGGGCCGGGCAGGCTGGGACCGATCCCGAACACCCCCTGCTGCAGAAACTGTCCGCCGCCGCCGAGGCGATCGACCGCACCATGGTCGAGGCGGAAGAGGCCATCGCCTGCGTCGACGCCGCCGCCAACGCCTTCGACTTCGAACCCGGCCGGCTGGACAAGGCCGAGGAACGGCTGTTCGCCCTGCGCGCCGCCGCCCGCAAGCTGAACACATCGGTCGAGAGTCTGCCCGTCCTGCGCGTCCGCTTCCGCGACCAGTTGCGCCTGATCGAGGACGGCGCCGAGGCCATCACCGCCGCCGAACGCGCCGCCTCGGCCGCACGTGAGGCCTATGACGTCGCCGCCATGCTTCTGACCTCGGCGCGGGAAGCCGCCGCCGAGCGGCTGACGGCCTCGGTCATTACCGAGCTGGGTCCGCTGAAACTGGACCGCGCCCGCTTCCGCGTCGCCTTCGAGCCGGTGGCCGAGGGGCGTCGGGGCCCGCTGGGCGTCGAGACCACCCGTTTCGAGATCGCCACCAACGCCGGAACCGGCTTCGGCCCGCTGGACGCCATCGCCTCGGGCGGCGAACTGGCCCGTTTCGCCCTCGCCATGAAGGCCGCGCTGGCCGGTCGGGAGGACCAGCGCCAGCCGGTCATGATCTTCGACGAGGTCGATCAGGGCGTCGGCGGCGCCGTGGCCTCGGCCGTCGGCGCGCGCCTGCAACGGTTGTCGACCGGGGCGCAGGTGCTGGTCGTGACACACAGTCCCCAGGTCGCTGCGCGCGGCCACGCCCACTGGAAGGTCCGCAAGGCCGACGCCGGCGGCCTGACCACGACCACGGTCGACACGCTGGACGACGACGCCCGCCGCGAGGAGATCGCGCGGATGCTGTCGGGCGCGGTGGTCACGGACGAGGCGCGGGCGGCGGCGAGGTCGCTGATCGGGTGACGCGGAGGCGACGGGGGGCGGCGCTGAAAGCGGACGTTCCGAACGTCGCCCAAGGGGGAAAGAAGACCTAAAGGCGGATGCCCACGCGAGGGCCGAGCCAAACCATCAGGCCATAGAGCGCCATGGTGAGCAGGCATCCTGCGACAAGCGAGGACCAGAACCCTACGCCAGCTCGAAGCATGGCGGGAATGGCGAGAAACATCGGCAGCGATGGCAAGACAAACCAGAACGTCGCCTGCGCGTGGGCGGCCATGTTGACGGGATCAGGCCGGTCTCGCCACAGCCAGATCATGCCGATCACGGAGATCAGCGGGAGCGAAGCGATCAGCGCCCCGAACCCCGGAAAGCGCTTGGCCACTGTTGAGATCAAGGCGATGATCACCCCGGACAGCGCAGCTTTGATGACGAAGTAGAGCATCGGGAAGGATTGCGGTGGATCACGCCGAATCGCAACCGCCACGCCTCAGCCTGATGGCGCTCTTCCTGCGCTTCCTCCGCTTCGGGGCGCTCGCCTTCGGAGGCCCGGTGGCGCAGATCGCGATGATCCGCCGGGAGTTGGTCGAGGACGAGCGTTGGATCGACGGCGCGCGTTTCAACCGCCTTCTGGCGGTGATGCAGGTCTTGCCGGGGCCGGAGGCGCACGAGCTTTGCGTTCACCTCGGCATCAAGGCGCGGGGGCGGGTCGGCGGCATGCTCGCCGGTCTGGGCTTCATGTTGCCGGGGCTCCTGTTGATGCTCCTCTGCGCGTGGGTTTACGCCGAGTTCGCCGGGCGCTCATCGACGCTCACAGCAGTGTTCATCGGAGTTCAGGCGACGGTCCTGGCCGTGATCATCCGCGCCGTGCATCGGATCGGCGAGCATATTCTCGCCGGTCCCGCGTTATGGTGCATCGCAGTGGCCGCCGCCTTGGCGACTTGGGCCGGCGTGACTTTCTGGATCATCCTGACGGCAGCGGGGCTGGCCTATGCCGCCATCGCATCGAGACGGTGGCTGGTCGTCACGCTGATAGCGGCGCTGGTAAGCGTTGCCGCCCTGCTGTTTCGGGACGGGTCGGCTGCGACGGGTGTCACCGCTCTTGCGTCCACGACCGCGACGACGTTCGCGCTCTTTGTGGCGGGGTTGAAGGGCGGGCTGCTGACCTTTGGCGGCGCGTATACGGCGATCCCGTTTGTCAGGGCGGATACAGTTGGGCGTGGCTGGGCCACCGACGCCCAGTTCCTCGACGGAGTCGGCCTGGCCAACGTTCTGCCCGCGCCATTGGTGATCTTCGCGACCTTCGTCGGCTGGATGAGCGGAGGCCTCATTGGAGCGTTAGCAGTAACGGCGGGAATGTTTCTTCCGGCTTTCGGCTTCTCGATGGTCTTCTACGAAAGGGTTGAAGCGCTGATCGAGGACCAGCGGCTGCACACGCTACTGACAGGCGTCGCCGCAGCGGTCGTCGGGATGATTGCGGTGACGGCTGTGCAACTCGGGATGGCGGCGGTCGCGAACAGTCCGGGTGTCCCGGTTTCGGTGGGCCTGTTCGCTGCAGCCTTGGCGGTGGTCTATGTTTGGAAGAGCCGCTTTAGTGCGCCCGCTGTGTTGGGATTTGGCGCAATCTCAGCTGCCTTGATCCTGTGATTGGCGTCCGCTTCGGGTCGATAGCTCCCTAAGGCTCCGGGGTGGAAAGCGGACATCCCTTGCGGCATTGAGAGCGGATGACCGTGTTCAGCACGATTACCGAGGCAGACCTGCCTCAGGCCACTGCCTTCGACAGGTTTCACCCCTTCATCAAGGGCGTCTTCAGCCAATGGCATCCCACCCCATTCATCGTCAATGGGGTCGGCTTCGACACGGCGGAGCAATGGATGATGTTTGCGAAAGCACGCCTATTCGCCGACGAGGAACGAGCGGGGGCGATCCTCGCTACGCCGGATCCGGCGACGCAAAAACGTCTCGGCCAACAAGTCCAGAACTTCGATCAAGCGACATGGGACGCTTCGAAAATCAACATCGTCTATGTCGGAAATCGAGCCAAGTTCGAACAGAACGAGGGTGCCCGCCGGCAACTTAACTCGACCCGTGGAGCGATGCTGGTGGAAGCGAATCCCCGTGACTGGATTTGGGGTGTGGGGCTGGCAATTGATGATCCTCGGCTGAGCCAGCCGCAGGAATGGCGAGGGGAAAACCTGTTGGGCCGTATCCTCACCAAGGTCCGCAGTGACCTAACCTGAAATCGCACACAACGTCCGCTATGGGTCGGGAGCGGACCGTCGTCTACGGGGGGAAGCGGACATCCGTAACCTCGCGGCATCCGCTGACCGGATGGGTGCAGGCCGTTCCAGCCGAGGCAGCCGGGGTCGGTGTCGCCGTGGCGGCGCGGGCGAGACGGGCGGTGTCGGGGTGGCGGTGCGTCGCGCCTTTCTGTGAAGCGTCGCCTTCACCAGCAAAAACGCCCCCGCGTTCCCCCCGGGGTGTCGGTCGTCTCAAGCGCCTGATCGTTACTCCGCGGCAGGCGCCGCGGCCGGAGCCGCCGTCAGGGTGCAGCCGCCGGCGATGCGCTGGGCGTTGGCGCAGGGATAGACCTGCTGGGTCACGCCTTCGTTGTTCAGGCGAGCGATATAGCCTTGTCCCTCGGCCGAGCATTTGGCTTCGTAGAAGCGGCCGTTGGCGTTCTGGCCAATCAGGCGGACCTGCGCCACGTCGCAGGCGGCGGCGTCGGTGCCGGCCAGCTTGCCCTTGAAGCCCTCGGCCTGCTCCTGGGCCGTGGTGAAGCGGCAGGTTCCGCCGACAGAGGCGACCTCCAGACAGTCCTGCAGTTTCCAGCCGGCGCCGACCTTTTCGAGCCAGTAGCCGTCCGCGCCGGCGCAGCCGATCTCATAGACGGCGTTGTTGTCGTCGCTCATGCCGATGGCGATTGCTTCGTCGACCGTGCAGGTGACGCCCTGGCTGCGGGCCCATCCGGCAATCATGGCGAGGTCATTCTGGGCCGCGCCGGCCGCCGGCCGCCGGCGCAGCAGGCCCTCACTGGGTGGCAAGCGCGTGCCTGTCACGGCCCTTGGGACGACGGGGTTCGGGTCCGTGATGCTGCCGCTGGCGGAGCCAATCGCCCGAGACTCCCCGATGTGGCTCTGGGCGGCTGCAGGGGCGGCCATGCCGATCCCCAGGGCGAAGACTGCCCCGATGGCGACCAAAACGTTTCTGTTCAACATTCGGAGCGTTTCCTGAATGAACAAACTGGTGGAGCAGCCTTGGCGTCGGCTGATGGCGGGGTCAATGCAGACGTATAGCATGTCCTCATGAGCGAAGACCTGACCCAGCCGCTGTATGTTCAGGACGCCTTCGAGCGAGCAGTTCGCCTGACGGCGCCGGAAAGCCTTGCCGCGCTCGCGCGCAGGAATATGGTCGGCGTTGCCCGCCCCGCTATCGGATGGTTCAGAGTGGTGTCCGCTATGGTCGGGAGCGGACGGTCGCCGAAGAGCGGAAAGGGGACGTGGTTTGCTCCCGGATCAGCGCTCCCGCCGATAGTGCATCGCCACCGCCCCGTTGCGCATCGGCTCGGCCGAGATCAGCTCCAGCCGTCGCGTGCCGGGAAGCCCGCTCTCGAACAGGGTCGGGCCGTGGCCGGCGATCCTCGGGTGGACGAGGAACCGGTACTCGTCGATCAGATTCAGCCGCTCCAGCTCGGTCGCGAGCTTGCCGCTGCCAAGGAGCACGCCGGTCGGCGTCGCGTCCTTGAGCCTCTGCACGGCCGTGCGCAGGTCGCCGGCGATGTGATGGCTGTTGATCCACGGGAAGTCCGTGCGCGTCGAGGACGCCACATACTTCGGCTTGGCGTCCAGCTTGACCGCCCACTCGACCAGCGCCGGAGGCGCCTCCACCTCGCCGCGCGCGACCAGCGGCCAGTAGACCTCCATCATCTCATAGGTGACGCGGCCCCACAGCATCGCCCCGTGCTCGTCCAGAAGGCGGGTGAAGAAGGCGTGGGTCTCGTCGTCGGCGATCCCCTCCTGATGGTCGACGCAGCCGTCCAGGGTGACGTTGATGCTGAAGGTCAGGAGCCCCATGCGGCGAGCCTAATCCAGACGACCGCGAAGGGACAGGCCGGGCTGGGAGAACCGTTCGGGTGCTCTACGCCGCCGCCGCCTCCACGGGCGCGACGGCGCCGGCGAGAACGCTCTCTATCGCCCCGTGAAGCGCATCGAGGCGCACAGGCTTGGAGAGATGGCTGTCGGCCCCGGCTGCTTCGCTCGCAGCGACGTGGTCCGGAAGGGCGTTCGCGGTGACCATGATGATCGGCGTCCGGGCGGACCCCCGGTTTTTCTCGAGCTGGCGGATTTCCCTTACCGCCGAAACGCCGTCCATGACCGGCATCTGCATATCCATCAGGATCACGTCGAAGTTTTCAGCGAGGAAGGCGGCGACCGCCTCGGCGCCATCCTCGACCTGGACCAGTTCGCAGCCCGAGGGCGCCAACATCATTTCAAGGACCTTGCGGTTCACCGGGTGATCGTCGGCGATGAGGATCTTCAATCCCTGCGATTCGACGGCGTTTACGGGGCTCTCGGCAGGCGCGGACGGCGCCTCCGCTCGCGCGAGAGGCAATGTGATCCAGAAGCGCGAACCTGTTCCGAGCGTGCTGGAGCAGTCAACCGTTCCTCCCATCAGGCCGGCGAGGTCCGCACAGATGGCGAGGCCGAGGCCCGTGCCGCCATAGCGCCGGGTGATGGTGCCGTCCGCCTGCTGGAAGCGGCCGAAGATATCTGTCTGCGTGGCGTCGAACCCGATCCCCGTATCCTCAACCGCGAGGGTGAGCAGGGTCTCGCTCAGGTTCACGGTCACTCGCACCTCGCCGCGGGCTGTGAACTTGATCGCGTTCGACACGAAATTGCTGATGATCTGGCGGATGCGGACGGGGTCGCCGAGGAAGTGCTCATCCGCTTCCGGGGAGATATCGACCGTCAACCGGGTTCCCTTGTCAGAGGCTTGCGCCTGATGGACGGCGACGGCGGAGCGCACGGTCTCGCCGACATGGAACGGGATCTGCTCGACCGCCAGCTTGCCTGAATCAATGCGGGCCGCGTCGAGGATGTCGGACAACAGCCGTTCCAGGCTTTCCCCCGACGAGCGGATGGTCTGCACCATATACGCCGCCTCCGGGTCGAGCGGTCGACGCGAGAGGGCGTCGGCCATCGCCACGACGCCATTCAAAGGGGTGCGAATTTCGTGCGACATGTTCGCGAGGAAGACGCTCTTGGCCTTGTTCGCGGCGTCCGCCTGACGCTTCTGGTATTTGACGGCGGCCGAGGTCATGAACAGGCGCTGGTGTTTGATGACGGCGCTGATCGCCGTCGCCGCGCCGAATCCAACCACCACCACCATGGCGACCTGGCTTGCGATCCGCTCTGACAAGGTGAGGGGAACGAACCACGGCGCCGCCAGCAGAGCCACGCCCGGCGGGAGACCACAGGCCAGCATATGGACGGGGGTTCTGAAGCAGGATCCGATCGCATAGACGGCGACCCCGGCGACCAGGGCCACCCCCACCATGCTGGGAGCCAGCTCATGTGTGCCCAGGAGCATCAGCGAACCGACGCACCAGCCGATCGCGGTGACGGCCGACGCCCCCATGCGCAGCGCGCGCGCGGTGTTCAGGTGGTTCGCCATGCATTTCGGGAGGCAGGCGATCGTCAGCGCCGCCTCCGCCGCCAACATCAGGAGAAGCCAGGCGCCGACCTCGGGCAGGCTCAGAAATTGAAAAAGGACGCCCGAAATTACGAGGCAGAGCGCCGTTCTGACCCAGAATTTCTTGCGGCTCAGGCGGGCGCTGCGATCGAGCCGCTCATCGAAGCCAAGCCATTTCAGGATATTGCGCATCAAGTTCCCCCGGCGACACCTTGTCGAAGGCAACTTGCAATATTGTAAATCTCCAGCCGCCCTTTTTAAGGGAGCCTTGGCGCTACCCCCGCAGAACCTTCTGCAGCTGCGGGTGCAGGTCGGAGTTCGAGGCCAGGATCTGGGCGCCGGATTCCGGACGGCCCTCGCCGTCGATGGTCGTCACGATCCCGCCCGCCTCGGTGACGAACAGAATGCCCGCCGCCACGTCCCAGGGCTGGAGGTTGCGCTCATAGTAGGCGTCGTACCGGCCGGCCGCGACCCAGGCGAAGTCCAGCGAGGCGGAGCCCAGACGGCGGATGCCGGCGACGCGCTGGCCGATGGCGTGGATGTCCTTGATCGACTGGGCGTGGCCGGTCTTGCCGATGAAGGGCAGGCCGGTGGCGATCAGGCTTTCCGAAAGGTCGCGGCGGCCGGCGACGCGGATGCGCTGGTCGTTCAGATAGCAGCCCTTGCCCTTTTCGGCCCAGAACAGCTCGTTCATGACCGGGTTGTAGGTCACGCCCGCGACGATCTCGGACGTGCCGTCCGGCGCGGTCCGCTGCAGCCCCACCGTGATGGCGAAGTGGGGCATGGCGTGCATGAAGTTGGTCGTGCCGTCGATCGGGTCCACGATCCACATATGGGACTTGTCGGTCCCCTCGATCATGCCGCGCTCCTCGCCAAGGAAGCCGTACCCGGGGCGGGCCTTCATCAGCAGTTCGTAGAGGGTGTCCTCGGCCTTGATGTCGGCGGCGGTGACGAAGTCGCCCGGGCCCTTGCGGGACACCTGCAGCTGCGACACCTCGCCGAAGTCGCGCAGCATGGGCCGCGCGGTCTTGCGGACCGCGTCGATGATGACGGAAACGAGGGCGGAGGCGAGGGCCATGGGGATCTCCTGGTCCGAAAGTCCTTGAAAGGCGCCCATTCCTGGAGCGTCCCGGACAGTCGGAGAAGGTCATGGAGGCGCAGGATCGCGCCCCCGGGTCGCAGTGTCGGTCGGGGCCTATTCGGCCCGGCGGACGTATTCGCCGGTCGTGGTGTCGACGACGATGCGTTCGCCGACGCCCATATAGGGCGGGATCATGATGCGCACGCCGTTGTTGGCGATCGCGGGCTTGTAGGACGAAGAGGCGGTCTGGCCCTTCACGGTGGGCTCGGTCTCGACGACTTCCAGCGTGACCTGGTCGGGCAGGGTCAGGCCGATGGGCCGTTCCTCGTGCATTTCGATGACGACCTTCATGCCGTCCTGCAGATAGGCGACGCGGTCCTCGCCGACCCAGTCCTTCTGGAGTTCGGTCTGTTCGTAGGTGGCGTCGTCCATGAAGACCAGGGCGTCGCCCTGTTCGTACAGGAAGGAGAAGTCCTTCTGTTCCAGCGTGACGCGCTCGACCTTGTCTTCCGACCGGAAGCGCTCGCTCAGCTTGTTGCCCGTCTCAAGGTTCTTGGCCTCGATGTTGGCGAAGGCGCCGCCCTTGCCCGGCTTGACGTGGCTGGCCTTGGTCACGACCCACAGGCCCTTGTTGTGCTCAAGGACCATGCCGGGCTTGATGTTGTTGCCGTTGATCTTCATCGGGTTCTCGGAAGGGATGGGGCGCAGCCCTGTGGCGCGCGCGAACGGGCGCAGTCCCTAGAGGATGCGGCGTGATCCGGCAAGGCGCGGGTCAGTGAACCGTCGGCCCCTGCGGTTGCGACTTGCCCTGAACCAGATTGGCCAGGTGCACCGAACCGCCGCTGGGGGCCGCCAGCTTGCCGGCGCGGTTGTCCAGCTTGCGGGCCTCGTGGGCGAAGGCGGCGGCCAGACCGGCGGAAGACATGGCGGCGGCGATCTGCAGACCGCGGCTGGCGGGCCGCAGGGCGATCCACACCGCGTTCAGCGCCTGCGCCGCGGCCCAAAGGCTCATGGCCGTCGTGCGCTCCGGGCGGGCAGGGGCGTTCCAGACACGGACGGCCGACAGGGTTGTGACCGAGAAGACGGCGGGCAGGATCAGGCTCAGCGGTCCTCGCGGCCGTTCGGTGATCGGCGCGTCGTCGTCCGCCAGATGCTCGGGGCGCGGCCGGATCGTGGTGCGCGCCAGAAGCGTGGCGCCCAGCGCAAAGCCGACGGTCACCGCCACGCCGAGGATGACATGGCCGATGTCTCGCTCGTTGGCGTTGAGGAAGTCGCCCGCCGCATCGCGCGCGTCGTCAAAGATCTCGTCGATATCGGTCACGCGGCCGGCTCCCTGTCTGCGCACAGACAATGGCGGGGCGGCTTTGCGGTTCCGTCAGACCTCGTCGTCGTCGACCGGCAGGAGGTCGGCGGGATCGAAACCGTAGTCCAGCAGGTCTCCGGGCTTGCAGTCCAGCGCAGCGCACAGGCGGGCGAGCGTCCGGAAGCGGATGCCCTTCACCTTGCCCGAGCGGAACAGGGACAGCTGGGTCTCGCTCAGCCCCACCTCGGCGGCGAGGTCGCGGGCCTTGAGACCCTTCTTCACGATCAGGGAGTCGAGCGTCACGCGGACGGGCATCAGATCATCTCGTCCAGCTCGGCCTGCATCCGGCCGGCCTGATCGACGACCTTGCCCAGCAGGAACAGGGCCCCGCCGATCATGCCGAGGGTCATCCCGGCCACGTCGAAATGCAGATACCCGCCACGCCCATGCTCGATCAGGCGGATGACGTTGGACACGATGAACACGCTCATCACGCCGCCCAGTCCCAGCGACAGACCGACGCGCCGCAGGGCCGAGGACAGGGTCGGCTGGATCAGCCGTCCCCTGGCCAGCTGTCCCATGGCCGATCCGATCGACCAGACGCCGAACAGGTAGAAGGCCGTCGGGCTGAACCAGACAAGGCTGGAGATATTGCGCGGGGTGAACGGCTCACGCCCCTCGCGCAGCCAGTAGATCAGCGGCGCGCCGATCCACGTCAGGGCCATGCACAGGCCGATGGTCACCACCATGAAGACCGCCAGCCAGCGGAACTGGCCGCACATACGGCGGAAACGGACGAGATCGGTCTGGCTCACGCGGGGCTCCCGGGGGTGGGATTGATGTCTGATCTTTAATCTTGACTTAAAGACGCAAGGTTCGCAACTTTATATCGCACTTAAACGAAGCGAGCGCCGCCGTCATGACAGCCGCCATCGAAACCGAGGCCCTGACCCGTTGCTTCGGCGCGCACAGAGCCGTGGACGCCGTGTCGATGACCGTGCCGGATCGCGCCGTGTACGGCTTCCTCGGGCGCAACGGCGCGGGCAAGACGACGACGCTGAAGATGTTGCTCGGTCTGATCCGCCCCACCTCGGGCTCGGCGCGGATCGCCGGGATTGATGTCGCCCGCGATCGCATCGGCGCGGCGCGCAAGGTCGGGGCCCTGCTGGAGGCGCACGGCTTTTACGCCAATCTTACGGGACGCCAGAACCTCGACCTGACCCGCACCCTGCTGGGGCTTCCCGCGACCGAGATCGACAGGGTGCTGGAGGTGGTCGAGATGTCGGAGCACGGCAAGCGTCGCGTGTCGGACTATTCGCTTGGCATGCGCCAGCGACTGGGACTGGCCCGCGCCATGCTCGGCGCGCCGCCGGTACTGGTCCTCGACGAACCGACCAACGGTCTGGACCCCGACGGCATCGCCGACATACGGCGGTTCCTCAAAGAGCTTCCCGCGCGGACCGGCGCCACGGTCCTGCTGTCCAGCCACCTCCTCGGCGAGATCGAACAGATCGCCACCCACGTCGGCATCGTCCACGAAGGGCAGCTGGTGCTGGAGGGTGAACTGGCGCAGATCAAGGCGAACCTCGC
>Ga0164305_10000495_pt1 | contig 14761 bp, 13 predicted proteins | sample Whisoiple_237_MG_FD_110215 | JGI IMG/M metagenome (GOLD analysis project Ga0164305, IMG submission 110215) | Soil microbial communities amended with pyrogenic organic matter from upstate New York, USA - Whitman soil sample_237_MG | ecosystem: Environmental > Terrestrial > Soil > Agricultural...
GCCCAGCGTCTCGAACGGCCCGCCGCCGACCACAGGCATCGCCGCCGACGGCGAGGGCGCCGGCGCCTCGCGCAGATGCCGGCGCAGGTCCGAATATTTCCACGCCTCGACGCGCTTCGAGGGGAAGCTGGAGGCGTCCTTCAGATCAATCAGCGGAAGGGCGTTCACGCCGCCTGCACCATGTATTTGTCGTAGCCCTCGGCCTCGAGTTCGTGCGCCAGTTCGGGCCCGCCCGAGTCCACGATCCGCCCCGCCGCCAACACATGCACCCGGTCGGGTTTGATGTAGTCCAGCAGCCGCTGATAGTGGGTGATCACCAACATGGCCCGCTCAGGGCTGCGCAGGGCGTTGACCCCCTCGGCCACGATCCGCAGGGCGTCGATGTCGAGGCCCGAATCCGTCTCGTCGAGGATCAGCAGCGACGGCTCCAGCAAGGCCATCTGCAGGATTTCCATCCGCTTCTTCTCGCCGCCCGAGAAGCCGACGTTCAGCGGCCGCTTCAGCATGTCGAAGTCCATCTTCAGCGCCGCCGACGCCGCCTTGACCATCTTCAGGAAGGCAGGCGCCGTGACCTCGTCCTCGCCCCGCGCGCGCTTCTGGGCGTTCAACGCCGTGCGCACGAAGGTCAGGGCCGGAACGCCCGGAATCTCGATGGGATACTGGAACGACAGGAAGACGCCCTTGGCCGCGCGCTCGGCCGGCTCCAGACCCAGGAGGTCCTGACCCTTCCACGACACGCCGCCCTCGGTCGCCTCATAGCCGGGCCGTCCGGCCACGGCGTAGCCCAGCGTCGACTTGCCGGCCCCGTTCGGCCCCATGATGGCGTGCACCTCGCCCGCCGGGACGTCGAGCGTCAGCCCCTTGAGGATCGGTTTGTCGCCGACGGCGACGCGGAGGTTTTGAATACTAAGCATTGTTTCTTCTTGATTATCCGACCGAGCCTTCAAGACTGATCGCCACCAGCTTCTGCGCCTCGACGGCGAACTCCATCGGCAGCTTCTGCATCACGTCGCGGACGAAGCCGTTGACCAGCAGCGCCACCGCCTCCTCCTGCGACAGGCCGCGCTGCTGGGCGTAGAACAGCTGGTCGTCGGAAAGCCGCGTCGTCGTCGCCTCATGCTCCAGCTGGGCCGAGCCGTTGCGGGCCTCGATGTAGGGCACGGTGTGCGAGCCGCAGTCCTTGCCGATCAGCAGGCTGTCGCACTGGGTGAAGTTGCGCACCCCCGTCGCCTTCGGATGCACCGACACCAGACCGCGATAGGTGGAGTCCGACTTCCCCGCCGACACCGCCTTGGCGATGATCCGGCTCTTCGAGTTCTTGCCCAGATGGATCATCTTCGTGCCGGTGTCGGCCTGCTGATGTCCGTTGGTGATGGCGATCGAATAGAATTCGCCCGAGCTCTCCTCGCCCTTGAGGATGCAGGACGGATATTTCCACGTCACCGCCGACCCGGTCTCGACCTGGGTCCACGACACCTTCGACCTGTCGCCCCGGCAGTCCGCCCGCTTGGTGACGAAGTTGTAGATGCCGCCCTTGCCCTCGGCGTCGCCGGGGTACCAGTTCTGCACCGTCGAATATTTGATCTCTGCGTCATCCAGCGCGACCAGTTCGACCACTGCCGCATGCAGCTGGTTCTCGTCGCGCATCGGGGCGGTGCAGCCCTCCAGATACGAGCAGTAGCTGCCCTTGTCGGCGATGATCAGCGTCCGCTCGAACTGGCCGGTGTTCGACGCATTGATGCGGAAGTAGGTCGACAGCTCCATCGGGCAGCGCACGCCCGGCGGGATGTAGACGAACGACCCGTCCGAGAAGACCGCGCTGTTCAGCGCCGCGAAATAGTTGTCCGAGACCGGCACCACCGACCCCAGATATTGCCGCACCAGCTCAGGGTGTTCGCGCAGGGCCTCGGAAATCGGCATAAAAATAACGCCGACCTTGGCCAGCTCGGCCTTGAAGGTGGTGACCACCGATACGCTGTCGAACACCGCGTCCACGGCGTAGCGCGGCGCGCCCTCGACGCCCGCCAGCACCGCCTGCTCGCCCAGCGGAATGCCCAGCTTGGCGTAGACGGCCAGCAGTTCGGGATCGACCTCGTCCAATGACTTGGGCCCGTCCTTCTTCTTCGGCGCGGCGTAGTAGTGCAGGTCCTGATAGTCGACCGGCGTGTATTTCACCGACGCCCAGGTCGGCTCCTCCATCGCCAGCCAGCGCTCATAGGCGGCGAGACGCCATTCGAGCATCCACTCCGGCTCGCCCTTCTTCTCGGAGATGAAGCGCACGATGTCGGCGTTCAGCCCCTTGGGCGCGAACTCGGTGTCGATCTCGGACGTGAAGCCGTGCTCGTATTTCTCGAGGGCCGCGACCGCGTCGATGGTCTGTTGAACGGCGGCCATCAGGCGTCTTCTTTCGCTCGCGCGGCCGTCCGCTGACGATGCTTTGCGTAGGCCTCGACCCATGCTGCAACGAACCGCTGCCAGTCGTCTTCAGTCGTGCCCCAGCCGCCCGAGATGCGAATACCGCCGGTGGCCTTGTCGATCAGCCCGGTCGCCAGAATGGCGCGCGACGGCTTGGTCTTGCCCGACGAACAGGCCGACCCGGCCGAGACCATCAGACCCATCAGGTCGAGCGTGATCAGCTGCTGCGGGCTCTCCCAGTCCGACACGGCCATGAACAGCGTGTTGGGCAGCCGCGCGGCGCCCTCGCCGATGATGGTCGCCCCGGCCTTCTTCACCACGGCCTCGGCCGCGTCCCGCCACGCCGCATGCGACTGCGCCGCCGGCAGGTCGCGCGCGGCGCAGACCGCGCTCATGCCGAAGCCGGCGATCCCCGGCACATTCTCGGTCCCGGCCCGCAGGCCGCGCTCCTGTCCTGCTCCGTGCAGGATGCGCACGGCCTCGCGGCCTTCGCCCATGACCAGCGCTCCGACGCCCTGCGGCCCGCCCAGCTTGTGCGCTGACAGGGTGAGGCTGTCGGCCATCAGTTCGCGGATATCGACCGGGATCTTGCCCGCCGACTGGATCGCGTCGACGTGCAGCCAGCCGCCCGCCGAGCGCACCAGCCGCGCCGCCTCGACGATCGGCTGGATGGCCCCGCTTTCATTGTTGGCATGGTGAATGGCCACCACCGCCTTGCCGGGCTCGCCCAGCAGCTGGCGCAGCTTGTTCAGGTCGACCACGCCGCGAGAGTCGACCGGCAACATCTTGACCGGCTTGCCCGAGGCCGTGGCCGCCTCGGCCACGCACGGATGCTCGGTCGCGCCGACGATCAGCCGCTCACAGCCCGCCGCGATGGCGCTGATGATCGCCTGGGCGTTGGACTCTGTACCGCCGCTCGAGAACACCACCGACTGCGCGTCGGCCCCGACCAGTTCGGCGATCTGCGCCCGCGCCGTCTCGATCCGCGCCCGGGCCCGGCGTCCGGCGGCGTGCACCGCCGACGGATTGCCGTTGTCCGCGAGGGCCTTCGCCATCACGTCCTGAACCTCGGGACGCACCAGACCCGAGGCGTTGTAATCAAGGTACACGGGGGTCACGCGGCTACTCCAACCTCGGCGTTGCGGCGACGGGCGCCGGTGCGGTTCATCACCACGTCTTCCAGCGATACGCCGGCCAGATAGCGGTGGATCTCGTCGCCCAGGTCCTCCCACAGATTGTGGGTGATGCAGCGCTCGCCGGCCATCATGCAGCCCTTGGGCGATGAATGGCCGATGCAGCGGGTGGCGCGGATGGGTTCATCGACCGCCAGCACGATCTCGGCGATCACCGTCTCCTGCGCCCCCTTGGCCAGGCGATAGCCGCCGCCGGGGCCGCGCACGCTCTGCACCAGTCCGCTCTTCCGCAGGCGGGCGAACAGCTGTTCCAGATAGCTCAGGGAAATCTCCTGGCGCGTCGCGATTTCGGCCAGCGACACGGCCCGGACCACGCCGTCAGCGTGTCCGTTCTTGGCCAGATCGGCCATCGCCATCACGGCGTATCGTCCTTTGGTCGACAGACGCATCGAGCACCTTCAAAAATCGCGCGCTTTTCAGGGCTCTTGTGCTAGAACCCGCGCCTTCGCAAAGGCGTCGGCGCGCAAGCTGGACTTAGAAAGTCCTACCGCTGCGGTCAAGTATTACGCAGGTGCGAAACGTCAGTTGAACACGGATTTCGCCGCCTATGCCTGAAGTCATCCTGCCCGGCGCCTCTGGTCGTATCGAAGGCCGCTATTCGCCGGGCAAACGCCCGAACGCGCCGATCGCCCTGATCCTGCATCCGCATCCCAAGGCGAACGGGCATATGAACAACCCGGTCACCGTGACCCTGTACCAGCTGTTCCAGAAGCGCGGCTTCGCGACGCTGCGCTACAACAGCCGCGGCGTGGGCAAGTCGCAGGGCGAGTTCGACAGCGGCATCGGCGAACTGGCCGATGCGGCCACGGCCCTGGACTGGCTGCAGGCCAACAACCCCGGCGCCTCCCAGACCTGGGTCGCCGGCTACCAGTTTGGCGCCTACATCGGCATGCAGCTGCTCATGCGCCGGCCCGAGACGGATGGGTTCATCTCGGTCTCGCCGCCCTCAAACATGTACGACTTCAGCTTCCTGGCCCCCTGCCCGGCCTCGGGCCTGTTCCTGCACGGCACCAACGACACCGTCGTCCCGCCGGTCGAGGTCGAGCGCGTGGTCAACAAGCTGCGCACCCAGAAGGGCATCATCATCGACTACGAACTGGAAGAGGGCGCGACCCACTTCTGGCAGGACCACATCGACGCCGTCGAACGCCGCGTCGGCGCCTATCTGGACAAGCGGCTGGCTGAAAAGCCGGCCTGACGGGCTGGCCTGCGTCCGTTTTTGACGCAGGCGTATGGTTCATTGCCCCAAGCCTGCTCCGCGGGCCCGGGTCTTTGAAACCGTCCATCACGCTCGTCGGCGCAATTGTCCGATTTGTCCGAAATGTCCCACGAATTTTTCGCGGACTCGGACACTTCAGGCGGCGGTCAGTAGAGCAGATAAGGCCGCCGCAGCTCCGCCCACGCCGCCTCTTCGGGCCAGGCCAGCGCGTCCAGATCGGCCGGCGTCGAGCCCGCGTCGTCGACCCATTCCCGCAACCCCGGCCCGCCGTTGATCACATCGATCGCCAGCTTGTCGAAGACGTATTCGTACGGGAAGTCCCGCCACAGGGCGTAGTCCGGATATAGCCGCCGGATCGCCTTGAACCCCAGCGCCTGCAGCCGCCACGGCCGGAACGCTGCATGGTCATAGGCCGGATCGTCGACGTGGATCTGCACCCCGTTGCACAGCTGGTGCACGTGCTTGTGGAAGGTCGGCTCGAACCAGCAGTCCCGCAGCCGGCAGCCCTCCAGCCATTCCGGGGCGAAGGCCTGCATCTCCGCGATCACCGCCCGCGCATCGATATCCGGCGCCCCGAACAGCTCCAGCGGCCGCGTCGTGCCCCGCCCCTCCGACAGGGTCGTGCCCTCCAGCATCACCGTGCCGGCATAGGCCCGCGCCATCGACAGGTTCGCCGCGTTCGGGCTCGGATTGATCCAGCTGCGCTCGCCGATCGGCCAGCCGAAGCCCGGCGCCTGGTCGGGCGCCCAGCCCTGCATCTCAATGACCCGGTATTCCACATCCAGCTTGAAGTGGTCGATGAACCAGCGGCCCATCTCCCCGAGCGTCATGCCGTGCCGCATCGGCATCGGCGCAGCCCCGACGAAGCTCTCCCACCCCGGCAGCAGGGTCGTGCCCTCGACCGGCCGGCCGGCGGGGTTGGGCCGGTCCAGCACCCACACCGCCTTGCCGTGCTTCGCCGCCTCTTCCAGCACGTACAGCAGCGTCGTCACGAAGGTGTAGATGCGGCAGCCCAGGTCCTGCATGTCGACCAGCAGGACGTCGAACGTCCCCATCGCCTGACCGCTGGGGCGGCGCACCTCGCCGTACAGGCTGAACACGGGAATGCCGTGCCGCGGATCCGTGAAGTCCGGGCTCTCCATCATATTGTCCTGCAGGTCGCCCCGCATGCCGTGCTGCGGCCCGAATGCCGCCGTGACGTTCAGGTCGTCGCACGCCATCAGCGCGTCCAGCGAATGCGTCAGGTCCGCCGTCACCGAGGCCGGATGCCCCAGCAAGGCCACCCTGCGCCCTTTCAGCGCCGCCCTCAGCTCGGGCTCGGACAGCAGGCGGTCGATGCCGAATTTCATGGCAGGTCCAGAACGAAGGAATCGGGATGGTGGAAATCCGGCTTAGCGGACGGATGGGCCAGCGCCCAATAGCTGATCGTCCCGTCAGTCGCCTCGATCACCGTCGACAACGCCAGCCGCCAATGGCTCTCGAAGGAAAGGCCGAGGCGATCCAGGTCGAGATTGGCCGAGAACCCGAGACGCCCTTCTTCGCGGACGGGCTCGCCCCCGCTCAGTTCAACGCCGTCCACGGAGCGCATCCCTTCTCGATACGCGTCGAACCCGTAGGCCGCCCATTGGCCGGACGGCGACAGGTTGAACTCGAAATAGCCTTCGTCGCGGCCCCGGACGAAAGCCTCGAAACAGGTTGTCCGCCACAGCTCGTCAGCGCGCGAACGCTTCGTCCAGCCCGGGACCACAATGCGTTCGATGTCGCCGAACGCGCTGTAGGCCAGGGACAACCGGCCCTCGCTCACCCGCTCCATCTCGACCTCGATACGGTCGAGGGCGGGGCATGGCGACAGGGGGTGCGGCGTCAGGGTGACCAGCATCGGTCTTGGATAGCGACCGCTTGACGCCGGTCAATGGCCGACGCTACCCAAGGGCCATGATCGCCCGCGCCGCCCTTACCGGCCTTTATTACCGCCCCTCGTACTAGCGAGCGGCCCGCGATCCCCTGCGCCGCACCTTCACCGGCGCGCAAACTCCCATGACGCCCGCCGGCATCCCTGCTAACGGAGCCGCCATGAGCGACCAGCCCTTCAAGTCCAAATTCCTCCAGACCCTGCAGGACCGCGGCTACATCCATCAGATCACCCACCCGGCCGAGCTGGACGCGGCCGCGGCCGCTGGCGTGGTCACCGGCTATATCGGCTTCGACGCCACCGCCCCGTCGCTTCACGTCGGCAGCCTGATCCAGATCATGATGCTGCGCCGTCTCCAGCAAGCCGGCGGCAAGCCCATCGTCCTGATGGGCGGCGGTACGACCAAGGTCGGCGACCCGACCGGCAAGGACGCCTCGCGGCCCCAGCTGACCGACGAGACCATTCAGTCGAACATCGCCTCGATCCGCACCGTGTTCGAGAAATTCCTCACCTTTGGCGACGGCCCCACCGACGCGGTCATGCTGGACAACGACCAGTGGCTTTCGGGCTACGGCTACATCCAGTTCCTGCGCGACTACGGCACGCATTTCACCGTCAACCGGATGCTGGCCTTCGACTCGGTCAAGCTGCGGCTGGAACGCGAACAGCCGATGACCTTCCTCGAGTTCAACTACATGCTGATGCAGTCGGTGGACTTCCTCGAGCTGAACCGCGCCCGGAACTGCACCCTGCAGATGGGCGGGTCCGACCAGTGGGGAAACATCGTCTCGGGCGTCGATCTGGTGCGCCGCGTCGACCAGAAAGGCGCGTTCGGCCTGACCACCCCCCTGCTGACCACCGCCTCGGGCGGCAAGATGGGCAAAACGGCCCAGGGTGCCGTCTGGCTGAACGCCGAACAGCTGTCGCCTTACGACTACTGGCAGTTCTGGCGGAACGTCGACGACGCAGACGTGGGCAAATTCCTGCGCCTGTTCACCGACCTGCCGCTGGACGAGATCGCGCGGCTGGAAACGCTGGAAGGCGCCGGCATCAATGACGCCAAGAAGACGCTCGCCGACGCCGCCACCACCATGCTGCACGGCGCTGACGCCGCCGCCACGGCCCGCGCTGCCGCCGAGGGCGCCTTCGAGCGCGGCACGCTCTCCGCCGACCTGCCGACCGTCGAGATCCCGTCCGCCGAGGTCATCGGCGCCATGATCGCCGCCGTCACGACCAAGGCCGGCCTGACCGCCTCCAACGGCGAGGCCCGCCGCCTCGCCCAGGGCGGCGGCCTGCGCCTCAATGACGAAGCCATCGCCGACGGCGCCCGCCTGATCGAAGCCGCCGACGTCAACGCCGACGGGGTTTTGAAACTGGCTGCCGGCAAGAAGAAGATCGTCCTCGTCCGTCCAGTCTGAAAGCCAACGATGTCCGAGATCACCGAAGGCCGGAAGGCCCCCGCATTCGACATGGCCACGGACGGCGGCGGCCGCGTGTCGCTGGCCGGGCTGAAGGGCAAGAAGGTCGTGATCTTCCTCTACCCCAAGGCCGACACCCCGACCTGCACCAACGAGGCGAAAGACTTCTCGGCCCTGGCCGATGACTTCGCCGCCGCCGGCGCCGTCGTGATCGGCGTCTCGCGCGACCCGGTGCGCAAGCTTGACCGGTTCAAGGCCAAATACGATCTGAAGGTCGCCCTCGCCTCCGACGAGCCCGAGGATGCCACCAACGCTTGGGGCGTCTGGGTGCAGAAGAAGCTCTACGGCCGGGAATATATGGGCATCGAACGCGCCACCTTCCTGGTTGACGGCGCAGGCGTCGTCCATCGGGTGTGGCGCAAGGTGTCAGTCAAAGGCCACGCCGCGGAAGTCCTTGCCGCAGCGCAAGCGCTCTGAATACGGACGCTTCTCTACAACCTGAGATGTAACGTGCGTTACACAGATTCGCGCGTTCGCCTGTCTGGCGAATTTGGACGCTGAATACCGTCTCCGTTCGCCCGAGCCCATGTAATCGTGGTTAACAAACCGTGAAGAGACTTGCCGCCTTCCTCTGGCCGGGCGCATAAACGCCGCCGAACGTGGGGGCGTTGCGTGATCAGCGAACACGAGCCGACCGTCAGGCGGTCCCTGGTCGGAAGGTGGTTTCCGACCCGATATCTCTATCTGCGCGACGGCGACGCCGTCCGCGCCTGGGCCCTGACGCCCGGCAAACAGATCGCCGGCGCCCTCGCCGCAGTCCTGATCGGCGGCTGGACCCTCGCCGCCTCCGGCAGCCTGATCTACGACATGGTGGCCCAGAGTCAGGCTGACCGGACCGTCGCCCGCGCCCGCGCAGCCTCCGAGCGCATGAACGCCGACCTGCAGGCCCGTCTGGACAGCGCTGTCGTCCGCATGAGCGCCACCACCGGCTCACTCGACGAGATGGCCCAGATGGTCGAGCGACGCCACGCCGCCCTGACCCAGGTCATGGGTATGTTCCGCGGCGTCGAGGGCGCCCAGAACGCCCTGCGCCCCGCCATTGCGCTCGACCCGGCCAGATCCTCGCCCGCCCAGCGTATGATCGCCGTCCGCATGGATCAGGAGCGGCTGATCTCGCGCGCAGAGAACGAGGCGCACACCCGCGCCGAACGCCTGCGCCTCGCCTTCCGCCTGGCCGGTCTGAACCCCGCCGCCTATTCGCCGCATGACGAGGCTCTCGGCGGCCCGCTGGTGGAAGCCCGCGATCCCCGCGCCCTCGCCGCCGTGCTGGACGTGGACGAGGCCTTCGCCGTCCGCATCCGCCATGCCGCCGACAACCTGTCCGAGATGCGCACGCTCGCCGAAGCAGCGCAGGGCATGCCGTTCCGCCGCCCCACGCAGGCCCGTACCACTTCGGGATTCGGCGTCCGTTTTGACCCGTTCAACGGCCGTCCGGCGCTTCACCAGGGTCAGGATTTCGCCGCTCCGCTGAACACGCCGATCTATGCGCCGGCTCCCGGAATCGTGTCTTTCGTCGGCGTGCGATCAGGCTATGGCAACACGATCGAGATAGATCACGGTCGGGGTTTCAAGACGCGCTACGCCCACCTGAACGCCACATCAGTTGCGGCTGGCCAGAGAATTGCACTGGGCCAGCGTGTCGGCGCCATGGGAACCACAGGACGCTCAACCGGCGTTCATCTGCACTACGAGGTCTGGATGAACGGCCGCCCGCAAAACCCCGCCCGCTTCATGAGAGCTGGAGACCAACTTGTTCAACAAGACTAAATCCCCCGTCCCGTCGCCCGAGCCTCGCGCCAACAGCGGCTCGGCCATTCCGCCCCTGCCCGATCTGCCCGCGCCGGGCGGCCCCGCTGCCGCGCCGCGTCCCGCGGCCCCGGCGCCCGTCAGCCAGCGCGGCCTGTCGACCCTGTCGTCCGACCTCCAGTTCGACGGCAACATCACCGGCTCGGGCGACCTGCAGATCGACGGCGCCATCAAGGGCGACGTCCGCGTCGGCCGCCTGATCGTCGGCGAAACCGGCGCCATCGAGGGCAATGTCTCCGGCGACTATGTCGAGATCCGCGGCCGGGTCGTCGGCGCCATTTCGGGAAAGCAGGTCAAGCTGATCGCTACCGCCTATGTCGACGGCGACATCACCGCCGAACAGATGTCGATCGACATCGGCGCCTACTTCCAGGGCCGTGTCCTGCAGGGACGCCGTGAGGCTCCGGCCCCGACCGCCGCCCCGCGCCCGGCCGCGCCGGAACCCGCGCCGCAGGTCATCGACATGAAGCCGCAGGTCTGATCCCGGCGGTCTGAAAGACACGAGGCCCCGGACCGCTCCAGGGCCTTTTTTCATGGTCTCGCCGTTCACGCCCCTTCGTGAAGCGGATACGGGACGGTTCAGGCCCAACATTTCCGATTCCTGACACGCCGGGGTAGCGTGCGCATCGGCGGTCGTTCACGGGCGATCACCATCTCGATGTCTTCGCCGCTCCACTCACATTTCATATGCCCCGGGGAGGGATCATGTCTCGCGTTGTCTTTATTGGACTGACCAGCTTGATCCTCGCGTCTTGCGGGCCTGCGGATCAGGCGCCGCCGCCCGAGTCCACCGCGCCGACGCCGGCGTCTGCAGCGCCCGCCGCCCCGGCCACCGTGAATCCTGAGGGCGCCTGGACGAAGATCAGGATCACCGGCCTGACCTGTGGCGATAACTGCTATCTCCAGATCCAGCCGATCACCGGTGGCGAGGCGGATGAGGTGATGTGCTCCGCCGATCGCTGCACGCCCTGGTTCGAAAGCCAGGCTCTGCCCAGCGGGGTCAGCGACAAGACCTGGGAAGTGCAGATGGGGGTGGTCGATCAGCTGGATAACGAAGGCACGGTCATGGACGATAACTTCCCGTCCGTCATCGCGCTTCGCGAAGCGAGCTGATCGCTTCGGCCCGGATCGCTACGGGCCGAAGGCCGACGCGCTCGCTCTTTATTCGACGGTCGAGCCCCGCGTCTCGCCGACCCGGGCCGCCAGCGCCGCCCCCATGAAGGCGTCCAGATCGCCGTCCAGAACCCCCTGGGTGTCCGAGGTCTCGACGTTAGTCCGCAGGTCCTTGACCATCTGGTACGGTTGCAGGACGTAGGACCGGATCTGGTGCCCCCAGCCTATGTCGGTCTTGGCGTCGGCCACGGCCTGCGCCGCCGCCTCGCGGCGCTGCAGCTCAAGCTCGTACAGACGCGCCCGCAGCATTTTCCACGCCTGTTCCCGGTTCTGGTGCTGCGACCGGCCGGCCTGACAGGCCACCACGGTGTTCGTGGGAATGTGCGTCAGACGCACCGCCGAGTCGGTCTTGTTGATGTGCTGGCCGCCCGAGCCCGAGGCGCGGTAGGTGTCGGTGCGCACGTCGGACGGGTTGATGTCGATCTCGATAGCGTCGTCCACCACCGGTGAAACGCCGATCGAGGCGAACGAGGTATGCCGCTTGGCCGCCGCGTCATACGGGCTGATGCGCACCAGCCGGTGCACGCCCGATTCCGACTTCAGCCAGCCATAGGCGTTGGGTCCGGTGATCAGGATGGTCGCCGACTTGATGCCGGCCTGGTCGCCCGATTCCTCGGCCTCCAGCTCGACCTCGTAGCCGTGGGCCCGGGCCCAGCGCGAATACATACGCAGCAGCATCCCAGCCCAGTCGCAGGACTCGGTGCCGCCGGCGCCGGAGTTCACTTCCAGATAGGCGTCGTTGCCGTCGGCCTCGCCGGACAGAAGGGCCTCCAGTTCCGCGCGGCCGGCCCGGTCCTTGATGCCCTTCAGCTGGGCGCGCGCCTCTTCCAGCGTCGCCTCGTCGCCTTCCTCGTCGGCCATTTCGGAGAGCATGACGCCCTCCTCCAGCCCGGTTTCCATCTCGCGGACGGTGTTGATCTGTGCCTCGAGGCGCGAGCGGTCGCGCGACACGGCCTGGGCGGCGTCGGGGTCGTTCCACAGCGTCGGGTCCTCGACCCGCGCATTCAGCTCATCGAGCTTCCTGAGTGCGACATCCCAGTCAAAGACGCCTCCTGAGCAGAGCGATGCTCTGCTCGATGTCGGCCTTCATGGCCTCGACATCCGGTCTCATCGCATTCTCCAGCGATACAAAAGTGAGGCGCGGACATAGAGCGCGCCGGGGGAAAGGGGAAGGGGAACCAGCGGGCCTAGTACAGCCCGGTCAGATCCTCTTCCTTTTTCGGAGGTGGCGGGGCCGTGACCGGAGGCGGAGCGGACGGAGACGCCGCAACAGGGCCCTCCTGTTCACGGCGGACCACCTCGTCATAGGTCTGCGGGCCGAGCGGAATCTGCTGCACCGGCGCGCGGCGTTCTTCCTCGCGCCGGCGTTCGGTGCCCGGGCGGAAGGCTTCCTCGATGCCGTTCACGGTGCGGAAGATGGCGTTGCGGGGCCGGACCAGCGGTCGGGCCGGACGTTCGCGCAGAGCGGCGCGCATGAAGTCGGTGAACACCGGCACCGGCCCCGTGGCGCCCGTCTCACCCGAGCCCAGCGGCCGGTTGTCGTCGAAGCCGATGAACACTCCCACCACGATGTCAGACGAGAAGCCGACGAACCAGGCTGAGCGGTATTCGTTGGTCGTGCCCGTCTTGCCGCCGATGTTCGGCCCCAGAACGCTGGCGCTGGCGGCGGTGCCGCGCTGGACCACGCCCTCCAGCATCGAACTCATCTGGTAGGCGGTGATCGGATCGATCACCTGCGTCCCGCGCTGCTCCAGACGCGGCGACTCCTGCCCCGTGAACGGTCTGCCACAGTCGCGGCAGCGGCGCGGGTCCGCACTGAAGATGGTCTCGCCATCCCGGTCCTGAACCACCTCGATCAGATACGGATTCACCCGCCGCCCCCCGTTGACGAAGGCGGCGTAGGCGGCCGTCAGCCGGTACGGCGTCGTCTCGCCCGCGCCCAGCGACACCGACAGGTTCGGCTGGAGATTGTCCGACACGCCCATCTTCTTGGCCAGGTCGACGACGTTGCGCATCCCGATGGCCTGGGCCAGCCGCACGGTCATGACGTTGCGCGACAGCTCCAGCCCGCGTCGCAGCGTCTGCGGGCCATAGTATTCGCGGCTGTAGTTTTCAGGGCTCCAGCGCGTGCCGTTCGGCCCGCCGGCGAAGCTGATGGGGGCGTCCAGCACGATCGAGGCGGGCGTGTAATCCCCTTCCAGAGCCGTCGCATAGACAAAGGGCTTGAAGGCCGAACCTGGCTGACGCTCGGCCTGCGTCGCGCGGTTGAAGCTGGACAAGGCGTAGGAATAGCCGCCCACCATGGCCAGCACCCGGCCGGACTGGGGCTCGATCGCCACCAGCGCGCCGTTGACGCGCGGCACCTGCTTCAGGGCGTACTGCCCGCCGACGGCCTCGACGAAGACCAGATCACCGCGCTTCAGCGGGCGGTTGGCGTTGGCCCAGGCCGCGTCCTCGGTCAGCAGATAGCCGGAGAGATTGTCGCGGGCGGTGCGGATGCGAATGCTGTTGCCGGCCGCATTCTCGACGGCGGCGGCTTCCCACGCCCGACGCTCGGGCGGACGCTGGCCGCGCACGGCGGTCTCGCGCCAGCCGTCGGCGAAGTCGGTCGTGCCCCAGGCCCCGCGCCAGCCGTGGCGGCGGTCATAGTTCTCCAGCCCCTTCATCAGGGCGTCGCGCGCCGCCGACTGCAGCGTCGGGTCCAGCGTCGTGCGCATATAGTAGCCGCCGCGGTTGACCTCTTCCTTGCCGAAGCGGGCGATGGCCTGACGCCGGGCCTCCTCGACGAAGAAATCGGCGTCGGCGTACTGGGCCCGGCGGGGCGCGTCCTGCGTCGTCAGCGGTCGGGCGCGCGCCTGCACCAGCTGTTCGTCGGACAGCCAGCCGCTCTGGTTCATCTCGCCCAGCACCCAGTCGCGCCGGCCCTTGGCCGCCGCCGGATGGCGTTTCGGATGATAGTTGTTCGGTCCCTTGGGCAGGGACGCCAGGAAGGCCGCCTCGTCCGGCGTCAGCTGGCTCAGCGACTTGCCGAAATAGTTGTAGGCGGCCGCGGCCACGCCGAACGAGCGATAGCCGAGGAAAATCTCGTTCATATACAGTTCGAGGATCTGCTGTTTCGTCAGCGTCGCCTCAAGCCGGTTGGCGAGGATGGCTTCCTTGACCTTGCGGTTGATGCTGCGGTCGTTGGTCAGCAGCACGTTCTTGGCGACCTGCTGGGTGATGGTCGAGCCGCCCTCCAGCCGCCGCCCCGTGGCCGCGTTGAACACGTTCTTGAACATGGCCCGGCCCAGGCCGCCCACGTCGATGCCGCCGTGGTTGAAGAAGTTCCGGTCCTCCGCCGCCAGGAAGGCCTGCACCACCGGCAGCGGGATCTGCTCATAGGGCACATAGATGCGCCGCTCGTCCGAGAATTCGCCGATCAGCGTGCCGTCGCCCGCATAGACCCGCGTCGCCGTCGCCGGCCGGTAGTCGGCCAGTTCTGACGCATCCGGCAGGTCATGGAACAGCCAGGCCGCATAGACGGCGACGATCAGCCCCGCCAGGGCGATCGCGCCCAGCAGGGCGA
>Ga0164305_10000496_pt1 | contig 14749 bp, 15 predicted proteins | sample Whisoiple_237_MG_FD_110215 | JGI IMG/M metagenome (GOLD analysis project Ga0164305, IMG submission 110215) | Soil microbial communities amended with pyrogenic organic matter from upstate New York, USA - Whitman soil sample_237_MG | ecosystem: Environmental > Terrestrial > Soil > Agricultural...
CGTCGATCGGCCTATTTCACCGATCAGCTTTATGCCGCCCTGAAATTGGTTGATGCCGGCGTCTTTTCAGCCGCTACGCGTGGCTCGATGCACGGCGAGGTCGGCCAGACACAGTTTCTGCCGAAAACCGTCCTAGAGTACGGCACCGGCGGAAGCCTTGAGACGCCAGCCGGCGCGCTGAGCTCTACCGCGAACTTCCTCCACGCACATGGCTGGCGTGCGGGCGCGGGCTACCAGCCGGGGGAAGCCAATTTCGCGGCGATTCAGGCATGGAACGCCGCTTCGGTCTACCAGCACGCTATTGCAATCATCGGTCGGCAAATCGATGGCCGCTAGCAGTGAGCATTAGCCGTTCGGCCGCTATGCGTCTTGATTCATCGATTCTACGCGCGGCAAGCCGCAAAAACGCACGGATCAACGTTTGGTTTAGAATTAGTCCCCGATACTCAGCATTAGCGAGAAAGAGCTTCACTCTATCGCGCGCGCTGATAGGGGCCCCAGATGCTGCGTCAGGCCGTCTGGGGCCCTTTTCACGCGCACTGGTTTCTGCTCTCGCGCCGTGACCGCCGCTCGCGACCCCAAGTTCTTCGTCTTCAGCCATGCCTCTGATCGTGTCGTAAACATCACGTCAGAACGCCTGATCGAGTTAATCAAGGGTTTACGATAGGTCTGAAATAATTCCCCTGATGCATGCCGTCACGCACGACCACTACACATCACTTCGCTCCATCAAATGGTGTATCGAAGAGCGGGAGAGAGCAATCGCGCAACGCGACGCTCTTCGTGCCGGGCGCCTCAGTATACGAGAGAACCGCAACGGACGGTGGGTTGACCTGACAATTGAAGGCCTAGCAAGCGCGATGCGAAATATAGCAGAGCTTGACGCCCTGCTTGCCCTCTTCGCCGCTAGCTAGGAGAAGGCCGAATTTGGAGCGGCAGCACCTTTGAATGAAAACCCCGCCGTCTCCCGCGGGGCGAGTTTTTGGGTCGCGAAGAACGCTATTACTACTTTGCCGCATCATTCGGCTTGCTAATCTGCTAAGACGCGCTCGGCCGCGGTGGAAGAATAGCCCCCAGCCCCCCATCGTGGCTAGGCTCGGCGGTAGGCTCATACCTGCCGCCGGGCTGCTTTGTTTTGCCATATTACGCTGTGGCCGGTCCCCCGGTCCCCCTGCAAGGCGAGCTGATCGCCCTGCTAACCTTTTAGCCTTTAGCTCCCTCGGGCTTCGTTGCCGCCCTGTTCCCGGACCTCTTCTACCCCCGATAAGAACGATAAGAAGGTAAGAAGGCTACGCATCGTGTGCGTCTCCCTCTTCCTGGTCATACTCCTCGTCCTCGTCGTTTCTTATCTTCTTATCGTTCTTATGAGGGTCACGAGGGGGAACGTCGATGAGATCGCTGCGCTCGGAGTGGACGTATCGTCCCCGAGCAGCTTTCAGGACTTCTCCGGCCTTGCTCATCTTAAAGAGCAGCTGGTCCACGTTATTTCGGGGCATGTTAGCGCCGATAGCAATGTCCCTTGGGTTCATCGGCGCATCGGCGTCGATAAGAACCGATAAGATTTCGGCCCGCTCGTCGGAGCGGCGCACTTCCGCGAGCCAAGGGTCCGGCGGACTCCGTCTCCGCCATGATTCCGTAGGTCCCGCGGAAATGCACCGGCGGGGACTGCTCGTCTCGCGCCAGTTGCACTATTCTCACCCGGCGTGAACGGGAGGACTGAAAAATGGCGAAACCGGTTATCCGTGCAGGCGCGCTTGCCGCAGGCGTTGCTGCCGCCGGCGCGGCGCAGGCGCAAAGCATGACCCTGACCAGCCCCCAGATAAAGGAGGGCGCCACGATCGCCAACGAACAGGTTTTCAAAGGCTTCGGCTGCACGGGCGGCAATATCTCGCCGGCATTGAATTGGAGCGGGGCGCCGAGCGCGACCAAGAGCTTCGCCGTCACGATGTACGACCCGGACGCGCCGACCGGCAGCGGCTGGTGGCATTGGGTCGTGTTCAACCTTCCGCCGGGCACGATGTCGCTGCCGAAAGGCGCCGGGGACGCAAAGGCGAAAGGCATGCCCGCCGGCGCCATCCAGAGCCGCACCGATTTCGGCAGTGGCGGTTATGGCGGACCCTGTCCGCCGCCCGGCGACAAGCCGCACCGCTACCAGATCACCGTCTTTGCCGTCGACGTCGACAAGCTGCCGAATGCGAAGGACGAGTCGGCATCGGCCGCTTTGGTCGGCTTCGATCTGCATTTCCACACGCTCGCCAAGGCGACGCTGACCGGCATGTACGGCCGCTGAGCTAGAGATCGACGGAGCGGAGCCGGGCGGCATTGCCGATGACGCTCACCGAAGAAAGCGACATGGCAGCGGCGGCGATGATCGGCGACAGCAGAATGCCGAAGAATGGATAAAGCACGCCCGCCGCGACAGGCACGCCAAGCGCGTTATAGATGAACGCAAAGAACAGGTTTTGCCGGATGTTGCGCATCACCGCTTGCGACAGCAGCCGGGCGCGCAAAATCCCGACGAGATCGCCTTTGAGCAGAGTGATCGCGGCGCTTTCCATGGCGACGTCGGTGCCGGTTCCCGTCGCTATGCCGACATCGGCGGCCGCCAGTGCAGGCGCGTCGTTGACGCCGTCTCCCGCCATCGCGACCACGCGGCCCTCGGCCTGATAGCGCTGCACGACGGCGCTTTTCCGATCCGGCAGGACCTCCGCCTCGACATCGTCGATGCCGAGACGGCGCGCGACGGCATTCGCCGTCGTTTGATTGTCGCCGGTCAGCATGACGATTCGAATGCCCTGCGCCTTGAGAGCTGAAACCGCCTCCGGCGTGGTGGCCTTCACTTTGTCTGCAATGGCGAAAATTCCGGCCGCGCGCCCGTCGACACCGGCGAATATGGCCGTGGCGCCATCGCCTCGCAGCTGGTCTGCCGCATCGGCCAGAGCCGACGCATTTATTCCCTGCTCGCGAAGGAAAGTCAGGTTGCCCAAAACGATTTTGTGTCCCTCGACGGTTCCGAGCGCGCCTTTGCCGGTGGGAGAGTCGAACCCATCCACCGGCGCCGTGACGATGCGACGCTCCGCCGCGGCTTTGACGATCGCGACCCCGAGCGGATGCTCACTGGCTCGCTCGACGCTCGCTGCCAAACGCAGGAGTTCCGCCTCGTTGTATCCATGCGCCGCTATGATCGAGGTTAGCGCAGGCTTGCCTTCGGTCAGGGTTCCCGTCTTGTCGATCACCAGCGTGTCGACCTTTTCCATCCGCTCCAAAGCCTCGGCATTCTTGATGAGCACGCCTGCCTGCGCGCCCCGCCCCACACCGACCATGATCGACATCGGTGTAGCGAGACCGAGCGCGCAGGGACATGCAATGATGAGGACGGCGACGGCGGCCACTAATCCGTAGGAGAATCGTGGCTCCGGCCCCCAGATCGCCCAGGCGGCAAAGGCCAGCACAGATACGCCGATCACGGCGGGTACGAACCAGCCCGAAACCTGATCTGCGAGGCGCTGTATCGGAGCGCGGCTGCGCTGCGCATCGGCGACGAGCTGAACGATGCGGGCGAGCATGGTGTCGCGCCCGACTTTACACGCTTCGATAACAAGCGCCCCGGACTGGTTGATGGTACCGCCGATGACCAAGGTGCGCACTTCTTTAGTCACCGGCATCGATTCGCCGGTCACCATGGATTCATCGACCGCGCTTCGGCCCTCGAGCACAATGCCGTCCACCGGCACTTTTTCGCCCGGGCGAATGCGCAAGCGATTGCCAACCTGCACGGCATCGAGCGGAACTTCTTCTTCCGATCCATTTGCGCGCATTCGGCGCGCCGTTTTTGGCGCGAGGTCAAGCAATGCGCGGATCGCATCGCCGGTTTTCTCGCGGGCCCGCAATTCGAGCACTTGCCCGAGCAACACCAACACCGTGATCACACATGCGGCTTCGAAGTAGACGGCGACCGCGCCATGCTCACGGAACGCATTAGGAAAAATGCCGGGCGCAAGTGTCGCCAACGAGCTGTAAGCCCAAGCGACACCTACGCCCATCGCAATCAAGGTGAACATGTTCTGATTGCGTGTGATGAGCGATTGGCCGCCGCGCTTAAAGAAGGGCCATCCCGCCCAAAGCACGACCGGCGTGGGGAGCAGCATTTGCACAAGGTTCGACCTCTGCTGACCGACATAATGGCCAAGATCGAAGAAATGGCTTCCCATTTCGAGCACGAAGACCGGCACCGTCAGTGCAAGAGCCATCCAGAGCCGGCGCGACATGTCGCTGAGCTCAGGGTTCGGCCCCAGCTCCGATCCGGCGACAAGCGGCTCCAGTGCCATGCCGCAGATGGGACAAGCGCCTGGTCCGACCTGACGGATCTGCGGATGCATCGGGCAGGTGTAGATCGCGCCCGCCGCGGCGGCCTCGGCCGCTCGCGACGCGGGGTTCACATAGCGCTCTGGATCAGCCTCGAATTTCGATTTGCAGCCGGCTGAACAGAAGAAATATGGCTGGCCCTGATATTCAGCCCGATGCTTCGCAGTAATCGCGTCGACCTGCATCCCGCAGACCGGGTCTGTAGCGGTCGTGATCGGTGATGAACTAGCGTGTGCCCCGCAACCGGAATGCTCGGCCTCGCGGGGCGCAGCGTGATCGTGGTTCATGCGTGATCCCTTGCTGCCGGACACCCTAGCGCACAGCAGGCACCCGCGAGCGGCTTAGCCCAAAAGGGCGGGCGTGTCTTTTCTGACTCGCTCCCCGCCGATTGGATATCTCAGGCGTCCGTTCGCCGCGTCAGATGGCGGCGCTCATGCCGCGAATACGCCGCGCCATCACTTCCATGACGTACATCGCGAAGTTTGGCACCTCGTCGATCATGAAGCGGAATTTGCGGGCATCGACGATCGACAATTCCGCGGTTTCCTCACCCGCGCCGTGGAGGTGCGTGAAGAGCCGTCGATCACCGACATGAAGCCCAGCGCCTCGTTCGGCCCGCAAACTTCGACGACCTTGTCGCCGATCACGATCTCGATCGCGCCGGACTGAATGACATACATGCAATTGCCGGGGTCGCCCTTGGCAAAAACGTTGCTGCCGGCCGGAAAGGTCACGTTGGTGCCGGCGCGGCTGGCGAAGATGCGCATGTCGATATCGCTCATGGACCCTTCCCGTTCTGCTGCAGGCGCCGTCTGTAGAGCGCCAAGAGCCGCTCCCAGTGCCGCTCGGCAGCCGGTGCGGATATCGAGAATGGTCTCGATCAATGGCGAGCCTCAGCGGACCGGCCGCTTTTCACGCATCGGCGTGCAGCACTCGGCCACGCGTCTCCGGCAGCGCATAGGCGGCGATGAAGAACACCCCGTAAGCGACGACCGCGAAAATAGCGATCGCGTTGGCGAGCGTCATGTACGCCGAGATGACGCCGACCAGCGTCGGGAACAGCGCGCCGATGCCGCGTCCAAAATTGTAGCAGAAGCCCTGGCCGGAGCCGCGAAGCCGCGTCGGATAAAGCTCCGTGAGGAAGGCGCCCATGCCGGAGAAATAACCTGAGGCGAAGAAGCCGAGCGGGAAGCCAAGGAGCCAGAGAATGTTGTTTGACAGCGGTATCTGCGTATAGGCGAGGACGACGCCGATCGCGCCAAGTGAGAAGATCAGGAACAGATTGCGCCGTCCGATCCGGTCGGCGAGCCAGGCGCCGACGAGATAACCAATGAACGAGCCGATGATCAGCGTCGCCAGATACCCGGTCGACGAGACGATCGAGAGATGCCGTTCCGTCGTGAGAAATCGCGGCACCCAGGCGGTGATCGCGTAATAGCCGCCCTGCATGCCTGTCGCGACGAGCGAAGCAAGGATCGTCGTCTTGAGGATCGGGCCTGCAAAAATCTCCCAAATCGCCGGCCGGTCGCCGCTCGCGGCCTGGTGACGCCGCGTCTCGGCGGAAATCTCCGGCTCTTTCACGTAGCGGCGCAGATAGAAGACAAGCAGCGCCGGCAGCGCGCCGATGACGAACATCCAGCGCCACGCCTGTTCTGCCGGCAACAGCGAAAATAGGATCGCTTGCGATAGAACCGCCAAGCCCCAGCCGACCGCCCAGCCCGATTGCACCGAGCCGACGGCGCGGCCGCGATATTGCGGGCGGATCGCTTCGCCCATCAGCACGGCGCCGGCCGCCCATTCGCCGCCGAAGCCAAGGCCGAGAATCGTGCGGGCGATCAGGAGCTGATTGAAGTCTTGCGCGAACGCGCAGACGATCGAGAAGAAGGAGAACCACAGAATCGTGATCTGCAGCGTCAGCACCCGCCCGATGCGATCGGCGAGATAGCCGGCGAGCCATCCGCCGATGGCAGAGGCGAGCAGAGTTGCAGTCACCGCAGCACCGGCCGAACCGGGATCGACGTTCCACAATTTGATGATGGTGCCGATGACCAAGGGATAGATCATGAAATCCATGCCATCGAGCGCCCAGCCCGTCGCGCAGGACCAGAACGTGCGCCGCTCGGCGAGATTCATGTCTTTGTAGAAGGCGGTCAGGCTCGTGTCTTCGATCGGCACGACGGTGTCGGCGGGCGCCGCGCTTAAGCGGCTCGTCGTTTCTGTTGCCATTGCTTCCCCCAGCGGTTGCGGCCTTGTTTCGCAGTCGCGATCATCTTCTCTTCCCGGTTTTCACGCAACAACCGTGGCCGGGTGTGTAGAATGGCGTTCGGAAGCTGCGAGGAGGCCCGGCAATGACAGGCTCAGTGACCCGGCGAGCGCCGGATTTTTCAGGTTACCCAGATCTCGTGGTGATGATGCTCGGAATGCATGTGAGGACTTGGTTCGGTCTCCGCACACTGCTCGGGTTTCGAAAGCCGATCGAGCTTGCCGGGGCCGCAAGGCCGGAGGGGCTGCTGCATTACGAGAACAACATCGTGTTCAGCCTTTCGCCAACGCACGTCGGAATGCGCTGGTACTGGCGCAACATGGCAAGTCTCGAAGCTGGGCAACGAGCGAGCCGCACCGGACGCGGTGGCGCAATTTCCTGAAGGATTCGGGCGGGACCGGCTTCTGGCATGAGACCTATCACATGCGCGGCGGCATGGAGGCGATCTACGACGACGTGAGCCCGCGCCCGGGTTTCTCGGCCTTCATGCCGATGCTTCCCGCACGCGGCTCGCTTGCTTCTCGTCATCGCAATTGGGCGGCTCGCGACACGAGCGAACTGTCGCTTGAAAACTGGCCCGAGGACCCGCCGAGCGCCGGCTGATCATCCGCAACATCTGCCGGGCGCTTGCCGCGACCAACTCCCAAGACGGTCCACAGAGCGCCTGAATTGACGGGCAAAGAATGGCGGGGAAGAACCAAGCGGCGAAAGACGGTTTCCATTGCGGCGGAGAGTTGGCCTGTTCACCAGCGCAGCGCGTACGATCGCCTTGATGCTGATCGCGTTACTCAGCTGCGCGGCTGCATGCGCGGCAGCCCCGGCTGCGCAAAAAAATGCACCCACGCCGGCGCCTCGGCCATCGGACTCGGTCGAACAGGAGCATGCTCAGTCGACGTCACCGCGCGGAGCGGGTGCTGCACGCGCTTCCAAAACCCGCACGCTTCCGCAGAATCAAGCGGCGCCGGAAAAACCACCCGCACCTCCCGCCACGACAAGTACGCCGTTATCGCATGACGCGGAGCCGGTGTTTCCCTCATTACCCGCCGCATCTCGGGCGCGTATGCGCGATTGCGGCCGCGAATGGCAGGAGATGAAGCGGACGGGCGAAGCGAAAGAGCTCACGTGGCGCGATTTCGCCACGAAGTGCCTGACGCGGTAAGCCGAGACGCCAGACATACCAAAGAAAAGCCGCCCCTCTCCATAAAGAGGGACGGCGAGTCGTCCAAATGATCGGGCCTGCGCTGAGTGTGGCTCACGCCGACCCGTTCAGATCGACGGCGCTATTGCTGCTCCGAGCCGTTCGAGCCGGAACCCGATGCAGCGCCAGCCGCGCCGGCGCCGCGGCCTCTGCCGCCGCCTTTGCGTGATCCGCCCTTGCGGCCGTATTTGCGCGTGCCTTTTTTGCTCGCACCCTTGCGGCCGTATTTGCGCGTACCCTTCTTAGCCGTACCTTTACGGCCGTACTTGCGCGTACCCTTCTTGGCGCCGCCCTTGCGGGGGCCCTTCTTCGCCGCGTATTTCCTTGTCGGCGTACGCTTGTAGGTGCCCTTACGCCCACCCTTTTTTCCTGTCGATTTCTTTCCAGTCGACCTACGCTTCGTTGTTGCTCTCGCCATCTTTGGTCCCCATTCGGAAGCGCCGGTAATGTAACCGGCAAGAGGCATGATTAGCGTAACGCGGTTAAGCACTCGTGCAAGTGGCTAATGCGCGATTGAGCATTGTTTGCTGGCTAATCGCGTTCGAATCTGACCGTGCAAGAGCTTTCTCGCATCGCTTTGCTTGGGATTTTTGATCGTGTTCTTCGATGCTGTGCGGCTTGTACATAAGCGCGGCGGGGGTCGTCCTTCACATCGATTCAGGACTGCCGCTCGCCCGAGATGCGAGGCCGATGAAGGCGCCGCATCATTCGCCAAACGATGGCTCTCATATCGAGAAAGACCAAGGAATTCTAAGCGAATTCGGCAATGGGCGGGCGCGGTACTCACGCCATCAAACTGCGCCGGCGACCCGCCGCTTCTGCCGGCCTCGGCTCATCCGGCCACTCTCCCGGCGGTCCCTACGCTGGGCCTTCGACGCGGGTTCGATCAATCGAGGCATGCAATTCGCCGCCGCAAGGATCGGCCGCCCGCCGCGCGCAAAAAAATCGGTGCATGATTTCCGCTTTTGCGAAAAACTTCGCTTGGCGCACGGCTCTCATGTTGCGGATTCGCGCGAATCGGCCATCAGCCGATTCGCGGATTGCGCTCTTCAGATGCCGAGTTTGGCCTTCAGCAGCGCGTTCACGGCTTGCGGATTGGCCTTGCCGCCCGTGGCTTTCATCGCCTGACCGACGAACCAACCGAGCATGGTCGGCTTCTGTTTCGCCTGCGCGACCTTGTCGGGATTGGCGGCGATGATCTGATCGATGGCCGCTTCGATCGCGCCGGTATCGGTCACCTGCTTCATGCCGCGGCTCTCGACGAGCGCGCGGGGATCGCCGCCCTCGCTCCACACGATCTCGAACAGGTCCTTGGCGATCTTGCCGGAGATCGTGCCGTCGGAAATGAGATCGATAATCGCGGCAAGCTGCTCGGCCGAAACCGGCGAGTTGCCGATTGTCTTAGCCTCCTTGTTCAGCCGGCCGAAGAGTTCGTTGATCACCCAATTGGCGGCGAGCTTCGCGTCGCGTCCTTTGGCGACCGCCTCGAAGAAGTCGGCGGATTCGCGATCGGCAACGAGCACGCCGGAATCGTAGCCCGTCAGGCCGTATTGTTTGATGAAGCGGGCGCGCTTCTCGTCCGGCAGCTCCGGCAGACCGGCCGCGAGCGTCTCGATGTAGCTCTCATCGAGCTGCAGCGGCAGCAGATCGGGATCGGGGAAATAGCGATAGTCATGCGCCTCTTCCTTCGAGCGCATGGAGCGCGTCTCGCCGCGCGTCGGATCGAACAGCCGCGTCTCCTGCTCGATTATGCCGCCGTCCTCGATGATGCCGATCTGGCGGCGCGCTTCCGCCTCGATCGCCTGACCGATGAAGCGGATCGAGTTGACGTTCTTGATCTCGCAGCGCGTACCGAGCGGCTCGCCGGGACGGCGCACCGAGACGTTCACGTCGGCGCGCAACGACCCCTGCTCCATGTTGCCGTCGCAAGTGCCGAGATAGCGCATGATCGTGCGCAGCTTCGAGACGTAGGCGCGCGCCTCGTCGGCGGAGCGCAGGTCGGGCTTCGACACGATCTCCATCAACGCCACGCCGGAGCGGTTGAGATCGACGAAGCTCTCGGTCGCCGATTGGTCGTGCAGCGACTTGCCGGCGTCCTGCTCGAGATGCAGCCGCTCGATGCCGACGCGGATCTGCTCGGTCGGTGAGACGTCGACGATCACCTCGCCTTCGCCGACGATGGGGCTCTTGTATTGCGAAATCTGATAGCCCTGCGGCAGGTCGGGATAGAAGTAGTTTTTGCGATCGAAGACCGAGGTGAGATTGATCTTGGCTTTGAGCCCAAGCCCGGTGCGCACGGCCTGCGCGACGCACTCGGCGTTGATCACCGGCAGCATGCCCGGCATCGCCGCGTCGACGAGCGAGACATGCGAGTTAGGCTCGCCGCCGAATTCGGTCGACGCGCCGGAGAAGAGCTTGGCGCGGGATGTCACCTGCGCATGCACTTCCATCCCGACGATGATTTCCCAATCGCCGGTCGCGCCCTTGACGAGCTTGGAGGGCTTTACGTGCGTGTTCATCAGGGTCTCTTCGTGTCTCGGGGCAAATGGCTAGGGAGAAGCGCACTTTAGGCGGGCTCGCGATCTCTATATAATATGAGCGTAGGACCCGCCAGGAAGCTTCCGATGAACGTCCGCACCGACGTCCGCATGGATAAGGCTCAGTTCTTCGAGTGGCTCGAGCACCAGGAGCGTAAATATGAGCTCGCGGACGGGAGAGTCGTCATGATGCCTTGGGTGACGAGACCGCACGTGCGCATCAGCACGAACGTGGTCGCAGCCCTTCTTGCTCGGCTCCATCCGGAAAAGTTCGATATCGTCCAGGGGGATTTCGCTGTCGAGACAGGTGACCGCAGTGTGCGTTTTGCCGATGTCCTCGTGGAGCCTTTCAATCCGGAAAGCGCCCGATCGACGGACAATGCCCTGCTCCTCGTCGAGGTGCTCTCCCCCTCGACCCTCCATATCGACTTTCACGAGAAGCTCGACGAATACAAAGGCCTACCGGCACTCGGCACGTATTTGATCTGTGCACAGGACGATGCGCGCGTCTGGGTGTGGACACGGCAGGATGGGGCGTGGCCGGATGCACCCGAGGTGCTCGAAGGATTGGACGCCATCGTCCAGGTGCCGATTCTCGGCATCACGCTGCCGCTTGCCGAGATCTATCGCAACGTCACCTTGCTGTGACGGCGGCCATCAACAGGGAAGAATGTGCATGTGACCTTGCTCGCCATATGCCAGTAGCGACCGATCGCGAGTCATCAGCTGATAGCCATGTTCACGTGCCGTGGCGGCAAGAATGCGATCGGCAGCGTCTCGAGGCGGCGAGCCGGGCAGAAAGGATGAGGATATGAGTATGTCCGGCGACATGTCTGCCAGCTGAACGCCTGTAGTCTGTAAAACATGACTAAACCAACGCGTCGGCGGCATCAGGAGACTTAACCGTCCACGCGACACCAGCAGCCCAAGTTCCCAGGCAGTGATGGGCGAGATGTAGATCGGTTCCTCCGCCTCGCGCGCCTGTCGCAAGGCGAGCATCGCTTCGCTAGCTATCGGCTCGTCGTTTGCGAGCCAGATCATCGCGCAAGTATCGAGCAGCAATGATACGCGCATCACTGCTCCAAGCTCGCACCCCAGTCCGGGTCAGCGGGCGCAGTTAGGTCCACGCCCTCTGGTGTTCGCACAGTCCCCTTCATGCAGCCTACAATCGGATGGGCCTGCGGCTCACCACCAGGTCCAGCCGCGGAGTCTCCGTCGTTATGGTTTGGTAATGAGTGTCCCTCATCAGCGGAAGATGAGCGTGGGCGCGCTCTGCGAAAAACGAGCTTGCGGCTCGCAACGTCCACTTGCTCCGTCACAAAACCAGCGTCGAGCCAAACTTGCGTCATAACGTTGTTGAAGGGGTTGTTGCTCCACCACGCCGGATAACGCTGCGAATTCGGTAATCGCGTGCCGACGACCTTCTCGATTTCAGCGAACGTCATCGGCACAAATGTCGTCTTCTGACGACGGAGAAAATCTCCTAGGGGCGCGTACTTGCTCATATTTTACCTCCTTAATGTAGATTTTACATTAAGTAGGGTAAATCATTTTGACAACCGGCTGCCACCAGCGCTGCGGCCATTCCACCTTCGGCGCCGCGTCTTCGATCACCTGCGCCAGCGCAAACAGCATCTCTTCTTCGAACGGCCGGCCGATCAATTGCAATCCAAGCGGCAGGCCGTCCTTGTCGAGCCCACCCGGCACGGCGATCCCCGGCAGTCCGGCCATATTCACGGTTACCGTGAAGATGTCGTTCAGATACATTTCGACCGGATCGGCCGAGATCTTCTCGCCGATCGCAAACGCGGCAGAAGGCGTAGCCGGCGTCAGAATGGCATCGACACCCTGCCCGAACGCCTCCTCGAAGTCGCGCTTGATCAGCGTGCGGACCTTCTGCGCCCGCACATAATAAGCGTCGTAATAGCCGGCCGATAGAACGTAGGTGCCGATCATGATGCGGCGGCGCACCTCGCGGCCGAAACCGCCGGCACGCGTCCTCTCATACATTTCGAGCACGTCTTTACCGGGCACACGCAGTCCGTAGCGCACCCCGTCATAGCGCGCGAGGTTCGACGAGGCCTCGGCCGGCGCCACAATATAATAAGCCGGCAGCGCGTGCTTCGTGTGCGGCAGCGAGACATCGACGATCTCGGCGCCGGCATCGCGCAGCCATGCAATGCCACTCTGCCAGAGCGCTTCGATCTCGCTCGACATGCCGTCGAGCCGGTACTCCCGGGGAATGCCGATCTTCTTGCCTTTGGTCGAGCGCCCGACAGCCGCTTCGTAATCGGGAACAGGCCGATCGACCGAAGTCGAATCTTTCGGATCGGGTCCGGCCATCGATCGCAACAGGATCGCAGCGTCGCGCACATTGCGCGCGATCGGCCCCGCCTGATCGAGCGACGATGCGAAGGCGACGATGCCCCAGCGCGAGCAGCGCCCGTAGGTCGGCTTGATGCCGACCGTGCCGGTGAACGCAGCAGGCTGGCGGATCGAGCCGCCCGTGTCGGTGGCTGTCGCGCCGAGACAGAGACGCGCCGCGACTGCCGCAGCCGAACCGCCGGACGAACCACCGGGCACGAGCTTCGCGTCCGAGCCGTTGCGCCGCCACGGCGACACGACGGGCCCGAAGGCGCTTGTCTCGTTCGACGAGCCCATCGCAAATTCGTCGAGATTGAGCTTGCCGAGCATGACAGCGCCATCGCGCCAGAGCTGCGACGTGACGGTAGATTCATAAGGCGGAACGAAGCCTTGAAGGATGCGGCTTGCCGCCGTCGTCTCCACGCCCTCCGTGCAATATAGATCCTTGATGCCGAGCGGCAGGCCTTCGAGGGTACCGGCTTCGCCGCGAGCAAGACGCTCGTCGGAGGCTGTCGCCATTGCGAGTGCGCGGTCCGGCGTCTCCTTCAAGAACGCATTCAGCGGACGCGCCGCTGCGATCGCGGCGAGATGCGCCTCCGTGAGTTCGCGTGAGGAAAATTTCCGCGCTTTCAAGCCGTCGCGCGCATCAGCGAGCGTCAGATTGGTTAGATCGTTCATGCCTGCCGTCACTCGACGACTTTCGGGACGACGAAGAAATGGTCCTCGGGCTGCGGCGCATTCGCGACGATCTCATCGGCGATGAAGCCGTCGGTCACCTCGTCCTGGCGCTTCTTCAGCAGCATCGGCATCACCGAGGTCATCGGCTCGACATTCTCCACGTCCACGCCGCGCAATTGCTCGATGAAAGCGAGGATCGCATTCAGCTCCGACTGGAGATGGGTGACCTCCTCATCTGTCACGGCAATGCGTGAGAGATGCGCGATGCGCCGGACCGTCGCCGTGTCGACCGACATGTTTGCTCCAGGATGTAAGCTGCGTGAGCGGCCGCGTCAGACTTCGACGCTTTCGCCGATCTTCGGCACAATCACGCGCATTTTCGCTCCTGCCATTGCCGCAACAAGCGAGCTTGCATCGGGCGCAAGCAAATCGAACGTGCCATAATGGCAGGGAAAGACCGCATCGAAATGGAAGAAGCGCTTCAGCGCAAAGGCGGCGCCGTGCCCTCCCATCGTGAAGCGGTCGCCGACCGGCACCATGCCGATCTTCGGCTGGTGAATTTCGTCAATCAGTGCCATGTCGCCGAACATGGCGGTGTCGCCCATGTGGTAGACGACCGGTGCACCCTGGAACTTGATGACGAGCCCATTGGGATTGCCGAGATAAATCGATTTGCCGGCTTTCGTCGTGCCGGACGAATGCAGCGCCTGCGTAAAGGTAACCGTGAAGGAGCCGCAAGGAACGGTGCCGCCGGTATTGCCGGGATTGATGTTTTTCACTCCCTGCTCGGCGACGTACATGCAAATTTCGAAGTTCGAGACGACCTGGGCATTCGTCTTGGTCGCGATGGCGACGGTGTCGCCGATGTGATCGTCGTGTCCGTGCGTGAGCAGGACGTGCGTGACGCCGGCCGACGCGTCCTCGACGCTTCCCTTGAACTTCGGGTTGCCGCTCAGGAATGGGTCGATGAGCACGACCGCTTTCCCCTGCTCCAGGCGGAAAGCGGAATGGCCGAGCCAAGTGATCTTCATTTGGGGAGCGCTCCGTGTAGGTGCGGGCAGATAAACCACGCGGCGCCCGCCTGCAATCGGCTACGGTTTGCGTCATGTCAGCGCGATGCTAGGGCTCGCTGATGGCGGCTCAGATCCTTAGGCTCGAAGAGCTCGCTCCGCGTCTGTCGCGGTTTGATCGCCTGATGGGCCTCGATATCGGCATGAAGACGATCGGGCTGGCGCTGTCCGATGTCGAGCGGCGACTCGCCTCGCCGCTCGTTACGATCCGCCGGACGCGATTTTCCGAGGACGCGGCGACGCTTCTGAAACGCGCGGCGGAATTCGAGGTCGC
>Ga0164305_10000498_pt1 | contig 14731 bp, 12 predicted proteins | sample Whisoiple_237_MG_FD_110215 | JGI IMG/M metagenome (GOLD analysis project Ga0164305, IMG submission 110215) | Soil microbial communities amended with pyrogenic organic matter from upstate New York, USA - Whitman soil sample_237_MG | ecosystem: Environmental > Terrestrial > Soil > Agricultural...
CCAATAATGATTAAATCGTAGTCAAATGCCTGACTCACGTTACTCTCCTGATACGCCATGCCTATTTATATTTTCAACTTGACCATTCAGTGAGCGCAAGTCCCTCTTGATCTACTAGCTTTTAAGGATTCCCCCTCTGCTCCCTCTGCTCCCTCTGCTTCCTCCGCTTCCTCTGCTCCCTTGTCTCCCTTGTCTCCCTTGTCTCCCTTGTCTCCCTTGTCTCCCTTGTCTCCCTTGTCTCCCTTGTCTCCTCTGTCCCCCTCCGCCCCCTCTGCCTCCTCATCCCCTCTACTCCCCCTAAGTCCCGATTGTGTTACCGTGACTGGCAGAATCAAAGGAGTTGAGTATTATGGAGTCCTCTCAGAGAAAACAACGTGACGACCTAGATCAAGCGTTTAGTGAGTCACTTGACCAATTAGAAGAAATTTTAGAATCAGAAGATAGTCAACCAACTGAATCTAAGCCTGAGCCAACGCCCAAACGTCGTAAAGCTGCATCAATTGATTTGGCGGCTCTTGAGGATGCTGCTGCTGATATTGAGGCCTATATGCAAAATCAGAAAGGAAGCAGTTAGTTGCTTGGGAGCAGGGTGTATTCTGCCATTCAATAACCTTGATTCCGGTATTTTAAGTTTTGTTCTTGAAGATCAAGTCTGCCGTGATCATTCATCATTTTTCAGTGATTGAGCCTTCAGCCAGTTAATGCTTATGACCCCCCTTTTTTGCAGTAAAGGACACGAAAATCCTACCGGAACTCGCTTTTGTCAGCAGTGCGGTGAGAAGCTGAATATACCGATGAGCTATCATCTGACTCAAGGATTAATTCTGGGCGATCGCTACCGAATTGTCCGTGAACTAGGACACGGGGGTTTTGGACGCACTTATCTGGCTGAAGACCTAAACCGATTTAATGAAGCTTGTGTTTTAAAGGAATTTGCCCCTCAAGTTCAAGGTAGCTATGCTCTCCAAAAAGCTTCTGAGCTATTTGAACGTGAAGCAGGGGTACTTTATAAACTACAACATCCTCAAATCCCCCGATTTCGAGAAATGTTTCGGGTGCAACAGGAAAGCAATGGACGGCTATTTCTGGTGCAGGACTATGTTGAAGGTTACACCTACCGTGAATTGCTGAATTCGCGTCTGCGTCAAGGACTCAAATTTAATGAGGTTGAAGCTACTCAGTTATTGCTGCAACTGCTGCCCGTTTTGGAGTACATCCATGGGTTAGGGGTGATTCACCGCGATATTTCTCCCGATAACTTGATGCTGCGGAGTTCGGATGGACTCCCCGTGCTGATCGATTTTGGGGGAGTGAAAGAAGTTGCCGCAACGGTTGCTTCCCAATTTATCCAACCGGGTGCTGGCGGGACTCTCCCCATCCCCACCCGCTTAGGAAAGATGGGATATGCTCCGGAAGAACAGATGCTGCGAGGAAGTGTTTATCCTCACAGCGATTTGTATGCTTTGGCTGCCACCATGTTAGTGTTACTGACGGGGAAGGAACCCCAACAGCTGATTGACCCGCAAACTTTGGCTTGGAATTGGCGGCAATATGTTAGCCTTAGCCCTAAGTTAGCTAGCATTTTAGAGCAAATGCTGCAATCTAGACCCGGTGATCGCTATCAGTCGGCTCGTGAAGTCTTGCAAGCGTTGACAAGTAGTCATCCCCCAGCACCTCAAATCCCCCAAACACTCCCGCCATCATTTCCGCCTCCCCAGCCTGCAACAGAAGCAACCGTAGCCGTTGCGCCGCCTCCTAGTCCCCGTCCGCCTCGTACAGTTGAACCCGCTACCACACCTGCGGTAACGCCACCCAGCCAGCCTCCTCAACGGTCGTTGGGCTTAGTGAAGCAGATCTTGATAGTATTTTTGCTAATTATGGTTGCAGGAGTGATTGGTTGGGCGGCGGGCAATCTCTGGCTCAAGCGTCAGTCAATCCAAGGGAGAAATGTAGAGACTCCCAGTACAGTAGTAACACCTCCCCAGCCAGATGAGCAACCGACAATTTCTCCGTCTTTAGACCCTCCGAAAGCTCCTCCTTCTGAGTTATCAGATCAGGAACGTCATCGCCAAGCGGCTTTAGAACAACGTCGGAGTCAGTTAGGGGTGAGTGAAGACTTCTATGTGAGATGGGTTAATGATGTTTTTTGGACTGAAAACCCTAGCCAACGCGGACGGACTCTGAGTAATGACGCTAAAGATGAGTCATTGCGATCGCAACGAGATAAAATTGCGGCTCAGTTACTTGATCAACTTGAGCAGGCTAATCTTAGTCGTGAAGCCCGTCGACGTTTAGGTCGTTACGATGCAACTGATCGCCAAAGATGGAAAAATGCTGTAAATAAACAGCATCTCAGCAGTCGCGCCTTAAATGATTTAACGGATGCCAAGTATTCATTGTTCTTTCCCGGTTATTCAGCCAAGAAACTCAATCTTAGTTTTGATGACTTTTTAACGAGACCCACGGGGCAAGTATGGCACGCGATCGCGGCGGATAAAGTAACAGCCATTACTTCAGGAGAGGCTTTAGAAAAAATTCGCTTTGATGTGGGTGCAGTTAGTCAGCAAGTCAGTGGCAAACTTAAACCTGGAGAAGGGAAAGCGTATATTGCTCAATTAAGCGCCGATCAAAAAATGCAACTGCAACTACAAGCAGAGTCAGCTTTCTTGTCAGTGTATCCTCCTACTAGCGATCGCCCACCTTTACTAGAAGACTCATCCCAAAAATCTTGGTCAGGAAAGCTATCTCAATCAGGTTTCTATGAGTTTGTCCTCGTTTCTAACTCATCTAAGCCGCTTGATTATCAACTGACTCTCACTGTTGAAAATCAAACTCCCGCACCCGTCTCGACGACTCCAGAACCCTCTCCTGAAGTTTCTGAATCTCCCTCGCCTAGTCCCTGAAGGTAATCAGCCAACGGCAAAAAGGGTATCGGCAATCACACCTTGATACTCTATTAAAGTTAAAGCTGCTCACAAGGATATTTATGAAAGTAGCGATTAGTGGGGCTACAGGATTTGTTGGTCGTCGCTTAGTACAACGTTTACAAGCGGAAGGACATCAGATATTAGTTTTAAGCCGCAATCTCGAAAAGGCGAAGTCCGCATTTCCCAATTTGGAAGTGGTTGCCTACAATCCTACTGAATCAGGAACTTGGCAACAATCCCTTTCTGGCTGCGATGGAGTAGTGAATTTGACGGGAGAACCCATTGCTGAGAAGCGTTGGACAGCCGACCAAAAGCAGGAAATTTTAGAGAGTCGCCGATTAAGCACTCAAAAAATTGTAGAGGCGATCGCCCTTGCTAATCCTAAACCTAGTGTATTAGTGAATGCGTCCGCGATCGGCTACTACGGCACCAGTCAAACAGCAACCTTTGATGAAAGTGCTAATCCCGGTAACGATTTCCTCTCTCAGGTCTGTCAAGTTTGGGAAGCAGAAGCCCAAAAAGTGACAAGTAGCGGCACTAGGCTAGTAATTTTGCGATTGGGAATTGTCTTGGGCATGGGTGGAGCGTTGGCTAAAATGCTACCGCCTTTTAAGCTGTTTGCAGGAGGACCTTTAGGAACAGGTCAGCAATGGTTTTCCTGGATTCACCAAGAAGATTTAGTCAGCTTAATCTTAGTAGCGCTAACTCGACCCGATATGGAAGGTGTATTCAATGCTACCGCGCCTAACCCAGTACGGATGGCAGAGTTCTGCAACACCTTGGGAGAAGTTCTTCACCGTCCTTCTTGGTTACCTGTACCAGGTTTTGCCTTAGAAGCCCTTTTAGGTGATGGGGCAACGGTCGTTTTAGAAGGGCAACAGGTTTTACCTAAGCAGACTTTGAGTCAGGGCTTTAATTATCAATATCCAACGCTTAAATTAGCACTTGAGAATATTTTGAGTCAGCACTAGAGGGCGGAGGGAGCAGAGGAGACAAGGGAGACAAGGGAGACAAGGGAGACAAGGGAGACAAAAAAAGTAATGGGGTGCGTTATTAGAAAGCGCACCCCATTACTTTCCTGATGTTGTAAGTAAGAGCAAGTCAGTTGAGAGTGCTGTTACTTTCAACTTTTTTGAAGTTAAGCTTGTGGCGGTGAGATTAATTGGGGTGAGACAGGGGCATCCTCCTCAACCGCTACTGTGTCATCGACCACGCGCTGAATTTTAGCGCCCAACTGCCGTAGCTTCATCTCTAAGTTGTCGTAACCTCGGTCTAGATGGTGTAATCCCTGAATTGTGGTTTTTCCTTCAGCTGCTAACCCTGCTAGAACTAATGCCGCCGAAGCCCTTAAGTCAGTGGCAACAACGGGCGCTCCTGACAACATGGGCACGCCTCGGACGATCGCATGGTTGCCTTTTACGCGAATATCTGCTCCCATCCGATTTAACTCAGCCACATGGCGCAAACGGTTTTCAAATACCGTTTCACTAATCACACTATCCCCTTCACTGAGGGTTAGCAAAGCCATAAATTGAGCTTGCATATCCGTGGGAAACCCTGGATAAGGCAAGGTTTCAATATCCGTTGCCATGTGAGTTTGACCGGGAATAATCCGTAAGCAATCCGGCGCTTCTGTAATCACTTGTGCCCCAATGTCTCGGAGCTTGGCAATAACGGCTGTGAGGTAATCAGGCACAATTGGCGAGAGGCTAATTTCTGAGTGGGTAATTGCCCCTGCAACTAAGAAAGTTCCAGCTTCAATGCGGTCAGGATTAATGCTGTAGTCTACCGCGTGTAATTTGGGAACCCCAGAAATAAGGATGGTGTTGGTACCAGCTCCCCGAATCTTAGCCCCCATTGCTTTGCAAAAATTAGCCAAATCAACGACTTCTGGCTCTTGAGCCGCGTTTTCAATGGTCGTTTCTCCGTCGGCTAAAGTTGCTGCCATCATTAAGGTTTCAGTGGCACCAACGCTGGGGTAGTCTAAATAAATTTTGGCACCTTTTAAGCGGCGATTCGGTCCATTGACATAAGCATGAACGATGCCATGCTCAATCTGTACCTCTGCTCCTAAGGCTTGTAAGCCGCGTACATGCAGTTCAACGGGTCTAGCTCCAATCGCACACCCACCCGGAAGTGGCACTCTGGCAACGCCTAGCCGTGCTAGTACGGAACCAATAACAAAGAAACTGGCTCTTAATTGAGAAACCAGTTCATAAGGTGCTTTGGATTGTTCAATGTGGCGAGCATTAATGTCGAGGATGTCGCCGTGTTGTTGAATCTGAACGCCCAAAGCAGCCAGAATTTGGCTCATCCGCTTCACATCAACCAGGGAAGGAATATTCCGAAGCCGACAATCGTCTGGACAAAGCAAAGCGCCAGCCATGATTGCGAGTGCCGAGTTCTTTGCACCACTGATTTTTACGTGCCCTTGCAGGGAAGCTCTACCCCAAATCTGTAGGACTGATTTGTCTGCTTCAGGGAGAGATTGGGTGTCTGTCAGGCTGATAATGGGTCTATCCTCCAGATTGAATGAGATGATGTTGCCGTTTTTAAATTTTGTTTAGATTCTACCGGAAAGTTTTTAAATGTCTAGGTTGACGGGTGATTTTTCGGCGATAGAAGCATAGTACAAAATATTAGTTTACTTTCCCGGAAGAAAGTTGTTGACAATCGGTTTATCGGTATCTTAGGATAAAAGACTGCAAATGTCGCATAGCTAAGCGGAACTGGCGGAATTGGCAGACGCGCTAGATTCAGGTTCTAGTGTTCGCAAGGACTTCCGGGTTCAAGTCCCGGGTTCCGCATCTTAATTTTAGATAGGGTTAGCTGTCTTGATTCCCCCAAACTCAAGGGCTATCTACACAGCTAAACCCTCTAAAATATAAACTTTCAAAATTTAATGTTGACCAGTCTCCAGAATTCTCTGGTAAAACAAATTCGCAAGTTACACTCCAGCAAGGAACGGCGAGAACAGCAGGTGTTTTTGCTAGAAGGGACGCACTTGCTAGAAGAAGCTTGTGCGGTAAATTACCCCTTGGTAACGGTTTGCTGTACTCCAGACTGGCAGGAACGCCACCCACAGCTATGGGAAACGGCTGAGGAGCGCTGTGAACGGGCAGAAGTGGTAAGTTTAGAGGTGATTAAGGCGATCGCGACTACAGTCAATCCAGATGGTGTTGTCGCCACAGCCCCCCGCTTTGCCTCTCAGCCGCCAGCGATACCTGTAAGAGGTTTGGGACTAGCATTAGAAACAATCCAAGACCCTGGTAATCTGGGAACGATGATTCGCACAGCAGCAGCAGCCGGTGCAGCCGGATTGTGGTTGAGTGCAGATAGTGTGGATCTCGATAATCCGAAGGTATTAAGATCCTCTGCTGGGCAGTGGTTTCGCCAACCGATGACAGTCAGTTCAGATTTAAAAGCATTAGTGACAGAGTGTCGGGAAGCGGGAATCCAGATAGTGGCGACAACGCTGCAAACTCAGGTAACTTATTGGGAAGTGGATTTCAACCAGCCAACTTTGATTTTACTGGGCAATGAAGGGGCGGGACTTTCTCCAGATTTAGCAGCTTTAGCAGATGTGCAAACGACGATTCCCCTAAGTCCAGGAGTAGAGTCTTTGAATGTTGCGATCGCAGCTGCTTTGATATTGTACGAAGCCAAGCGGCAACGACGTTTAGTAGCGCGTTAAATTTCTATAACTTGCCAACAGGGTTATGAAATTATAAATAGGAACCGGAGATTAGTGAATGCTAGAAAAACAACGTCAACGGGCAATCACAGCGTTTCAAGATTTTCTCAACGTGCCCCTAGAAACGAAACTAGCAAAGCATCAGCATCATAATTCAGAATTAGAAGCGATCGCACTCTTTCATTCCGTTGCAGCTACCGTTCCCGCATATCAAAAGTTCTTAGAAGAACATTCTATTAATCCAGCAGCGATTCAAACCTATGAAGACTTTCAAAAACTGCCGCTAATCACGAAAGAAAACTACTTGCAGTGTCACTCCTTAGCCGACTTGTGCCGGAATGGACAATTAGAAACCTGCGATTTCATTGCTGTTTCTTCTGGTTCCACAGGAAAACCTACCTTCTGGCCCCGCTTTTTTGCCGATGAACTTCAGATTGCTACCCGCTTTGAGCAAATATTCTGCGATAGTTTTTCTGCTGATACCCGTCGGACTTTAGCCGTGATTTGCTTCACCTTAGGAACTTGGGTTGGCGGCATCTTCACCACCAATTGCTGTCGCTATCTAGCGAGTAAAGGGTATCCCATCACCGTCGTAACTCCCGGCAATAATCAAGCAGAAATCTTTCGAGTTGTCCAAGAACTCGGTGGCGCATTTGAGCAAGTTGTCTTACTCGGTTATCCACCTTTTATTAAGGATGTGATTGATAATGGCATTGCTCAGGGGGTGGACTGGCAACAATATCAAATCAAAATGGTATTTGCCGGAGAAGTCTTTAGTGAAGAGTGGCGCAGCTTAGTCGGAGAAAAAGTTGGTTCCAATCATGCTTGCTACGACTCTGCAACCCTGTATGGCACCGCAGACGCTGGCGTTTTAGGGAATGAAACCCCCCTTAGCATTTCCATTCGTCGCTTCTTAGCAACCCATCCAGAGGCGGCTAAAAAGCTATTTGGCGAGTCGCGCCTGCCGACCTTAGTTCAGTATGATCCTCTGAGCCGCTTTTTTGAAGTCCATGAAGGCAGCCTACTTTTTTCTGGAGATAACGGAGTTCCATTAGTGCGCTATCACATTGCCGATACAGGAGGATTAATTTCTTATCAGGCAATGCTGAAGTTTTTAGGGGAATGGAACTTTGATCCAGTCGCCGCTTTACAGCAAGATGGAAGTAAAGGGGTTCATTCTCTGCCATTTGTTTACGTCTTTGGACGTTCCAACTTTACAGTTTCCTACTTCGGTGCCAATATCTACCCAGAAAATGTCACGGTGGGCTTAGAGCAACCTGGAATTCAAGGGTGGGTGACGGGAAAGTTTGTCCTGCAAGTCCAGGAAGATACTGATCAGAATCGCTTTCTGTCTGTCGTTGTGGAGTTAGCGCCGGGAGAAGAAGAAAATCCAGAGAAGCAGCAGGCGATCGCCTCCTCTATTCTGACCCAGTTACTACGGCTCAACAGCGAGTTTGCTAACTATGTTCCGCCAGCATATCAGCTGCCCCAAGTGACGTTAGCACCAACAGGTGATCCAGAATATTTTCCTGTTGGAGTTAAGCATCGCTACACTCGTCAATCAACAAACTTGCAACATTAAGGAATAGCGTTTCACTATAGAAAAGACTAAAACGCTAGAAATTAATAAACATGGCAAGAACTGCTTCAACAATGTTACCGCTAGGCACCCAAGCACCCGCCTTTCATCTTCCCGATGTGGTATCTGGTCAAACCATTACTCTCAATACCTTTGCGGGTAAAAAAGCTTTACTAGTGATGTTTATCTGCCAACACTGTCCATTTGTCAAACACATCCAAACAGAACTCGCACAAATCGGCAAAGACTACGTTAGTCAAGAAGTTGGGATTGTTGCGATTAGTACTAACGATGCTATTCAATATCCCGATGATAGCCCTAGCAACTTAAAAGCAATGGCTCAACAGCTAGGGTTTACGTTTCCTCTTTGCTATGACGAGAGCCAGGAAACTGCCAAGGCTTATACAGCCGCTTGTACTCCAGACTTTTTTCTATTTGATGCTCATCAGCATCTTGTCTATCGGGGTCAACTAGATGATAGTCGTCCTGGTAACAGTCAACCCGTGACAGGGCAAGATTTACGAGCCGCCCTAGATGCACTGCTAGCCAATCAGCCAATTAATCCCGATCAAAGACCTAGTATCGGCTGCAATATTAAGTGGAAATCTGGAAACGCACCGAGTTATTACGGTTAAGTTCTGATTTATTGACAAAATCTGCGATCGCGCTTTCACCAAACTAGCAAAGAAGGTCGCAGTCATCTTGAGAATTCCCTATTCAGTAGCTAGCCAGAATTCAATAGATCTCCTGCATGAATAGTATTCTCGATTTTTTGACCACAGATGGGGTGTATAGCGTTTGTGGCAGGCTATGTCAGATGGACGCAGATGGACACAGATAAGAGGGCAATTTGGGGATGATTTTGTAATTTATGCAGGAGTTCTAATAATTGACGATTTCGCCATCCGGAGTGGGAAATCTGGAGTTGGTAGTATTACTTCATTAACTGCAAATGCATACCATTCCTTTGGCAATGGGATATTAACCCATGCAGTAGGTGAATAAAACAATGCCGTTTCCTGCGCGATTGGTTTCCCAGAAAAAATTTTTTGTTGCTCCATTGCTCACCCTAGCTGTATGCCTTCCTGGGTGCAAAAACCAGCCAACCAACGCCCAACTCGATGCATGGCATCAAGAAGCAGTAACCCGTAACGCCCAAATGGTAGCAACTCATACCAATGAAGCCCAAAAACGGGAATGGCAACTACTCATTCAAGGACAAACCACTACCGGAAAGTCTATCAAACTGGACTGGAAGGACTTAGAAGCCTTAGCAACCACCCATGTATTAACCCCCCTACCTTTTAAGAAAGTTGACAACACCAACACCTCCCTAGACTTCCGAGGTGTTAAAGTCTCCGCCCTGCTGGATAAATTTGGGGTCGCTCCAGATGTTACTGATGTTACCTTTGTTGCTTACGATGCCTATTGGCAAACTCTGAAATTAGCGGATTTGCAAAACTACCCGATCGCGATCGCTCTCGAACGCAATGGTAAACCTATAGCCCGCCCTGATGGAGGTCCACTATTTTTAGTGTTTCCCCACGGTCAATACCCAGAAACTCAGAAAAAATTTGATGAAAGATACTGGGTGTATTACGTCACTAATATGATCATTGGGACAGAACCTGCCTCAGTGCGGGTTACTATCCCGACGAAGAGCGATCGCCTCCTGGACGCAGCCGCCTTAAATAAACTCCCTCAAGTCAGCCTTGAAACCTTAGTTGCCTACAAAATCGGCTGGCCAAATACCAAAGTTAAGCTGCAAGGAGTGCGAGTCCGAGATGTCCTGGCGGCGGCTGGCGTGCAAATACCCAGCAAAGGATCTATCATCGTTCGCGGCAAACCTCCGGTCTATCATGACCCCGCTAGCCCCATTCGTTTGACCGCAGAAAGTATCCAAAATTGTGACATTCTGCTAGCAACCCGATGGGGAAACGATAATCAACCGATTCCTGCCAAGATTGGAGGACCCGTTACCTTAGCCTTTCCCCCCAATTGTCCGTTTTTATCCGGTAAACAGCGCTGGGTTACGTTTGTGGAGGATCTGGAGGTTGTCGCCCCATGAAACTGTTTGTATTTCGTTCCATTCGGACTCGCGTTATGAGTGCCACCACCCTATTAATCATGACGCTGGTGGGGACTTTGGTATGGCGTTGGGCAAGTAGCGAGAGTAACCTTTACCGCCAACAAAAACTCAATGAAGCGAAATCCTTCGCTTTAGCTTTATCTGAATCCTGGTCTGGAAAATTGATTGATCAGGATTGGAGCGAAATGCGGACGGGTTTTAATGTTTTGATGAATCAGAACGACGATTTTGCTTATGTGATTGTGTCGGATCAACGACTTGCCAACCAAATTGTCGCTGCCTCACCTGGCGACTTTCACGAGCAATACATTCCCGATATTGTCCCCGTACCTGTAACTGAACGTGCCCTCAAATCTTCTCCTTTGGGACGCGATTTGAAACCCATACCGATTGCGGTTGAAACCGTTGTTCTGCGGGATATTGAGTATCCTCCGGGACAAGTGCGAGTTAAAAAAGGCGATCGCGTCATTGAAGCTTCCTCTGACATTATTATTGGAGCAGGTGAAAAACTAGGAACAATTCGGATTGGCATTTCTTTACAGTCAGTGGATCGCGCTGTTGCCAATGCTATTAATCAAGCCTTACTGGTAGGTGCATTAGGATTAGCTTTTGGTTTAGTTAGTGCTTATATATTGGCGCGGCGGCTCAGTGAACCTGTGCAACGTTTGCAAATCAGCGCTGCTAAGATTGCCGCCGGAGATCTACAACATCGGGCTGAAATTAACTTAGAAGATGAAATTGGCGCATTGGCAAATTCTTTTAATGCCATGTCTGCCGCCTTGCAAACATCTTTTAGCAAGCTACAAAAAACCTTAGTTTCTTTTGAGCGCTTCGTCCCTAATAAATTCTTAGCCGTTATCGCTCCTGAAGGAATTGAAAATATTCAGGTAGGCGTTGCTTCAATCCGAAAAATTACGATTTTGTTTTCTGATATCCGTGGCTATACGTCGATGTCTGAGCAAATGACTCCTCTGCAAATATTTTCGTTTTTAAATGAATATCTCGCCTGTATGGGAGAAGTCATTGAAGAAGCTGGAGGATTTATCGACAAATATATTGGGGATGCGATTATGGCGCTGTTTGATGATGAGGCTACTGATGGCGCTCTCAAAGCCGCGATCGCGATGCAAACATCCCTTGCCACTTTTAATGAAATCCGCAAGGACAAAGGTTTACCCACAATTGCAGTTGGTATTGGCATTCATCGCGGCGAAGTGATTATGGGAACCGTCGGCTTCACCTCGCGGATTGAGTCTACCGTGATTGGAGATGCTGTAAATTTAGCCTCACGAGTCGAGGGACTGACTAAAAATTATAACTGCAAGATTTTAGTCACCGAATCCACGATCGCCGCCCTCAAGCATCCAGAGGACTTTCAACTACGATTAGTCGATCAAGCCGTCAAAGTAAAAGGAAAAGATGAGGCGATCGCACTCTATGAACTCCAAGGGTTCTAGCTATTTGCGCTTCGAGGTTAATCTGTATAGGCGATCGTCCTGCAACCTCACTAAACTGTCCCTCCCCGAATCCCTCAAAATTGTTATCTGTGTTCATCTGCGTTCATCTGCGTCAATCTGCGATAAAAAATCAACCTTACTAATTCATGCAAAAAGTCGAATGTAAATTTAGCCCTTTAAATAGGGAATGCTGAGAATGACTATAAAAATTTCAGCTAGTCAACTGAATCATTACATTTCCCCATTCAGGTGCATCAATCGAGAAGGAAAAGCAATTCTATGAAAACAAATCCTTCGTCTCAAGCTAAAAAAAGCCTATATCCTACCTGGTTTCCCTACCCTACCTCGTGGTTAAAAGCGTTCGTTTTAGCTTTGTTTTTGACCGTCCTTGCAAGAGTTTTTAGCTTTACTGAATTTTTTGGCTATTGGCTGGCTAGGCTTGTCAATAGTCCTGCAATATTATTTATATTTTTAATATTAGCCTTATTATCTCCAATCGTTGCAATTGCTGTCACTCACCATATATTTCATAGAGTAGTTGGTAAATTTCTTCCCTCTATTCAAGCTCCAGAGCTAGGAGAATTAAAAGGGTTAAAACCAGGATTAGTTAGTTGGTGGGAAGGTCTATTTGGTTGGCTTGTTATTGCCCTATCTACACTAACTACCCTGAGCGTTCTGATATTGATAATACCTTTATTTGATTTAGAATATCACCATAGATATTACTACCACTATTATTGGTATAACTACTATTGGGATAGCGATTATTGGCATAACTATTATTGGGATAATACAAATCTTTTACTTTGCTGCGAAATTACTTGGATTGTATGTGCAGCACTAATTTATCAAATCGAATATCTCTTTAAAAGAAAGCTAATCTCTATTTATGCAAACAACCTGAATCCATTAAGTAGTAACCCTTCTAAGAATCAGCTAGATCATAGCCCTAATTCTGTAGATGTAGAGCTTAATCGTTTACGTGGAGATTTGGGTTCCAACCAGATCAAAAAAGGCAAGGAAAGCTCTCCAGCACCTAGCCCCAGTTCTCCTAGCAATCAGTCAACTCGAAAAATATTATCAAATAAGCTAATCATTCTGCCACTCTTATTTTCGTTAGTTGTCGGGGGAATCTACTTGTTTTCAAAGGTGCTGCCATCTAGAGAAAATACCCTCAGCCCCACAACTATTTCCTCTGTACAGCCAACCATTACTCCTACTGCAACGCCAACTGAAAAGCCTCAGCTTGATTCTTTCCAAGAAGCTGTAAATAATGCCCTGAGTGCTGCAAAACTTACCCAAGTCGCCAAATCTAAGGAGGATTGGAATCAGGTAGCCCAGCAATGGCAGAAGGCGATCGCCCTCATGCAATCTGTCCCCTCATCTAGTAGCAATTATGCAGTTGCTCAAAAGAAAGCCGTAGAATATCAACGCAACATCGACTACGCCAAAGCAGCCGCAGAGAACCTTCATTAAAGCTGAGTTTAACCTCAACTTAGTCTACTCATTAAAATCCCTTAACCAGAGAAGTTAGAAGATTAAGTTACTCTAACTAAGGAATAGCCTGAACTTACTTCTAAAGCTAGCAGTTGGCAGATTTCTCAAGAATTATGGCGCGAGTATACGATTTATTTCTCAAAGGTGGTCCAGTGATGTGGCCATTGCTAGGGCTATCTATAGTTACCTTTGCCTGCGCTTTAGAGCGAGGCTGGTTCTGGCTGCAACTATTAAGTAAAGAAGACCGTATTGTTCATGATGTATTAGAAGCTGCTCGTCATGATTTGAGAGAGGCTGCCGCGATCGCCGAGCAAGCCCATATTTTGGCAATTGGTCGTTTTCTGGTAGCACCTCTGAGGCTCAGAAATCCGAGTCCTGAAACCTTCCACTTGGCAATGGAAGCAGCATCTGATAAAGAATTTATACAAATGCGGAAAGGTGACAAACTACTAGAAACTGTGATTGCGCTTTCTCCGTTACTGGGTTTACTAGGTACAGTAATCGGTCTGATTACCACTTTTAGTCACCTAAATATTGGTGGTGGTGCTGCTGCTAGTGCAGGTACAACAAAAGCAGCTGCGGGTATTGGTGAGGCTCTCACCGCTACGGCAACAGGTATGCTGATTGCAATTATTGCCCTCGCTTTTTTCCGCATCTTTGTTACCTTGCAATCTCACCAGATGGACTATTTTTCTAGTGTAGGAAGTGAACTAGAGTTAATCTACCGACAAGTTTGGTATGAACCTAGTTTAGATAACAAAATTCAACCCAAAAATACTGAGCAAAGTTATGCAGAGGAAGACGTTTCAACACCAACCTCAAAACCTAGAAATTAAGTGTTAAGGGTGCAGAGCTTACTTCCTAAGTCTGGGAAACCCTATAAGTCTTTAACTTATTTTATTCAGAGCCTTCTTTTCTAGTTTTTATGACCCTTAAATCCAGCCAGCGCCAACACAGTCAAATGCCAGAAATCAATCTGGTACCGATGATGGATGTCATTCTGACAGTTTTAACATTCTTCATCATTATTTCTATGACCTTAACCAGTAACCAAGGGTCAGTAGATGTCACATTACCCAGTGCCAAGGATGGAATAACGGAACAGAAATCTGCCGACCCATTAATTGTTGGGCTAAATCAACAAGGTGAAACAGCGATCGCCGATCAGATTGTGGGTGAACCCGAATTAGCCCAGCAAATGAAAGCTTATTTATTACAGCATCCCAAGGATGGAGCCATTATCCTCAAAGCAGACCGAAAATTGTCCTACGAACAGGTTGTCAAACTGCTAGGAAAGATGCGAGACATCGGAGGCGATCGCGTTTCTCTAGCAATTGACCAAGGTTAATCAATTTTCCTCTGGATCTATTCCTAATTAGGAGGACTCTTAAGCGTCAGAATTGCAGTTCCTTTTCCATCTTGAGTTGGCACGAGGCTCAAATAAGTGCTAAAGGTATTTTGGGATATTTTATAAAGTTTTCCACCTCC
>Ga0164305_10000499_pt1 | contig 14694 bp, 12 predicted proteins | sample Whisoiple_237_MG_FD_110215 | JGI IMG/M metagenome (GOLD analysis project Ga0164305, IMG submission 110215) | Soil microbial communities amended with pyrogenic organic matter from upstate New York, USA - Whitman soil sample_237_MG | ecosystem: Environmental > Terrestrial > Soil > Agricultural...
CACGCGGCGCGCTTCGGCGTCGTTCCGCGGAACGTCAGGGTCGTTCGCCACCGGGGCCGAACCCAGCGCGGCGGGCAGGATGAACTTGTCGGGCGTGATGCCGGCGGACCGCTCCAGATACTGGATGACGGCCTGCGCACGCCGCTGGCTGAGGCGCTCGTTGGCCGCGGCGTTGCCCGTCGGGTCAGCCCGGCCGACGACGGCAAACCGGTATGCGGTATTGAGCCCGCGCGCCTGGGCCGCGATCGCATCGAGACTGGCCCGGCCCTCGGCGGAGAGCGTGGCGCTGCCGACACCGAAGAAGACCTTGGTGCGGCCCGCCTGAACCAGCTGGCCGACATTGTCGATACGCTCGGAGTTTTCGGCGACGCGGGCTTCCGTCCCGACCAGTCCGCCCGAGATGGCGCGGGCGGTACGAAGGTCGCTATCCCGGAATGTGATCTCGGAAGCCGTCACGCTCGCACCGTCCTGCACGCCCTCGACCGACACGGTGAGCCCGGGCAGAAGGTCGGCGGCGGGATGGTCCTCGCCGCGCACGTTCAGCATGCCGGTCGTACCCCGGATTTTCGTGGACCCCGACAGGTTGATCGTGTGGTCGCCGTCGGCGTTCCTCACGACGATGGTCGACCCATTGTTCGAGGTGACCACGCCGCCGACTTCGCGAGGCTCCTGCGCCTGGGCCGCACCGACCATCGCCATCGTTGCCGCCAGCGCCGCGAATACAGTCCTTGTCCTCGTCATCTTCGTGTCCTCGTCATGCGAGGCCAAGATGGCCCGCCAAGGATACCGGCGTACCGATCTACACTGACGCTCGGTATCAGGTGCACCCCTTAGGATTCCGGGAGCAAGTCCCGATCCACGCAACATTTCGACATGATCGATTACTTGACGTTGACTATACCGCCCAGGCGAAAGCATCTGACGATTGCGAAACCCGGGATTCGCGGCGCACCCTTTCGGGTGTCGACCCGATGCGGGACCTCAGCCGATCCGGTCAAATGAGAGTGCTCGGAACCCCTGACCCTGAGCATTGGGTGTCACAGCCCACCGTGGAGACGGCCCCGCGCGTGATGCGTGGGGCCGTGGTCACGTTTGCCGTCCGGCTCGGTTTCCATGTCGCAAATAGTCCCGGGATAGGGGTTTCGCCCGGTGGCGCAGAATGGCCTTTGCGAGGCTTGATGGTGGCTTCGACCGCAAACGCGAGCCCCCATGAGCCCGGCCATGGTCATCGTCACCGGAACGATTGATGTAGCCCCCGACCGACGGGAGGCCTTCATCCGCGACCAGCTGGATCGCATTCGCGAGACCCGCGCCGCCAAGGGCTGTCTGACCTGCGCCTACAGCCCTGACCCCCTCGATCCGGGCAGGATTCTGCTTATCGAAAGATGGGCTAACCGCGAGGATTTCGACGCCCATGTGGCCATGGCGCAGTCATGCCCGCTGGCGGTCCCGTCGGAAGGGGTCACCAACGTCGTGTCCGTGTCCGTCTATGACGTGTCGAAGGAGCGTTGGCTGGGGGGCTGGGATCTGGACTTTCCCTGTGGCTCGGCGCTGCTCGCGAAGCACGGCAGGGCGGCGATCGCACCGCCCCCGGACCCGAACGTGTGGAGCGCGCCGCTTCGCCGGTGGGCCACCAGCACCTTCGGGCTCCACTCCGCCCGCTAGCCCTCAGGTGCCCGGCTGGATGTAGGGCGTCTGCGCGAAGAAACGGCGCTCGTCTCCGCGGGGATCATTCTCGAGCCGGGTCTCGACATCGAACACCATCGTCTCCCGGTGCGTCAGCCCATACGGCGTCCAGGCGGGAAGGCCACCGTGGTTCGGATCGCCCGAGCGCGCGAGAGCAATGAAGGCGTCGCTGAGACTGGCCGAAACCTGCTGCGCGCCCGGACCGGCGACGCGCGACCCGACGGCGTCGACATTGTCGAACGCGAGAGCGATGTCCACGGTATGGAAGGCCCCCGACCGGCCGTTCTCCAGTGTTCCGGGGAAGTTCATCTGATAGGCCCACGTCGACGCGCCCTGCGCCGCCCGGGCTTCAGCCTCGATGACCGCGCCGCGCCAGGACCGACCCGCCGTCGTGGCGCCGATCAACACCTCATCGGGCGTCCAGTCGGGATGCAGACGGCGATATTCGGCAATGACGACTTCCGGCGCGACGTCGATGCGCATCACATCGGGCGTCATGCGCCCGGCCAGGGTTTCCCACGTCAGTCCCGCATTGGCGGGGTCGCCGCCCATGAAGGCGAGGGTCTCGTCGCGGGTGTTGCCGATGATCATGGGAATGCCCGCCGACTGGGCGGGCGCATCCGGATAGAAGGGGTGCCGGAACAGGCTCTGGTGGTCCACCACCGGACCGAAATACAGACTGCCATAGCCGAGCACAGGGTCCCGGGCGCGGGCGGCCGCGAGAAGGGCCTCGGCGGGCATGTCGACGAGGTCGCGCACCCGATGCTGCGCGACGCCCGCAGCCTCGAGGAAAGCGCGGGTGCGCCGCGTTGCGTTCAGCGGACCGGACGCCGTGACCTGCTGGCCGCTCATGGTGGCGGCGCGGTGGAACAGACCGGCGGCCGAGGGGGTAGCCATCAGGGTCGCGATCTTGGCGCCGCCGCCCGACTGGCCGAAGACCATGACCCGGTCCGGATCGCCGCCGAAGGCCGCGATATTGTCCCTGACCCACTGCAGCGCCTGGATCAGGTCCAGCTGGCCCGCATTGCCCGAATGGGGGAAGCCCGCATCCAGCCGGGCCAGATAGGCGTAGCCGAACAGGTTGAGCCGGTGGTTCAGCGTGACCACCACCACGTCGCCGCGCGCGGCCAGCCGCGTTCCGTCATAGAGGGGCGAGGAACCGGAGCCCGTCGAATAAGCGCCGCCGTGGATGTAGACCATGACCGGTCGCCGCCCGGCGTCGAGCCCCGGCGTCCAGACATTGAGGAACAGGCAGTCCTCGGACTGATTGGCTTCGTCGCCCGACTGGGGACAGGCGGCGCCGTAGGCGAGCGCTTCGACCGGCCTTGACCAGGGCGCGGGCGGGCGCGGCGGCTGGAACCGGGTCGGCCGGGTGTCTGCGCCGTAGCGGACGCCCTTGAACGACAGGATCCCATGGTCGCGGGCCCCTATGACGGGGCCATGGGTCGTGGTCGCCCGGGGCGATGCGAGCCGCGCATGAACCGGCCGGGCGGAGACGGCGGCCGCCGCGAAGGCGCCCAAGGTTTCGCGGCGGGTCAGTTTCACCGGATCGACCGTCCGTCGCCGCCGGCCAGCAGGGCCGCGATCTCGTCGCGGGAGACCATCGAGGCGTCGCCGGGGGTGGTCATGGCCAGGGCCCCGTGCGCGGCGCCCCAGGCTGCGGCCTCCTTGACCGACAGGCCCTCCATCAACGCCCAGGCCAAGCCGGAGACGAAGCTGTCCCCTCCCCCGACCCGATCGAGGATTTCCAGATCCGTCCAGACCGGAGCGGTGTGCAACTCGCCGCCGCTCCAGGCCGCGGCCGACCAGTCGTTGCGGCTGGCCGTCGAGGGGCGGCGCAGGGTGGCGGCGACGACAGCGGCGTTGGGGTAAAGGTTGCTGAAAGCCCCGGCGGCCGCGGCGAAGGCCCCGGCCCCGATGTCGCCGTCAGCAGCCACCTTCGGCTTCTTCAAATCGATGCCGAGGCAGGTTTCGAACCCATGGCCGTCCCCGATCATCACATCGACGGCGCCGGCGATGGCGCGGTTGACGCGCCGCGCGGCGTCAGGGTCGGGATGGCTGTCCCACAGGCTGGCGCGATAGTTGAGGTCATAGGAAACCACCGTCCCGTGGCGGCGCGCGGCCTCGACCGCCTCGATGGCGACCTCGGCCGTGGACGCCGACAGGGCCGCGAAGATGCCGCCTGTGTGGAACCAGCGCACGCCCTCGTCGCCGAACAGGCGATCCCAGTCGATCTCGCCCGGGCGCATCTGGCTGGCGGACGAATTGGCGCGATCGGAGAGGCCCCGGGCGGGGCGCACGCCGAAGCCGCGCTCGGTGAAATTCAGGCCCAGTCGGGTGTTGCGGCCCATGCCGTCGGCGTCGCGCCACAGGATATGGCTGCGATCCACCCCGCCCTGGGCGATCAGATCGTCGGCCAGCCGGCCCAGATCATTGTCCGGCAGGGCCGTGACGACGGCGCCGCGCAGGTTGAAGGATTTCGCCGCAGCCCGGACGACATTGTATTCGCCGCCGCCCTCCCACACGTCGAAGGATCGCGCGTTGCGGACGCGGCGTTCGCCGGGATCGAACCGCAGCATGACCTCGCCCAGGGCGACCATGTCCCAGCGGCATTGTTCGGACGGTCGGAGGTTCGGCAGGGCTGACATACCGGAATCCTATACGCCGTGTCCTGACGGCGGTAGCGGCCAAAGAAAGAAGGCCGGCGACTTTCGCCGCCGGCCCAAGGTGAACGTTCAGGAGAACGCGTTTCTAGAAGCGATAGCGGGCGCCCACGAAGATCTGCCGGCCCGTGTGGTGGTAGACGGAGGTGCTTTCCCGATCCAGGCCGTCGCCGACGAACTGATGGTTCGCCTCGTCCGTCAGGTTCAGGGCTTCCAGCGTCAGCTGAACCTCTTCCGTGATCTGGTAGGAGGCAGAGGCGTCGAGGTTGAAGGTTTCCGTCTTGCCCTCGATCGCATTGCCGTTCCGTCCGGGGACGTTCTGCAGATAGGCGTCGCGAACCGCGGCCGAGACCCGGGCCGAAAGCTTGTCATCCTCATAGTAGAGGGTGGCGTTATACGACTGCGGCGACAGGTTGATCAGATCGGCGGTCACGAACGTCGCGCAGAGCGCGTCGTTGCAATAGTCGATCTCGGACTCGACGTGGGTGTAGTTCAGCTGCACCCCGGTGTTGGCCAGGAAGCTGGGAAGGAAGCGGAACGGCTGCTGGTAGCTGATCTCGAAGCCCTTCAGCGGGCCGCCTTCGGTGTTCACCGCGGCGGTCAGCTGGAAGATGGTCGAGGCCGTGCAGGTCGTGGTGCAGAAGCTCGGGTCGAAGGCCGAGGGGTTCAGGGCCGTCAGCGCCGAATAGGGCAGATCCTGACGGATGACCTGAATGTAGGTGTCGATGTCCTTGTAGAAGTAAGCGAAGGACAGCAGGCTTTCCGGCGCGAAATACCATTCGACGCTGAAGTCGTAGGTGTTGGCGCGGAACGGCTGCAGCTTCACGTTGCCGATCGAGGCGGTGAAGTTGGTCTGGGTGGACAGCGAGGTGGTCGGGACCAGATAGTTGGTGCCGGCCAAGGTGTTGCCGATCTGCGGACGGGCCATGACCTTGGCCGCGCCGAAGCGCAGGAACAGGTTCTCCACGGGCTCCAGCACCAGGTTTAGCGACGGCAGGGTGTCGGAATACTCGTTCTCGCCGGAGACCCGGGTGCCGCCGCCGGTCGAGCTGTAACCGACTGCCTCAAGGATAGTGTTCGCCTGGCGCACGCCGAAGTTGCCGCGGAACGGCATATTGCCCAGCATCGTGTTGAAATCGGCCTGGAGGTAGAAGGCCAGATCCTGCTCATAGATCGAGCGGTTGCCGCCGCGGGCGTTGCCGTTGGTCACGCTGGTCAGGCGGAAGTCGCCGCCGGGCACGCCGGTGTCGCAGTTGCAGTAGATGTTGAACAGGCTGGAGAGCGCGTTCAGATCCGGGCGCAGCCAGCTGGTGTCAGTGCCGGTCGGCGTCAGGTCCTGGCCAAAGCCCGTGAGCAGGTTCGAGATGTTGGCGACGGTCGTGCCGGCCGGAAGCTGCGGCACGAGGGTCTCGTCGGTGCGGCGCGATTCATGGGAATCGGAGTCATAGGTCTTGAAGTTGACCCCGGCCTTGATGGTGACGAACTCGCTCGCGTCGAATTCGATGTCGGCCTGGGCGGTGGTGAACCGGGTGTCCACGCCGTTGGGACGCAGGCGGATTTCCGAACGCGGCAGGGCGGCCAGGGTCGTGCCCAGGTTGGCGCCGCGCCAGGCCCAGTTGGCCGGGTCCGTGACGTTGAAGCCGTAGTTGATCACCGGCGCGTCAGGGTTGCCGCGGAAGTCGTACGAATAGCCCTGGGTGTTCTGGCGATCGAGCGTGACGGTCGTCTGGATCGGATTCTCGAAGTTCGAGGTCGCCGAGCCGTAGTAGAAGCTGCCGCGCAGACGATCCGAGAAGTCGTGCTCGGCCGTGAAGTTGATCTGGGTGTAGTCGGTCGAGAGCACGTCGTAGCGGCTCTCCGAGCGGATATCGACGTTGTCGAACACGCCGTAGACCAGCATGTTGTTCTCGACGACGGCTTCCCGCACGCCGATCTGGGTCTGGCCGCCGGCCGCGGCGTTGCGGCTGAAGGACAGGGCTTCCAGGAAGTCTTCCTGACGGGTGGCGTCCAGCTTGGAATAGAGGATGTCCAGGGTGAACAGGGTGCTGTCGGCCGGCCGCCACTGGAAGGAGCCGGTGACGCCCAGACGTTCCTGCTCGTGGGTCAGGCGGCCGTAGCGCGGCAGGCGCGGAATGAAGACGTTGGCCTGGTTGGCGGTCGTGAAGGCCGCGTTGTTGGCGGCGGTGTTGGCCGGGCGCGCCACGCCGGTGGCGCAGTTGGCGGCCGTCGTGCCGTTGGCGGTGCTGTTGCCGGGGTTCTGGGGCGCGAAGCCGACGGGCGAGCAGAAGCCGCCGCTGTTGGTCGAGCCCGGAGCCGCGGCAGGCGCCCAGCGGACGGAGCTGAAGCCTTCTTCAAGCAGGTTGCGCTCACTGTAGGCCAGCGAGACCAGGGCGCCGAACTCGTCATTGGCGCCGAAGGTGTCACTGAGCAGGAGGGCGTAGCGCGGGTCGTACTTTTCGGAGAGGTCGTTGTAACCGACCTGGGCGGAGGCGGCGGCTGTGAAACCCTTGCGATCGAACGGGCGCGTGGCCAGCAGGTCGACGGTGGCGCCCAGCGAGCCCTCTTCGGTCTCGGCCGCGGCGGTCTTGCGCACGGTGATCGAGTTGAAGAGTTCCGAGGCGAAGACGTTGAAGTCGAAGCCGCGGCCGCGGTTGGCGCCGCCCGAGGAGTCGGTGCCGCCGGCGGTGGCCTGGGCCTCCATGCCGTTGATGCGGGTGCGGGTGAAGTCGGGGCCGAGGCCGCGAACCGTGATGGTGCGGCCTTCGCCGGCGTCACGGTCGATGGAGACGCCCGGGACGCGCTGGATCGACTCGGCCAGGTTCAGGTCCGGGAAGTCGGCGATGTCCTCGGCGACAATCACGTCGACCATGTTGTTTTCGCGCTTCTTGGCGTCGAGGCCGGCGCTCAGGCTGGCGCGGAAACCGGTGACGACGACCTCGTCAATCTCGGTGGCGTCCTGCGGCGGGCTCTGGGGCGCGGTCTGGGCGGCGGCGGCGCCAACCCCCAGCGACAGGGCGACGGCCAGGCCGGATGCCCCTGCGAACAGCGTACGGCGAATGTCGCGGGTCATCCCCGCCTGAATGGCTTGCATCATATGCCTCCTCCCAATCGGGCATGCAGAACGCCGAGGTGATCCCGGTCTATGAATTGTTGCGGTCGGACCTCAACTGGCCGTCCCGTTTGACACCGGTGTCATATTCGAATGAAATGACTTCTGACACCGGTATCAATCGGAGCCTACCCTCATGATCCGCGTTTTGGGAAGCCCTCTTATGCGCACCGCCGCTGCAAGCGCCGCCATAGCGATGGTCTGCGTGACTTTGGGGGCACACCCTGCCCGGGCGCAGGCGGCCGGAGCGGGCCCCGTGGCCTTCCCCGGGGCCGAGGGCGCGGGCCGGCTGGCGGTCGGCGGGCGCGGCGGACGGGTGCTCCGCGTGACCAATCTGGATGACGCCGGGCCGGGCAGTCTGCGCGCCGCGGTCGAGGCCGACGGTCCGCGCACGGTGGTGTTCGACATCGGCGGGACCATCCGGCTGGCGACGCCCCTGACGATTCGCCACGGACGGATCACCCTTGCGGGCCAGACGGCGCCCGGCGGGGGCGTCACCCTGCGCGATCATGCGCTGGTCGTGGCGGCCGATGACGTCGTGGTCCGCCACATCCGCTCGCGTCTGGGCGACGAAAGCCGGATCGAATCCGACGCCGTATCCATCGAGCGGGGCAGCCGGATCATCCTCGACCACGTCTCGGCGTCATGGTCGGTGGACGAGACCCTCTCGGCCGGCAGCCGCTACGACCCGCCCGAACGCGGCGTCTATGACGTCACGGTGCAATGGTCGGTCATCGCCGAGTCGCTGAACGCCTCGGGCCACGCCAAGGGCGATCACGGCTACGGGTCGCTGGTCCGCGGCGGGCACGGAGCGCGGATGACCTTCCACCACAATCTGTGGGCGGCGCACCGGGCGCGGATGCCGCGGCCGGGAAACTACAATCCGCCGTCGGTCGATCCCCAGGGACCGCGGTTCGAGTTCCGCGAGAACGTCTTCAACGACTGGGGCGGTTCGCACGCGGGCTACAACGCCGACACGGCCAGCCTGTCGGCCTACGCCTTCATCGGCAACGCCTATATTCCCGGCCCGGATTCGGCGGGACTGTGGGCGTTCGAGGAGTCCAATCCCCTCGCCCGGGCATGGTTCGAGGGCAATGCGATGGACGGACAGATCCCGGCGGATGCGTGGAGTCTGGTGAAGGATTCTGACCGGCCCGACTATCGGATATCGGCGCGCCCCGACTGGGCCGAAGCCGCGACGGGGTCGCCGACCGAGGTCGAGGCCGCCGTGCTGGCCCGCGCCGGAGCCGGCCCCGTCCGCGACGCCGTGGATCAGCGGATCATCGCCGGCGTGCGGGCCCGGTCGCTGCACATCATCGACAGCCAGTCGCAGGTCGGCGGCTGGCCCGAGTTGGCGCCCGGAACTCCGTGGACCGACGGCGACGGCGACGGCATGCCCGATCAATGGGAGACGGCGAACGGGCTGAACCCCGCCGACGCCACCGACGGGCCCGCCGACCGGAACGGCGACGGCTGGACCAATCTCGAGGACTGGCTGAACAGTCTGGCCGAGCCCGGAAAGTGACCGCGTCACGGAAAATTCGCAGGACAATTCCGGACATTTCGAGTTTGTCCGCGTCCGCGAAAATTCGTGGGACAGTTTGGGACATTTCGGACATTTGCCGAATGCGCGTGATGAACTTGTCAAAGACCGGCTCCATGGGAGCCGGACAATGAACCACGCACCTGCGTCAGAAACGGACGTAGGCGCCGCGGCCTAGCGGGCCAGCCAGCCTCCGTCGACGGCCAGCACCGTGCCGTGGACATAGCTGGCGGCGTCAGAGGACAGGAAGACCGCAGCGCCCGCCAGATCCGAGGGCTTGCCCCAATGGCCGGCGGGAATGCGGGCGAGGATGTCCCGGTTGCGCGTCTCGTCGGCGCGCAGGGCTTCGGTGTTGTTGGTCTCGAAATAGCCGGGCGCGATGCCGTTGACGTTGATGCCCTTCGACGCCCACTCGCAGGCCAGAAGTTTGGTCAGACCCGCCAGACCGCTCTTGGACGCGGTGTAGGACGGCACGCGGATGCCGCCCTGGAAGGACAGCATCGAACAGATGTTGATGATCTTGCCGCCCCGGCCGTCCGAGACCCAGGTGCGAGCCACGGCCTGGCTGAGGAAGAAGGCGGTCTTCAGATTTGTGTCCATGACCGCGTCCCAGTCGGCCTCGCTGAAGTCGAGGCTGTCGGCGCGGCGGATGATGCCGGCGTTGTTGACCAGAATGTCGACGGGACCCGCGTGCGCCACCACGTCGGCGATCGGGGCGATAGAGCCCAGGTCGGCGGAGACCGCCTTGAAGGACCGTCCCAGACCCGTGACCAGCGCCTCGGTCTCGGTCGGCGCCGAACGGCCGACGGCGACGATGTCGGCGCCCGCCTGCGCCAGACCGATGGCGATGGCCTGTCCCAGACCGGTGTTGGCGCCGGTAACGAGGGCGGCGCGGCCGGAGAGATCGAAGGGGTTCATTTCAGCAGGCCTCGTGATTGGCGGACACATCGCCGGTCAGCAGGATTTCGCATGGACGCGATCTGGTCGACATGCTTTCCCCTCCCCGGCTTGTTCGATGCGGATTGAATGCATAGGTAACCGGTGTCATAAACTGATGCAAACGATGGGACGGCGACGCGATCGGATGCAGCCGATCCGCCCTGCCGGGGACTGACCCTCCCGCCGCACCCGTCATCACGCCCTGAGGAACGCCATGAAAATCGCCCTGATCATCGAGAACAGCCAGGCCGCCAAGAGCGAGACCGTTCACGCCGCCCTGACCGCGGTGGCCGAACCTCTGGGCCACGAGGTCTTCCACTACGGCATGTACACGCCCGAGGACAAAGCCTCGCTGACCTACGTCATGAACGGCCTGCTGACGGGCATTCTACTGAATTCCGGCGCGGCCGACTTCGTGGTCACGGGCTGCGGCACGGGAACGGGCTCGATGCTGGCCGCCAATGCCATGCCAGGCGTCTTCTGCGGCCTGATCATCGACCCTACCGACGCCTTCCTGTTCGGCCAGATCAACGACGGCAACGCCATCGCCATGCCCTACGCCAAGGGCTTCGGCTGGGCGGCCGAACTGAACCTGCAGGACGTCTATCGCAAGCTGTTCGAGGGCGAACGCGGTCTTGGCTATCCCAAGGAACGCGCCGAGATCATGCGCAAGAACCGCGGCATTCTGAAGGACCTCAAGGCCGTCACCTGCCACGACATGCTGACCGTTCTGAAGACCGTCGATCAGGACCTGCTGAAGGCCGCCGTCGCCGGCGAGCGTTTCCAGGAGTATTTCTTCGCCAACGCCACGGACGAAGGCATCCGCGACTATATCGAGGGCCTCGTCGGCAGCCCCCGGGTTCTCGAGAACGCCTGAGCGGTCGCTCCACTCTCTTTTGAGATGTGATCGCGATCTCGCGGAACGGACTGCGCTCTGACCGGTTACCCGGGCAGAGAGGTTCCCTGTAATGATCGCGTTCGCTATCGCCGCCGCCCTGCTTCTGGACCCCACGCCGAAGCAGACCGTCAGTCAAAAGCCGGCTGCCGGCGTGGAGACCGTCCGCGACGATGCGGCGAGCGGGGCTATCCTCTCCAGCGTCGCCGTCACCCTGGAATGCACCGCCCGCGCCAACGGGCGTGTGGAGAACTGCAAGGTGCTGGGCGAAACGCATCCGGGACTGGGGTTCGGCGAGGCCGCCATCGCGCTGATGCGGGACGCCGAGGTCGAGCCGGGCCCGCGCGACGTTCAGTTCGCGCGCACCATCCAGTTCATGCCCTGAGCCTCGGCTCGCAGCTCAGTGAATCAACGCGGAAACTACGGCGGCCATCATTTGGCCGAGACCCAGAAACACGCCGCCCATGGCGCCGCCGCCCTTGATGACGACCAGCGCCGCGAGGGCGACGATAACGGCGGTCTCGACGATCTCCGCACGACCGGACTTGCGAGCATTGGCGGGCGTTGAGCGGGCCATTTCCTGATTCCTGTCGACCTTGGCGCGGGCAGTCAGACACAGAAGTTTACACGCGTAAACTCACAACTGCGCGGCGACGGTCAGCAGGGCGCCAGCGCGAGGTCTTCAGGCTGGGTTCTGACTGCGTGTGCGGCGTCCTCGGCCAGCAGCTTGCGGCCCCGGACAATGATGTCGACCCAGCTCGAAAAGGCCGTGGCGAGGTTGAGAACGATATCCTTCAACGGGCCTTCGCGGAGGCAGCCGTCCTCATCGAATTTGTCCTCCGTGACGCCGCCCAGATAGGCCTCGGGCTGCTGCATCACGGGCATGTTCAGAAACACGCACGCCTGACGCAGCTGGTGGTTTGCGCCGAAGCCGCCGATGTTTCCGGGCGAGGCGCTGACGATGGCGGCGGGCTTCTTGTCCCAGACGCTGTGGCCATAAGGTCGTGAGCCGACGTCGATCGCGTTCTTGAGGACGCCCGGAACGCCGCGATTGTACTCCGGCGTGCAGAACAGGACGCCGTCAACCGCGGCGATCTGCTCGCGGAAGCGAACGAACTCGGGGGGCGGGCTGGCGTCGCTGTCCTGATTGTAAAGGGGCAGGTCTCCGATCTCGACGACGGCGCAGTCGAGCATGTCGGAAGAGAAGGCGCAGATCGATCGCGCGATGCGACGGTTTACGCTGTCCTTTCGAAGGCTGCCGACGACGATTGCGATCCTGTGTCTGGCCATGGCGGGAATCCCTCTGCGGCGAGCCTCCCCGGCGAGGCGCCGGCAAAGACGGCTTGACCTCGCTCGGAGCGGCATCCCGACCTTAGGCCTGGTCGTCTGCTTGTGAAACTGATCTAGCGCAGTGGAACGGCGGTGGAATCACGCACGACAAGCGAGGGATCGACCTCGGGCTGGATCAGGGTCCCGGGGTCCAGCCCGCGGCTGCGCGCCGTCAGCTTCTCCGCGGCCATCCGGCCCATGTCACGGATCGGCAGACGGATGGTGGTCAGGTTGGGCCAGACGCGCGAGGCCATGGGCAGGTCGTCGTAGCCCACGATGGACAGGTCCTCCGGCACGCGCAGGCCGGCGTCGCGGGCGGCCTTCATGACCCCGATGGCCATTTCATCGTTGCCGGCGAAGATGGCCGTCGGCCGCTGCGGCAGGGCGAGAAGTTCGGTCGCGGCCTCGACTCCGGACTCGAAGGTGTAGGCGGCGCGCCGGATGTACGCCGGGTCCAGCGTCACGCCGTACTCGGCCAGCCCCTCGGTGAAACCCCTGCCCCGCTCGTGCGAAGAACGGAAGCTGTCGGGGCCGGAAATGAAGGCGATGCGGCGGTGGCCCAGCTCGGCCAGATGTCTGGCGGCCCGGGCGCCGCCGCGGCTGTCGTTGGTCACGACCATGCGGGCGGGCTCGTCCAGCGAGACCGAGGCGATGCGGACATAGGGGCAGTCGGCCTCGCGCAGGATGGCGACGACCCGCTCATCTTCCGAGACCGACGGCGGCAGGACCACGCCGAACAGCTTCTGCCGCACGATGAAGCCGCGCACGTCGTTGAGGAAGGTCTCGGATCCGCGATTGCAGGGGTGAACCAGCAGTTCGAGACCAGAGCCCCGCACAGCGTCCAGCACCCCCTGCTGCATGTTGACGACATAGTTCGGGCTGGGGTTGTCGTAGATCATCCCGACCAGGAACGACCGCCGGAAGGCCAGACCCCGCGCCTGCGGATCCGGGCTGTAGCCATGCTCGGCGATCACGGCCTCAACCCGTTTGCGGGTGTCTTCCTTGACGAAGGGCGAGTTGTTGATGACCCGCGAGACCGTCTTCTTCGACACCTCGGCCAGCCGGGCGATGTCGTTGATCGTGGCGGGCTTTCCGCCTGTCCGTCGGGTTTCGTTCACGTAGGGAATCTCTCTCGCCGAACCCTGTCCTTAGCCTGAGCCGCGCGCCGTGTCAGCGTCGACGTCCGGTGGCGCGCCATCTGGCGACGACAAGCCGGGGCCTCGCCGAACAAGCGTCGCCGGATTCAAATTGACACCGGTTTCCTTCCTGCGCAATGTCCGCCTCAAACGGGAGGCGGCGTGAGTCACGCATTCGATAAAACCAGTTCGTCGCCGATCGCGCGCGCCTTCGTCGACGCGCGTCGCGCCGGCCGATTCCTGTCGCCCTATCCCGGCCCCATGCCCGCCACCCTGGCCGAGGCCTACCAGATCCAGGACGAGGCGATCGCCGCCTGGCCGGACCGGATCGCGGGCTGGAAACTGGGACGCATCAAGTCGCCCCTCGACCAGCAATATGGCGCGGGCCGGCTGGCGGGCCCGATCTTTTCCCGCAACATCTGGCAGGCCGGGGCGGAGCCGACGCGCTTCCCGGTGATCGACGGCGGTTTCGCGGCGGTCGAGGCGGAATACATCATCCAGCTCGGGGCCGATGCGCCGGATCGCGGCGACTGGACGTCCGCTTCGGTCATTCCGCTGGTCGGACGGGTCCTCATGGGCGTGGAGATCGCGGGCAGCCCCTTCCCCGGCATCAATGAGCACGGGCCTGCGGTCACCGCCTCCGACTTCGGCAACAACGCCGGCCTGATTCTGGGCGGCGAGATCTCCGGCTGGCGGGATCGCCTGATGGACCTGATCTGCACCGTCGCGATCGACGGAGAGATCGTCGGCAAGGGCGGCGCGGTCGACATTCCGGGCGGGCCGCTGGACTCACTGGCCTTCCTGCTGAACCTGCTGCACGCACGGGGCCGGCGGCTGGAAGCGGGACAGCTGATCTCGACCGGCGCGGCGACCGGGGTGCACCAGATCTCCATCGGCCAGGCCTCCGTCGCCGACTTCGGCGCGGACGGGACGATCACCTGCGAGGCCGTGGCGGCGACCGCGACGGCGTAGACGGACGCCGCCGCCACCGGCTATCTGCATCGCTCCTGCCGCCGGAGCGAACCCCATGAGCGCGTCATCGATCCCTGCGCCCGCCGGCTGGCGCTTCTGGATCGACCGCGGCGGCACCTTCACCGACATCGTCGCGCGCGCGCCGGACGGGCGGCTGGAGACGCGCAAGCTGCTGTCCGACAATCCGGAACAGTACGCCGACGCGGCGGTCGAGGGCGTGCGCCGCATCCTCGGCGCCCAGGCGGGGCCGCTGCCCGAGGGCCGGGTCGACGCCATCCGCATGGGAACCACGGTGGCCACCAACGCCCTGCTGGAACGCAAGGGCGAGCGCGTCCTGCTGCTGGTAAACCGCGGCTTTGCCGACCTGCTGCGCATCGGCAACCAGGCCCGCCCGCGGCTGTTCGACCTCAACGTCCGCCTGC
>Ga0164305_10000500_pt1 | contig 14685 bp, 15 predicted proteins | sample Whisoiple_237_MG_FD_110215 | JGI IMG/M metagenome (GOLD analysis project Ga0164305, IMG submission 110215) | Soil microbial communities amended with pyrogenic organic matter from upstate New York, USA - Whitman soil sample_237_MG | ecosystem: Environmental > Terrestrial > Soil > Agricultural...
CGCGCCGCCTACACGCTGGACTACGGCCGCCACCGCCAGACCGGCGAGGGCTCGTTCATGACCCGCAACGCCGAGCCGGTCGATCCGTTCAGCACCTTCAACGAGCCGGATTCGGCCGTCACGGGCCGCGACGGTTCCATCTACCGCTTCCGCGACCGTTTCTCGATCGCCGAACTGCAGCAGGTCGCCGTCGAATACATCGGCGACTTCCTCAACGACTCGCTGACGGTCAACATCGGCGTCCGCGCGCCGGAATTCACCCGCCAGCTGAACCAGTACTGCTACTCGCAGAACGGCACCTCGACCGTGCGTTGCACGACCGAAACGCCTTCGGCCACGCTTGCCAACGGCAATGTGCAGTTCGCCTCGACCGGCACGAGCCAGTTCATTCCGCCGTACCAGGCCGAGCTGAAGTATAGCGACGTGCTTCCGAACGTGGGCGCGGTCTACCGCTTCGGCGGCGGTCACAGCGTCTACGCCAGCTACGCGGAAGGGATCTCGATCCCGCGGACGGACAACCTGTACCAGCCGGTGCGGAACGTCACGGACAACTCGATCGACTTCTCGGCCGTCGAGCCGGAACTGACCAAGTCCTATGACCTGGGCTACCGCTTCCGCAACGCGCGCCTGATCGCACAGGCCGCCATCTGGTACATCGAGTACCAGAACCGCATCGTCAGCTCGCGGGACGGCAACCAGTTCCTGAGCGATGGCGTGACGCCCAACCCGACCTTCGACCTGATCATCGACCGCAACGTCGGCGCGGTTAAGCAGTCGGGCTTCGACGGTCAGCTGGGCTATATCTTCAGCGACAACTTCGCCCTGAACCTCTCGGCCTCCTATAACCAGAGCGAGCTGCAGGAAGACCTGTTCCTCGGCAACTTCTCCTGCACCAGCGCCAGCCAGGTTGCGGGCTCGACCCCTGCCTGCCCGACGCCTCCGGCGGCTCCCGTCCTGATCCCGACCTATGTCTTCACCAAGGGCATGACGCTGGTCGAAACCCCGGACTGGACCTTCTCGGCCCGCGGTGACTGGGATGTGACCGAAGACCTGTCGGTCGGCCTTCAGGCCAAATACGTGGGTGAGCGTTTCGCCACGGACAACAACGACGAGGTCTCGCCCTCGTACGTCGTGGCCGATCTGGACGTGCGTTACGACCTGACCGACCGTATCGGCGTCCGCGGCGCCTACGTTCAGCTGAACGTGACCAACCTCTTCGACGAGGAATATCTGGGCAACATCTCGACCGGCAACTCCGGCCTGGCTGCGCCCCAGAGCACTGACCCGCGCGTGCCGCTGCGCGCCGGTTCGCCCCGGACCTACTCGATCGGTTCGCCGCGCAACGCGCAGATCACCCTGGGCATGAAGTTCTAGTCTTCACGCTTCACATCGAGACGAACGAGGGCGGCCTGTTTACAGGCCGCCCTTTTTCCATGGCCCGTCTCCGGCGCCCGTGCGTTGAAACCGGACCCCGCGCCCTCTATCTGGCGCGATCGGCCATTCGCCGATACGAGGCCCCATGAACCAGACTCCCATCCCCGCCGAATGGACGCCGCACCGCGCGATGTGGGTCGGCTGGCCCAGCCACGCCGAGCTGTGGGAAGACAACCTCGAACCGGCCCAGGCCGAGGTCGAGGCGCTGGTCCGCGCCCTCGCAGGTCCAGGCCGTGAACAGGTGAAACTGCTGGTCGGCAAGCCGGAGGCGCTGGACGACGCTCGCGCGCGGTTCGACGGCGTGGCCGGGATCGAGGTCATCGACGGCCGGTTCGGCGACATCTGGCTGCGCGACACCGGACCGATCTTCGGCGCCGGCTCGGCTACCGCGGCCGCCTTCCGCTTCAACGGCTGGGGCGGCAAGTATGAGCTCGAGCATGACGACACGGTCGCCGACCAGATCGGTCAGGCATCCGGCGTCCCGCTGACCCGCAACGACTTCATCCTCGAGGGCGGGGCGGTCGACCACGACGGTCAAGGCACGATCCTGACCACCCGCCAGTGCGTGTTGAACCCCAACCGCAATCCCGGCTGGACCGAAGCCGAGGCCGAAGCCGCCCTGACCGCTTCGCTGGGCGCAAGGAAGGTCCTGTGGCTCGGCGACGGCCTGCTGAACGACCACACCGACGGCCACGTCGACAATCTGGCTCGCTTCGTCGCGCCCGGCGTGGTCGCCTGCCCCGTGGCCTGGGGAAAGGCCGACCCGAACGACCACGTCTATGACACCGTGGCCCGCGCCCTGTCGCAGATGACGGACGCTGCAGGCGCACCCCTCAAGGTGCTGCGTCTGCCCTCGCCCGGCTTCGTCGGGGACGAAGACGAAAAGCCCGTCCCGGCCAGCCACATGAATTTTCTCATCGCCAACGGCGCCGTCATCGTGCCGACCTATGGCGACGACCGCGCCGCTGATCTGGCCTGTCAGGGGCTGGCGACGGTCTTCCCCGATCGCGAGATCATCGCCCTGCCGTCGATCGCCATTCTTTCGGGCGGCGGATCCTTTCACTGCATCTCCCAGCAGGAGCCCGCCTGATGGCCCGCACGATCTCCGTCGCCGCGCTGCAGACCTCGTACGGCGAGGATATGCAGGCGAACATCGAGAAGACCATCGACCTTGTCCGGCAAGCCGCCGGGAAGGGCGCGCAGGTGATCCTGCCGTCGGAGCTGTTCCAGGGTCCCTATTTCTGCGTCAGCCAGGAAGAGAAGTGGTTCGCCACCGCCTATGCATGGCGCGAGCATCCGTGCGTCACGGCTCTTCAGCCCGTGGCCGCCGAACTGGGCGTCGCCATCCCCGTCTCGATCTTCGAGCGCGAGGGGCCGCACTATTTCAACAGCATGGTCATGCTGGACGCCGACGGCCGCGCCCTGGGCGTCTATCGCAAGAGCCATATCCCCGACGGCCCCGGCTATCAGGAGAAATACTATTTCCGCCCCGGCGACACCGGTTTCAAGGTCTGGGACACGCGCCACGGCCGGATCGGCGTCGGCATCTGCTGGGACCAGTGGTACCCCGAAACCGCCCGCGCCATGATGCTGCAGGGCGCCGAGGTGCTGTTTTATCCGACCGCCATCGGTTCGGAGCCGCACGACAAGGAGCTGGACACCGCCGACCCGTGGCGGCGTGCCATGCAGGGCCACGCGGTCTCCAACGTCGTGCCGGTCGTCGGCGCCAACCGCACAGGGCATGAGACCGTCACCGAGGCCGGGCAGGTCTTCTACGGCTCGTCCTTCATCGCCGACCATCGCGGCGATCTGGTCGAGAGCTTCGGTCGCGACGACGAGGGGGCGCTGGTCCACACCTTCGACCTCGACTACGTCGACCGCCACCGCGCCGCCTGGGGCTTCTTCCGCGACCGGCGGACGGACCTCTACGGCTCGCTGGTCGCGCCCCGCCCGGCCTGAGCAAGGGCGCGGCGTTCGGCGGCGCAGCCGGGGTTGGTCAATCCCTCGGCGCGGGCGGCCGCGACCTCGGCCCTCGCGGCCTCCACATCGGCGGTGAAGGCCGGCGAGGACTCGGCGGCGAACAGCCGTTGGCCCAGTACGGCGCCGTCCGCCACGTCCGCCGGCCAGTTCATGCGACACACCGCGCGGCTCACTCCGATCTCGTGGCCGATGCGGCGGGCCTCGGCCGCGCGATCGGGCGCCAGCGCCGCGAACATCTCGCCATAGGCAGCTCCCGCCACGGCGCCGCCCGCGGGCCAGGACGAGCCGTCGCGCACGGCGTCATTGACCCTCTGGCAGGGCTGCAAGCCGTCGACGGCCTTGATCGGACGCGGCCGGGGCGTCCGCTCGGCCAGCAGGCGCGTCAGGCTGTCGGCGTCGACCAGCAGCCGGTTCATCAGCCGGGTCAGGGCCGGACGAGACTTATGTGCGAATCGCGCGCCCAGGGCGCAGTCGAAATGCTGGGCGCCGTCGGGCGCGGCCAGCTGGGCATGGGCGGTGGCCATCCACCAACGATCGGTTCCGGGCTCGCCGGGCAGGGTGTCGGATGCCGACCACGGAGCCGGCGCGGGCGTCGCATCGGCCAGAGACCGGATCGCCGCCGCATCCAGATAGCCTTGAAGCGTCTCCACGGGCGCAGGACCGCGGCCCGTGGCGCAAGCGCCCAGCAGGGCGCAGGCCGCGAGCGCGGCGGCGCGGCTCACCCTCCGGCGGTCCAGTCCAGCTGCACGCTGGTCGGGCCGTCCTTCACGGGCGTGGCGACGACGCGCAGCAGCTTGCCGCTGCCGTCCTCGGCCGCAGCGCCGTAAGCGCGGGCCTCGCCCTGGTTCATGGCGCTGACGGACGCAAGGCCGGCGGCCTCGGCGCGTTGGCGATAGAAGGCGATGACCGTTTCCGGCGTGGCGTCCGTGGTGAAGCTGAGAATGCCGCCGGGGCCGTCGGGGCCTTGGGCGACGGTGGCGGGACCGCTGACGGCTCCGCCGGGATAGACCACGGCGAAAACAGGCGCGCCCGGAGCGGCCGGGGCCGCCGCCGTCGCAGCGGCGGGCGCAGCGGCTCCAGACGCGGAGGCGACCGTGTCGACCGCGACCGCCTTGTCCGGGGCCGCGGCTTCCTTCGCCGGGCTCTGACCGCAACCGGCCGCGGCCAGGGTCGCCGTCAGTGCGGCGGCCGCGAACATGCGCTTCATCCCGTATCGTCCCTGAAAAGACTGTGTGATTGGCCGCACCGTGGCCCAAGGCTGCGGCGGCGGCAAGGCGGGTTCGCGCCTATGGAAAGGCGCGGAATGACGCGGGGGTCAGCCGGTCGCCGCGTCGGCCTGATCGGGCTTGCCCTCGGCGGGATCGCCGGCCGGCCCGATCTTGTCCGCCCCGGTGTTCCTGATCGGGTTCGGATCGACGTTCGAGGGAGACTGCGGATCGGCCGAGGCCATGCCCTCACTGGCGAGCGTCTCGTTGATGGCGTCCTGATCGGGATCGTCGTCTGACCCTGTGGCCGCCCCGCCCTGCAGCGAGCCAGCCCGCGTGTCCGACCCCATGCCCGATCCCGACAGGGCGTCGGTCAGGGCGTCGGGCTTGCGCCCAAGATCGGGCTTCTCGCCCATGTCCTCGGCCTCGCGGGCGTCCTCGGTCTGGTTCTGTTCGGTCATGGCGAAGCTCCTTCGCCAGAGAAAGCGAACCGCACGGTCGGCGGTTCCGCATACGAAAAGAGCCGGGATCGAAATCCCGGCTCTCCTCTTTGTTGCTACCGCTCGGCCCGCGGAGCCTCGCTGCTTGAGTTTATTTGCCGAACAGCTTGTTCCAGCGGCGCTTCTCGCGGTTCTTCCAGGTCCCGCGGTGATAGGCGTCCGAGCCGATCAGCGGCACGACCGTGGTGGCTTCGGCGAAGACCATCTGCTCATGCGTGGTCTGCACCTTGCCCCAGGAGGCGGCTTCCTTCAGCGTCGACGACGAGCAGGCGCCGTCGCGCACGTCCGCGACCGTGATCTGGACCGCATAGCGGTGCATCTCGGCCTCGATCCCGAGAATCTCGGCGCAGACGACGGTGTCCTGCGCAAAGTTCTTGGGCACGCCGCCGCCGACCATGAACAGGCCGGTGACGCCCGCGGCGATCTTGATGTCGGTCAGTTCGCGGAAGTCGGCGACCGCGTCGATCATCAGATAGGGCTTGCCCTCGGCCATCCGCTCCTTCTGGTGCTTGACCAGACCGAAGCCGGCCGAGCTGTCGACAAAGGCCGGGCAGAAGATCGGCACGCCCTCTTCATAGGCGGTCTGGATCAGCGAACCGGGCTTTTTGGCGTTGCCCTCGCTCAGCCACTTGCCCATCTCCCAGATGAACTCGCGCGAGGAATAGCCGCGCGGCTCCAGCCGGTTGCAGATCTCCAGGATCGTATGGTCGCAGGCCTGGAGCTCTTCCTCGTCGATGTAGGTGTCGTAGATCCGGTCGATGTAGTTGTCGCGCAGGACGTTGTCGTCCACCTCGCCGGCGGCCTGATAGTGTTTGAAGCCGAGGGCCTCGAAGAAATCCATGTCGACGATCGAGGCGCCGGTGGCGACCACGGCGTCGATCATGCCGAACTTCACCATGTCACGGTACACGTGCATGCAGCCGCCTGCCGAGGTTGAGCCGGCCAGGATCAGCCAGGGCGAGCAGTCCTTGTCCTCGATGGCCATGTTGAAGATGTCGGCGGCCCGGGCCGTGTCGCGGCTCGAGAAGGACATCTTGCGCATGCTGTCGATGATCGGGCGGGCGTCGAACGAGGTGATGTCGACGTGCTCGACCGTGTTCTGGAGCAGCTGGGCCTTCTGGTTCGACTGAACAGGAGCGTTCATTGCAAGGGTTTCCCTTTGATTTGAGCGTCCGTCGTCAAAAGAAACAGCGGCCCGGACGGAGCGACGGGCAGCTGCTGAATAGAACGCGTCAGCGGCGTTTTAGCGCCGTTGCTTCTTCCGCTGGCCGGCCTTGCCCTTGGGACGCGACAGGCGAACCACCTTGCGCGCGGTCTCTTCCGCCGTGGTGCGCACGGTCGGGATGGAGCGCGGCGCCAGGCCGTAGAGCGAAGCCATCGGAGCGTCTCCGACCGCGGCGATATCGTGTTCGCCATAGCCGTTGAAGCCGGTCGACATGGCCACGCCATAGGCGCCCAGCATACCGATCTCGATGAAATCGCCTTCCTGCACATCGGCCGGCAGCCAGAACGGGCCCGGCATGTGGTCGATGGAATCGCAGGTCGGGCCGTAGAAGCGGAACGGCTTCAGCTCGGTCGAGGCGTCGCCGTCCCGGACCAGCTTGGTCGGGAAGGGCCAGCGCGAGTGGGTGGCGTCGAACAGCGAGCCGTACGACCCGTCGTTCAGGTACAGGGCGTCGCCCTTGCGCAGGTCGACGCGGCACAGGACCGACGACGATTCCGCCACAAGCGCGCGGCCGGGCTCGCACCACAGTTCGGTGGTGTGGGTGACCGGCATGTCGGCGAAGCCGCGGTGGATGGCGTCGGCGTATTCGCTCATGTCCGGCGGGACCATGCCCGGATAGACCGAGGGGAAGCCGCCGCCGACATCGACGATGTCGACGATCACGCCGGCGCGGCTGATGGCGCGGCCGACCTGGGCCATGGCGGCCTCATAGGCGGACGGGCGCATGCACTGCGAACCGACGTGGAAGCAGACGCCCATCAGGCCGTCGACCACCGCCTGGCGCGTGGCCATCAGCAGCGACGGGGCCTGGTCCGGCGAGACGCCGAACTTGCCCGAGAGGGAATAGGCTGCGCCGTCGGCCGAGACCGTCATGCGAACCAGCAGGTTCAGGTCGGTCGCGTTGCCGGTGGCGTCGAGGATCTTGGCCAGCTCGTCATGGCTGTCCAGCGAGAAGGTGCGGACGCCGTGGTCGAAATAGGCGCGGGTGATCGCGCCGCGGCTCTTGACCGGATGCATGAAGGCCAGGCGCGCATTGGCGCTGACCGAACGCACCAGTTCGATCTCGGCGAGCGATGCGACGTCGAAGGCGGTGACGCCAGCCTCGACCAGGGTCTCGATGACCCAGCGCGAGGGATTGGCCTTCACAGCATAGAAGACGTCGGCCTTTAGATTGTCCTGGAACCAGCGCGCCGCTACGGAAACTGAACGCGGTCGCACGAGTGCGACGGGACGTTCAGGGGACCGCTCGCGGACCAGGTCCAGGGGAAATGGATACGTGCGCAATTCACGTAAACCCCTGTAATTGTTAAACCCAGACCGGCGTTAGCAGCGCAACGTTAGACCTACGGGGTCCGCCGGAAGCCGCGGATGTAGGGTCACGTGTCTGTCATGTAAAGCGGTTTTTTCTAGGCGGGCCATGGGTTTGCCGGGGATTCATCAGCCCACGGAGCACGCGGACCGCCGCTCAAGCTTCGTCCGTGTCAGCGCGGAGGCGGCCAACGTATTGGCGCCGGCGTCGGCTGCCTTGCGCGCGGACGCCGCGACAGGTCTCTCCCGGCAGAGCTTCAGGCCGCGCAGTCGTTCGCATGATCCGACTGCCGTTATGCTGGACGAAATCCTCGCGGACGTGTCATTAAGACTTGCCTCGCGGGCCTGATCAGGCCATGCGGCGCGCCCTTGCAACCGCTTTCAGCGTGTCCATGACCTCAGCCACTGCCGCCGTCGCGTCCGTGAAGGACGTGTCCAAGACTTTCGGCGCCCGAAAGGCCCTGAACGGCGTGTCCGTCGAGGTCGGGGCCGGAGAAATGGTCGCCCTCATCGGCCCGTCCGGGTCCGGGAAATCGACGCTTCTGCGTTCGATCACCGGTCTGCAGTCCATCGATTCCGGCAAGGGAACGATCAGCGTCTTCGGCGAATGCGTCCAGAAGAACGGCCGCACGACCGGCGCCACCCGCGCCGCGCGCCAGAAGCTGGGCATGATCTTCCAGCAGTTCAATCTGGTCGGCCGTCTGTCGCTGTTCTCCAACGTCATGCTGGGCGCGCTCGGCCGCCTGCCCGGCTGGCAGGGCTTCCTGGGCGCATGGCCCGAGGCGGACCGCCAGCGCGCCATGGCCGCCCTGCACCGCGTCGGCGTGTCTGACTATGCGGCGCAGCGCGCCAACACCCTGTCCGGCGGCCAGCAGCAGCGCGGCGCCATCGCCCGCGCCCTGGTCCAGGGCGCCAAGGCTATCCTCGCCGACGAGCCCGTCGCCTCGCTGGACCCCGTGTCCGCCCGCAAGGTGATGGAACTGCTGGTCGAGCTGAACAAGCGCGACGGCCTGGGCGTCATCGTCACCCTGCACCAGGTCGACTACGCCATCCGCTATTGCGATCGGGTCATCGCCCTCAAGGCCGGCCAGATCGTCTATGACGGCCCGGCGACCGGCCTCGACACCAAACAGCTTATCGACATCTACGGTCCCGAGTTCGAGGACGCGTTCTGGGAAACCAAGGCATGACCTTCGCACCCGTAACCCGCCGTTTCGGCCTCATCGCCGCCGCCGCCATGCTCGGCCTCGCCGCCTGCGGAGGCGGTGGTGAAAAGTCCTCGGCCGCGCCGACCGAACTGACCTTCTCCATCCTGTCGGCTGAAGGCCAGGCCTCGGCCGGCCCGCTGTGGCAGCCGCTGCTGGACGATATGTCCAAGGCCATCGGCGTGCCGGTGAAGCCCTATTTCGGCTCGAACTACACCGTCCTGGTCGAGGCCATGCGCGGCAATCAGACCCAGGTCGCCTGGTTCTCGGCCAAGCCCGCCGTCGAGGCGATCGACCGCGCCGACGCCGAGGTCATCGCCCGCACCGTCAACAAGGAGGGTCTGGACAGCTACCGCTCGACCCTCATCGTTCGCGCCGGCTCGGGGATCACGCTGGAGCAGGTCCTGGCCTGCGGCAAGAAGTTCGACTTCGGCATCGGCGACGCCCAGTCGACCTCGGGCACGCTGGCCCCGATGGCCTTCCTGTTCAATCCGCGGAACATCGTGCCGGCCCAGTGCTTCCGGGCCGTCCGTTCGGCCAACCACCAGTCGAACGCCTTCTCGGTCGCTTCGGGCCAGCTGGACGTGGCGACCTCGAACACGGTCAACACTGTCTTCATGACCAAGCAGAACCCGCAGGTCGCCGCCCAGATTCAGGAAATCTGGCAGTCGCCTCCGATCCCCGAAAGCGGCATCCTGGTCCGCGAGGACCTGGACCCGGCGCTGAAGGAAAAGATCCGCAGCTTCTTCCTGACCTACGGCCAGGGCGACACGGTCGAGGCCCAGCGTCAGCGTCAGGTTCTGGCCGGACTGGAGTATTCGCGCTTCAACGCCGCCGACGACGGCTATCTGAACCCGATCCGGGAAATGGTCGCCGACCAGAAGCTGAACGAGGCCCGCGCCAAGGGCGACACCGCCGCCGCCGCCACCGCCGAGCGTGAACTGCAGCGCCTGCGCAGCCTGCGCGAGGTCCAGCCTTGACCGACGCCGCCGTAAGACCGGCCGCAACGGCCATTCCCAATCCCCCGACCAAGTCGATGGGCGCGTGGGCGCTCGACGTCCTGATCTGGGGCGGCGTGGCCGCCATCCTGATCTACAGCTTCGGCCCTGTGGACCTGGGGAACGTCTCCAAACTGGTGACCAACGCCGGCAACACCCAAGCCATCACCAGAGGGCTCCTGCATCCCGATTTCGCGGAATGGCGGCTCTTCGTCGCCAAGATGTGGGAGACGGTTCAGATCGCCCTGTGGGGCACCTTCATCGCCGTCTTCCTCGCCGTTCCGCTGGGTCTTCTGGCCGCCCGGAACATCGCGCCCGTCTGGATCGTCACGCCGATCCGCTGGGTGATGAACCTGCTGCGTTCGGTCCCGGATCTGGTGATCGGCCTGCTGTTCGTCGTGGCCGTCGGCCTTGGCCCGCTGGCGGGCGTTCTGGCCATCGCGCTCAATACGGCGGGAGTCCTGGCCAAGCTGTTCTCGGAAGCCGTCGAGTCGATCGACAAAGGCCCTGTCGAGGGCGTTCGCGCCACCGGCGCGTCCAAGCTGCACGAGATCGTCTGGGGGGTCATCCCGCAGGTCGCGCCGCTGTGGACCTCGTTCGCCCTCTACCGCTTCGAGTCCAACAGCCGGTCGGCGACCGTGCTGGGCCTGATCGGGGCCGGCGGCATCGGCCAGCTGCTCTTCGACTACATGAACAGCTTCGACTACACCAAGGTCGGCGCGGTCGTCATCGTGGTCGTCATCGCCGTGACCCTGATCGACATGCTGTCCCAGGCCATGCGCAAGCGCCTGCTGTAGCCGGCCCAATACGCCCATTGAAAAGCCCGCCACCGCGATCGCGATGGCGGGCTTTTTGTTTTCCGGGCCCGATCAGGCGGGACGCAAATCCGGCGGCGTGGCCTCTTCCGTCAGGATACGGATCGCTTCGTCCAGCGACACCACCTCCTGCGCCTGGGAGCCCAGACGGCGGATGGCGACCGTGCCCTGTTCGGCCTCGTTCTTGCCGACCACGGCGATGACCGGCACCTTGCCGACCGAGTGTTCGCGCACCTTGTAGCCGACCTTCTCGTTGCGCAGGTCGACCTCGGTCCGCAGGCCGGCGGCCTTGAACCGCGCCTGCACTTCACGCGCATAGTCGTCGGCTTCCGAGACGATGGTCGCCACCACGGCCTGCGTCGGAGCCAGCCACAGGGGGAAGGCCCCGGCGTAGTTCTCGATCATGATGCCGATGAACCGCTCGAACGAGCCAAGGATCGCCCGGTGCAGCATGACCGGCCGGTGCTTCTGGCCGTCCTCGCCGATATATTCCGCGTTCAGACGTTCCGGCAGGACGTAGTCGAGCTGCAGGGTGCCGCAGGTCCAGGTCCGGCCGATGGCGTCCTTGACGATGAAGTCCAGCTTGGGCGCGTAGAAGGCGCCGTCGCCCTCGGCGATGACCGGCTCGATGCCCGCCTTCTTGGACGCGTCCAGCAACATGGCCTCGGCCTTGTCCCAGAACTCGTCCGTCCCCGCCCGAACCTCGGGCCGGGTGGCGAGGGCGATCTCGTGCGTCTCCATGCCCAGGTCGGCGTGGATCATGCGAGTCAGCCGGATGAACCGCTCCGTCTCATCGACGATCTGATCCTCGCGGCAGAAGATGTGGGCGTCGTCCTGCGTAAACCCGCGCACGCGCATCAGGCCGTGCAGGGCGCCCGACGGCTCATAGCGGTGGCAGGCCCCGAACTCGGCCATGCGCAGCGGCAGTTCGCGGTACGACCGCTGGCCTTGATCGAAGATCTGGACGTGGCCCGGGCAGTTCATCGGCTTGAGGCTGAGCGTCTCGCCCTCGACCGTCTCGCAGACGAACATATTGGGACGGTATTTCTCCCAGTGGCCCGACTTCTCCCAGAAGGTCCGGTCCAGCACCTGCGGCGTCTTGACCTCGACATAGCCCGCGGCGTCCAGCCGGCGGCGCATATAGGCCTCCAGCACGCGCCACAGCTCCCATCCCTTGGGATGCCAGAAGACCATGCCCCGGCCTTCCTCCTGCATATGGAACAGGCCCATGGCCTTTCCGATGCGGCGGTGGTCGCGCTTCTCGGCCTCCTCGACGCGCAGCAGGTAGGCGTCCAGATCCTCCTTCGTGGCCCAGGCCGTGGCGTAGATGCGCTGCAGCTGCGGATTGCGGTGGTCGCCGCGCCAGTAGGCGCCGGCCAGCTTGGTCAGCTTGAAGGCCTTGCCGACGAATTTCGTCGAGGGGAAATGCGGCCCGCGGCACAGGTCGACCCAGCCGCCCGTGGCGTAGGTCGTGATCGTCTCCGTGCCCGGCAGGTCGCGGATCAGCTCGGCCTTGAAGCTCTCGCCCTTGCCCTCGAACAGCTTGATCGCCTCGTCGCGGTCCCAGACCTGACGGACCAGCTTCTCGTCGCGATCGACGATCTCGGCCATCTTCTTCTCGATGGCGGCGAAGTCGTCTGTCGAGAACGGCTCCTCGCGGAAGAAGTCGTAGTAGAATCCGTCCTCGATCGCCGGGCCGATGGTCACCTGGGTTCCCGGGAACAGCTCCTGCACCGCCTGGGCCAGCACGTGGGCGGCGTCGTGGCGGATGGTTTCCAGCGCTTCCGGATCGTCGCGCATGATCAGCTTGAAGTCGCCGGATCCGCCCAGCGGCCGGTCCAGATCGCGCTGCTCGCCGTTCAAGGCGACGAGCGCAGCCCGTTTGGCCAGTGACGGCGAGATGGAGGCGGCGACGTCACGGCCCGTGGCGTCATCGGGATACTGGCGAGAGGCGCCATCGGGGAATTTGAGATCGATCATCGGTCTGTCTTTACTTCTTGGTGGAGCGAAGATCTGAGTCCGGCTGCGCCGAACCGATTTCGCTCGCCGGAACCGGGTCGTACCCCGATGTCCCGAAAGGGTGGCATTTGCAGAGGCGTCTGACCGTGAGCCATCCCCCCTTGATCGGTCCATGCTGGATCAGCGCGTCCCGGCCATAGTCCGAACAGGTCGGCAGGAACCGGCATTGCTGCCCGATCAGGGGCGACAGCGTCAGCTTGTAGCCGCGATGGGCCAGCCGCACGCCGCGTTCATAGAGAGTTCCGCCGGAAGCCATGTCGCCGCGCTTATCCCCTGCAATGGACGCAGGAGCAACGGGCGTCAGGCAGCCCCGGCGAGCCTAGTTCGCGTATCCGGGCCCTTCCGGGCCAGCGCCTGACGCATCGCGTCCAGCGTCGCCTCGATCGCCACCATGGTGGAGGCGTGGCGCGCGGGATAGTCGGCCACCTGTTTCAGGGCGCGGAGACCTTCGAACCGGCCCGTCGGACCTTCTCCGCCGCTCTTGAGCATGGCCGACATGGCGTCGCGCGCGGCGACCAGTTCGTCCAGCGAGGCGCCGATTACACTCTCGCCCAGCACGCCCGCGGCGGCCTGACCGAGGGCGCAGGCCTTCACGTCCTGTGCGAAGTCGCGAACTCGACCGTCGCCATCCACAGTCACGTCCACGACCGCCTTCGACCCGCACAGCTTGGCTGCCCGTTCGCCGGTGCCTTCAGGCGCAGCCAGCCGTCCGCTGTGCGGCAGATTGGCCGCCAGCCTGAGGATGCGCGCGCTGTAGAGCTCGTCGATCATGGGCCGGAATATAGGAGATCACCCGCCCTGGAGCGAGCCCCAGGTCCGCGCCTGATCCACGGAACCGTCCTTGGCCCGGTCCCGCAGCCACTGCAGATTGGCGTCAGCCGCCTCGGGCGGCAGGTCGCGGCGAAGGATCTGTTCAGCCTCACCCATCTTGCCCGTCAGGCCCAGCACCATGGCCAGGTTCAGCCGCACCTTCAGCGAGGCGCCCGGCTGGGCGGCGGCGCGGCGCAGAAGCGGCTCGGCGGTGGCGGAATCGCCGTGGGTCATGGCCGACATGGCCATGTTGGTCAGCACGGCGGGATTGTCGGGCGAGATCGCAAGAGCCTGCGCCCATGCGGCGCGGGCGTCGTCGGGCCGGCGAACCTGCTCATAGGCGGTCCCCAGCAGGGACCAGGCCTGCCAGTCGCCCGGGCGGGCGTTGCGCGCCTGTTCCAGCGCCGCCACGCCATAGAAGGCCTGACCGCGCGCGATATGGGCGCGGCCCACTTCCAGCATGGCGTCGACGTTGCCCGGCTGGATGACCAGCACCGCCTGGGCGGCCTCGGCGGCCTGATCGTAACGGCCCAGATCGCGCAATGCCGCGGCGGCCTTCACGCCAGCCACAGGATCGCGGGGATCGATGTCCGCCTGATCGGTCCAGAACACCGACCGGCTGAGCGCGTCGGACCGCTCATAGGCGGCGCGCACCTCGGCGCTGGCCGGCTGCCGCGGGGCGGCCGGGGCGGCGGCGGTCTGCGGCCGGGCTTGCGCCGGGGCCGCCTGCGCCTGCGCGTTCGCCGCGCCGGCGGCGCCCGAAAGCAGGACGAGGATTGCGATAGAGGCTGTCGTGCGCGACATGGAGGCGCTCCGGATGGTTCGGGGGCCAGAGTCGGCTCTTCGCGTCAATCCTTGGTTAAGATCGGCCGCCGCCGGCCGGAAAGGCCGCTGTCCATGTCCGTCCTGCATCCCGACCTGCTGACCAACGACGCCGGGCGCGCGATCCCGGTGCGGTTCGTCGGCCCCGAGGGCAAGATTGACGGGACGATTCAGGCTTGGGCCGAGGTCAACGGCTTCAGGGGAAAGCCTGGCCAGATGCTGGTTGTCCCGGACCGCGGCGGTGGGATCGCGGCGGTCCTGATCGGCGTCGGAGAGGCCTTCGACCCCATGTCCGCCCGCGCCCTGCCGGCTAAGTTGCCGCCGGGGCTGTACCGGCTCGAGGCCGATCCCGAGGACGCGCGCA
>Ga0164305_10000501_pt1 | contig 14666 bp, 14 predicted proteins | sample Whisoiple_237_MG_FD_110215 | JGI IMG/M metagenome (GOLD analysis project Ga0164305, IMG submission 110215) | Soil microbial communities amended with pyrogenic organic matter from upstate New York, USA - Whitman soil sample_237_MG | ecosystem: Environmental > Terrestrial > Soil > Agricultural...
CCGAAGCCGGGCCAGCGGCCGTAGGGCGGATCGGTGAAGACGATCGAGCCGTCGGAGGTGACGACCACGTCGTTCGGGCTGTTCAGCTCCTTGCCCTGCCAGTGCGAGGCCACCACGGTGCGCGAGCCGTCGGGCTCGATGCGGATCAGGCTGCTCGTGGCGTGCTCGCAGATCAGCAGGCGACCCTCGAGGTCCCAGCTCAGCCCGTTGCCCTTGTTGGACGGATGAGCGACCACCTCGACGCCGGCGGACTCCGACCAGCGCCTGCGCGTGTCGCCGGGCATGTCGGAGAACAGGAGCGAGCCGCCGTCGCGGTTCGTCCAGAGGGGGCCCTCGGTGAAGGTGAAGCCCGAGCCGATGCACTCGAGTGCTGCGTCCGCCTCGACCAGGTCGAGCAATCCGGGCGCGTTGACTTCGACGACGCTCATGTGCGCGTTTCCTCCTGGACAGGGTGGCCGACTACAAGGCCTTGCCGGCGACGCCCCACCGGCTCGGCTTGACGCCTTCGAGGATGACGGTCGTGTGCTGCTTGATGCCCTCGCCGAAGTTGTCGACGAGCACTTGCGTGAAGTCCTCGATGAGCTTGGGCTCGGTCTCCTCATTGAGCCGTGCTTCGTAGATCTTCAGGTGGATGATGGGCATGCGTCCTCCGTGCTCGGGCGGTTGTCGGCAGGAATCTACTGCTCGGCGCCGGCCAGCGCGCGGAAGTCCTCGCGGATGGGCACGAACGTGTCGAGCACCACCGCTCCCTCGGGCCCGGCGTACGCGGCGTGCACCACGCCCGAGGGGATGTGCATCGCATCCATGGCATGGCACGCGCGTTCCTCGCCCGCGATGATCATCACGATCTCGCCGCTGATCACGATGCCCATCTGCTCGTGCGGGTGGGAGTGCTCGGGCACGACCGCGCCCGGCTCGAGCTCGACGAGATTCAGCATCGTGCTGTCGCCGAAGAGGGCGCGCCCGTGCACGCCGGCGGCCATGGCGAAGCCGTCGAGGGCGTCGAGGGCCAGGATGCGCGCTGCAGGCACGGCGGGAGTATGTCGCGTCCAGGGGCGCGGCGTCCAGCCCGCTGTTCCGCTCTCCGGAACGCGTTTGCGTGCCGGGGGAGCGTTGCTGTAGCGTCTGCGCCCCGATGCCGGTCGCACTCTCCTATCGACGCCATCTCGGTTGGGGCGTGACGCTCGCGGCGTTCGCGTTCGGGCTCGTGTGGGTCGTCTTCCTCGCGGATCGTCCCGCGCACAGCGACCCGACGGCCTTCTTCTCGACGCTGCTCGACGCCATCACGCAGGGCGCCCTCTACTTCGTCGTGGCCAGCGGGTTCACGCTGGTCTTCGGCCTGATGCGCGTCGTCAACATGGCGCACGGATCGCTCTACCTGGTGGCGGCGTACGTGGCCATCGACGTACAGCGCCGCATCATCACGGGAAATCCCGACACGACGGTCTCCTCGACGCAGGTCAGCGTCATCAACTGGTTCGTCGTGCTGCTCGTCGCGGCGCTCGTGGCCGGCCTGCTCGGCCTCGTGATGCAGCAGGCCTTCCTGCGCTGGAATCAGGGCCAGGATCTGCGCCAGGCCCTGATCACGATCGCGATCTCGGTGATCGTGGCCGACCAGGTGGTCGTGCACACGGGCGGCGGCGTCGCCGAGGACATGTCATTTCCGGGGCGGATCAATCAGTTCGTCGACCTCCATGTGAAAGGATTCAGTTACTCCGGCGCGCGCCTCTTCATCCTCGGCCTTGCGCTCTTCATCGGCCTCGCGCTCTGGCTCTGGCTCAAGCGCACCCGCACCGGCATGGTCATCCGCGCAGGGGTGGACGACCGCGCGATGGTCGCGGCGCTCGGCGTCAACATCCAGCGCGTCTTCGCGATCGCCTTCTTCGTCGGCTCCATGCTGGCCGGGATCGGCGCCGTGATCGGCACGTCGCAGACGGCGGTCTCCAACGGCACCGACGGAATCTGGCTGCTCAACTCGCTGGTCGTCGTGATCATCGGCGGCATGGGCTCCCTCGCGGGTGCCGCGGTCGGCTCGATGCTCTACGGCCTGATCGGCACGTTCTCGGCGGCCTACCTGCCCGCGGGCAATACGCAGTACGCGGTCATCTTCACGTTCGTCCTGCTTGCCATCGTGCTCGCCGTCCGCCCGTACGGCATCTTCGGACGGCCTGCGTGAGCGACGTCCGCGCGATCGAGCGGACGATCGCGGCAGTCGCGCTCGCCCTCGCCGCCCTCGCTCCCGTCCTGTTCTCGACCTACACCGTCGATCAGCTGCTGACGCAGGTGCTGATCTTCGGCATCGTCGCGATGAGCCTGATCTTCCTCGCGTCGTACGGCGGCATGGTCTCGCTCGCGCAGACGGCGCTCTTCGGCATCGCGGGGTTCGTCTTCGGCAACATGACGACGGTCGACACCAAGGGCCTGACGCTCGGCTACAGCCCGTGGGCCGGCATCATCCCCGCGATCCTGATCGCGACCGCGATCGGCCTCGTCTTCGGCGGACTGGCGTCGCGCTCGACCGGCATCTACTTCCTCATGATCACGCTGACCTACGGCGTGATCGCCAACCTCTCGTTCGGGCAGATCGAGCGGATCTCCGGGTTCGGCGGCATCAGCGGCATCGTGCCCCCGTCGATCATCGGGACGACCGACCAGCATCCGCATCGCCTCTACTACCTCGCGCTGGTGATCGCGGTGCTGCTCTATGCCCTCGTGCGCTTCGTCATACGCACGAACTTCGGGCTCTCGTTGCAGGGCGTGCGCGACGAGCCCGTGCGCATGAGCTCGCTGGGCTACGGCATCGCCTTGCACCGCACGCTCGCGTTCACGTTCGGCGCCTTCATGGCCTCGATCGCGGGCGTGCTGTTCGTGTGGTGGAACGGGCACGTGGATCCGCAGACGATCGGGCTGGGCGCCACGCTCAACGTCCTGATCATCGCCGTCATCGGCGGTCTGCGGCGCATCGAGGGCGCGTTCGTGGGAGCGCTCGCCTTCGTCTTCATCAACGACCGCCTGGCCGAGACGGACTTCTCCGTGGCCGGATTCAAGCTCGGCACGTTCAACTCGCTGATCGGCCTGATCTTCCTCGCCATCGTGCTCGTCTCGCCTGACGGGTTGCTCGGCATCTGGGAGCGCGCAATGACGCTCCTCAAGCAACGGCAGCCCGCCGCGGCGGCTGCCGCCGGCGACTAACTCGCCTCCCCCCATCGACGTCCAATCTGCCAGGCATCGTGCCCACCGACACAAAGGAGAACCCGAACGTGAATCTCTCGCGCTTGCGGAAGCTGAAGTACGCGCTCCCGCTCGCGGTAGTCGTGATGGCCTTGACGGCCACCGCGACGACTGCGAAGCCCACGGCGGCGGGAACGCCGATCAAGATCGCCATCCTGTCGGACTGCAAGGGCGCGTTCGCGGCGTTCTACGGTGCGGATGTCGGTGGCGCGATCCAGGCGTTCGTCGAGCAGACCGGCGCCAAGGTGAAGGACAAGAGCAATCCGATCAAGGGCATGACGGGCGGCACCATCTCGGGCCATCCCATCAAGCTCGTCGGCATCGGCTGCTCGAACGACTCGGCCGACCTCGCCATCAGCGAGACCAAGCGGCTGATGGAGAAGCTGGGCGCCGACATCCTGATCGGGCCGCTCTCGGGTGATGAGTCGATCGCCGTGGCCAAGTACGCCAAGGCGCATCCGAAGAAGACGTTCGTGAACGGCACGGCCGGCGCGCTCGACACGACGATGATCGTGCGTGCACCGAACTTCTTCCGCTGGAACGGTGACGGCGCGCAGTGGGACGCCGGCACGGGCTGGGTCGCCTACAACGTGCTCGGCTGGCGCAAGGTCAACGTGATCATGGACGACTACTCGTTCGGCTGGACGTCGGCCGCCGGGTTCATCGCGGAGTTCTGCGCCCTCGGTGGCGAGGTCACCAAGCGCGTCTTCCCGCCGCTGAACACGACCGACTACTCGCAGTACGTGGCGCAGCTGGATCCGCCGAACGCGACTGACGGCTACTTCTGGGCCGTCGGCGGCACGGGCACCCTGAGCTCGCTCAAGGCGTTCGAGCAGAAGTACGGCAACATGAACTCCAAGCAGCACATGGGCAACCTGTTCTTCGGGACGCCCGGCACGTTCACGGAGCTCGGTCTCCGCATCGCCGGCTCGTACGCGGGCGGCGGCGGCACGGCGGCGGACGTCCCGTCCGCGGCGCTGGACAAGTTCAAGGCGCTGACGGCGAAGACCTGGAGCGCGCTCCCGCCGCTCAAGGGCCCGGCGACCGCGACCGGCGTCGGCAACCTGTTCTTCGTCAACTACTACGTCAACGCCACGGGTCTGATCAAGGGCCTCAAGGCGGTCAAGGGCGACATCTCGGGCGGCCAGAAGGCCCTCCAGAAGAAGCTCGCGACGACGACGGTGACGGACCCGAACGGGTACACGCTCAAGCTGGACTCGAACCGGCAGGGCATCGCCGACACGTTCGTGCAGCAGCTGTTCGACAACAACGGCACGCTCGGCATCAAGACGATCTACAAGGTCGTCGGCGTGCCGCAGAGCTTCGGTGGCGTGTTCGCACCGAACAAGCCGCCCCCGGGCGAGACGGTCCCGGCGTGCGTCAAGGGCAACGTGCCCTGGAAGGTCACGAAGGTCGGGTGAGCCTGACCCGTTGAACGAGGCGACGGCTTCCGTCGCTGCCGAAACCGCCGGTCCGATCCTCCGCTTGCGGGGGGTCGGCCGGCGTTTCGGCGGGGTGCAGGCCGTGCGCGACGTCGATCTCGACGTCGCGCACGGTGAGCGCCGCGCAATCCTGGGCCCCAACGGCGCGGGCAAGACCACGCTGTTCAACCTCATCGCGGGCGACTTCCAGCCCACGAGCGGCACGATCGAGGTGATGGGCACCGATGTCACGAACATGCCGGCCCGCACGCGGCCGCGGCTGGGCGTGGCGCGGACGTACCAGAAGTCCCGGCTCTTCCCCGGGCTCTCGGTCGAGGACAACCTCTACCTCGCGATCGTCGGGCGGGACGGCGGCCGGCTCCGGCCGACCCACTCGTCGCGAGAGCGCGAGCAGCGCGCCCGTGCGCAGGCCGCGGCCGAGCGGGTGTGGCTGGCCGACTCGCTGAAGGCGCCGGTCGGCTCGCTCTCGCACGGCCAGCAGCGCCAGCTCGAGGTCGGCATGGCGAGCGCAACCGACCCGCAGCTGATGATGCTCGACGAGCCGGCCTCGGGCCTCTCGCGCGGCGAGCGGGAGCGCCTGACGGAGCTGCTCCTGTCGCTCCCGGCGGACGTGACGCTGCTCCTGATCGAGCACGACATGGACATCGCGCTGCGCGTGGCCCAGTACGTGACGATGATGCACGACGGCCAGAAGATCGTCGAAGGCACGCCCGAGGAGATCCGCGGCAACCAGACCGTGCATGACATCTACCTCGGCAGCAGGTTCACGAATGAGTGACACACCGCTGCTCGAGCTCGAGGACGTGCACGCGTTCTACGGCTCGGCGCACATCCTTGAGGGCGTGTCGTTCTCGATGGGCGTCGAGGCGATCGCCGTGATCGGCCGCAACGGCATGGGCAAGTCGACGCTCTGCAACACGATCATGGGTCTCTGCCGCGAGTCACGGGGATCGATCCGCGTGAACGGCGACGAGATGCGCGGTCGCATGCCGTACGTGGTGGCCGGAGCCGGCGTGGGCTACGTGCCACAGGGCCGCAGGCTCTTCCAGTCGCTCTCGGTGGACGAGCACCTGCGGATGATCCGCTCGCCGCTCAAGGGCCGCTGGAACCCCGCCGAGATCTACAAGCTGTTCCCGCGCCTCGCCGAGCGCAAGCGCATCAGCGCGACGCAGCTCTCCGGCGGTGAGCAGCAGATGCTCGCGATCGGTCGCGCGCTCCTGCTCAACCCGCACCTGCTCGTGATGGACGAGCCCTCGGAGGGCCTCGCGCCGACGATCGTCGAGAACGTGATCGAGACCTGTCACGCGCTCGTCGGCGAGGGCATGGGCATCCTGCTGGTCGAGCAGAACCTGGGCGTTGCGACATCGGTCGCCGAGCGCCAGCTGGTCATGGTCAGCGGCCAGATCGCCGCCGAGACGACCGCCGAGAAGCTGCGCGACGATCCCGACGCGCAGCGGCGCTTCCTCGGGGTCGAGTCCGCCACCGCGCACTGAATAGCGGCTTCGAATCGCCTCCTGTCCTGCCAGAATCCGCGCATGCTGATCGACGACCCCGCGTTGCTGCGCGACCGTGGCTACATCGACGGCACCTGGGCGTCCGCCGACTCGGGCGCGACCTTCCCGGTGCGCGACCCGGCCACGGGAGAGGCGCTCGCAGCGGTGCCGCGCATGGGCGCCGCCGAGACGCGCCGGGCGATCGAGGCGGCCGCGGCGGCGCTGCCCGCCTGGCGGGCGCGACCGGCGCGTGAGCGCGCCGCGATCCTGCGCGGCTTCTCGGACCTGATGCTGCGCCACCGCCGGGATCTGGCCATGATCCTGACGCGCGAGCAGGGCAAGCCGCTGGCCGAGTCGGATGCCGAGATCGGCTACGCGGCCTCGTTCCTCGAGTGGTTCGGCGAGGAGGCCAAGCGCGTCTACGGCGACACGATCCCGGCCCAGCAGACAGGCACCCGCATCGTCGTGCTGAAGCAGCCCGTCGGGGTCTGCGGCGGAATCACGCCGTGGAACTTCCCCGCGGCGATGATCACCCGCAAAGCGGCCCCCGCGCTGGCGGCTGGCAACACGATCGTGTGCAAGCCGGCCGAGCAGACGCCGCTCTCGGCGCTCGCCCTGGCCGAGCTCGCCGACCGTGCCGGCGTGCCCGCGGGCGTGTTCCAGGTCGTCACCGGCGATGCCGAGGATGCGCCCGCGATCGGCAGTGAGCTGACCGGCAATCCGATCGTGCGCAAGATCGGCTTCACCGGCTCGACCGCGGTCGGCAAGCTGCTCATGGCGCAGTGCGCCGGGCAGGTCAAGAAGATCTCGCTGGAGCTCGGCGGCAACGCGCCCTTCCTGATCTTCGACGACGCAGACCTCGAGGCTGCCGTCGCCGGCGCGGTGCTGTGCAAGTTCCGCAACTCCGGTCAAGTCTGCATCGCGGCCAACCGCCTGCTCGTACAGGACGGGATCCACGACGCCTTCGTCGAGCGCTATGCCGAGGCGATCTCGGCTCTGCGCGTCGGCGCCGGCACGGAGCCCGGCGTCAACGTCGGGCCTCTGATCGACCAGCAGGGCATGGACAAGGTCGTGGCGCATGTGGAAGACGCGCGCGCGAAGGGCGCCGAGGTCGTGCTGGGAGGCGGCCCGCACTCGCTGGGCGGGCTGTTCTACGAGCCCACGCTGCTGACGGGCGTGAGCGACTCGATGGCGATGTCGCAGGACGAGACGTTCGGGCCCGTTGCGGGCATCCGCCGCTTCGGCGACGAGGACGAGGGCATCCGCCTCGCGAACGACACGCCCTACGGCCTCGCGGCCTACTTCTACAGCCGCGACGTCGGGCGCGTGTGGCGCGTCGGCGAGGGCCTCGACTACGGCATCGTGGGTGCCAACACGGGCTTCGTCTCGACCGAGGTGGCGCCGTTCGGTGGCATGAAGGAGTCGGGCATCGGGCGCGAGGGCTCGAAGTACGGCATCGAGGACTGGCTCGAGATCAAGTACCTGGCCATGGGAGGGATCGACCGATGAGGCTCGCCAACCGCGTTGCCATCGTCACGGGCGGTGCGCAGGGCATCGGCCGCGCGATCGCCCAGCGGCTGCACGAGGAGGGCGCAACCGTCGTCGTCGCCGACCTCCAGAGATACGAGGCCGCAGCCGAGGAGCTGGGCGGGCTCGGGCTGCGCGTCGACGTCTCGCAGGAGGGCGACGTCAAGGCGCTCGCGGAGGCGGTGCTGGAGCGCTACGGCCGCATCGACGCGCTCGTCAACAACGCCGGCATCTACAGCTCGCTCGTGCCGAAGCCGTTCGAGCAGATCGACGTCGAGGAGTGGCGCAAGGTCTACGACGTGAACGTGCTCGGCATGTTCCTGGCCACACGGGCGGTCGTGCCGGCGATGCGCGCGGCCGGCTACGGCCGCATCGTCAACATCGCCTCCGGGACGCCCTACAAGGGCGTTCCCTTCCTGCTGCACTACGTCACGAGCAAGGGGGCGGTCGTGGCCATGACGCGCGCGGTCGCCAAGGAGGTCTCTCCAGCCGGCATCCTGGTCAACACGGTCGCGCCCGGCTTCACGATGTCCGATGGCGTGCTCGCGAACCAGGTGCAGGTCGATCAGCTGCAGGAGATCTCGCTCAAGGCGCGCCTGATCCAACGCGACCAGTTCCCGAGCGACATCGTCGGGGCGGTCGCGTTCTTCTGCTCGCCAGATGCCGATTTCGTCACGGGCCAGTCGCTCGTGGTCGATGGAGGGGCGTACTTCAACTGATGGCTACTTTCATTCAGGTCGTCGAATTCCACGGCACGGCAGAGCTGCCGCCGGCGACGCGCGCGGTCTACGACGTCCATGCCAACACGGCGAGCTTCGGTACGGAGGCGGAATGGGTGTCGGACCTCACGCACCTCGCCTTCGAGTTGACGACCGAAGGCCATCACCTCAGCTTCGAGCTGGTCGATGAGCCCGCTCCGGGCGCACTGATGGCGCGCGAGCTCGCGTTGCCCGCCGGCGAGTACGTCATGCGCTGCGACCGCGTCGACTTCCCGCCCGGGGGCGAGGCGTTCCTGCACACGCATCAGGGGCCCGGCATCCGCGTGCTGCTGTTCGGCTCGATCACCATCGAGACACAGGGCTCCACCCACACCTACGCTCCCGGCGAGGCGTGGTTCGAGAGCGGCCCCGATCCCGTGCACGCGTGGACGCACGCAGATGAGCCGAGCGCCTTCGTTCGCTGCATGGTGCTGCCCCGCGCCCTCCAGGGATCCCCGTCCATCCGCTACGTCCGCGACGAGGACCGCGACCGTCCCAAGTCTCAGAGCTACACGGTCTTCCTGGACGAGCCGGTCGAGCTGTGACACCGAGGAGCGGCGGGCACCTGCTCGCCGACCAGCTCGTGGTGCAGGGCGTCGAGCTGGCCTTCTGCGTGCCGGGCGAGAGCTATCTCGCGCTGCTCGACGGCCTCTTCTCGCATCGTGACCGGTTGCGCGTGGTCACCTGCCGCCACGAGGCAGCGGCCGCCAACGCCGCCGACGCCTACGGCAAGCTGACCGGCAGGCCGGGCGTCTGCATGGTCACGCGCGGGCCCGGCGCGACGCATGCCTCCACCGGCGTGCACACGGCGATGCAGGACTCCACGCCGCTCGTGCTGCTCGTCGGGCAGGTGCCCCGCGAGCATCGCGGCCGCGAGGCCTTTCAGGAGGTCGACTACGAGCAGATGTTCGGCCGCCTGGCCAAATGGGTGTTCGAGATCGATCGGGCGGAGCGCATTCCCGAGCTCGTTGCCCGTGCCTTCGAGACGGCCCTCGGCGGGCGACCGGGCCCGGTCGTGCTCGCCCTGCCCGAGGACATGCTCGTCGAGACGACGGACGCGCCCGATGCGGCGCCTGTGGTACGCGCGGCATCGGGGCCGGCGCCGGAGGCACTCGCGCGCATGGGCGAGTTGCTGACAGCTGCGGAGCGGCCGCTCGCGATCGTCGGGGGAGGCGGCTGGACGCCCGAGGGTGCCGACGACATCGGGGCGTACCTGGTCGCCGGCGGCATTCCCGCAGCAGCCTCGTTCCGCTGCCAGGACGTCATCGACAATCGCCTGCCCATCTATTGCGGCGACCTCGGGCTCGGCGTCAATCCCGCGCTGGCGCGCAGGGTGCGCGAGGCCGACCTCGTGCTCGCGATCGGCACGCGCCTCTCCGAGACCGAGACCGGCGGCTACACCTACCTGACGCCGCCGGTGCCCGCTCAGACGCTCGTGCACGTGCATCAGGACGCGAACGAGATCGGGCGCGTCTACCGCCCCGAGCTCGGCATCGTCTCGGGGCTGCCCGAGTTCGCCGCCGCCGCACGTGCGCAGGGCCCACCCGACGGCGGCCGCTACGCGGACTGGCGCACGGCTGCCCGCGCCGATTACGAGGGCGCCCTCCTGCACGACCCCGCCCCCGGCAGCGGCGTCGATCTCGCCGCCGTGCTCGACCAGCTGCGCGGACGGCTGCCCGATGCGATCGTCACCAACGGCGCGGGCAACTACACCGTCTGGGTGCACCGCTTCTGGCAGTTCTCGAGCTACCGCTCGCAGCTCGCTCCGCTCTCGGGCGCGATGGGCTACGGGGTTCCTGCCGCCGTGGCGGCCAAGCTCGTCCATCCCGAGCGGCCCGTCGTGGCGTTCGCGGGAGACGGGTGCTTCCTGATGTGCGCGCAGGAGCTCGCGACGATGGTCGCCAACGAGCTCGACGTGCTGGTGATCGTCGTCAACAACGGCATGCTCGGGACGATCCGCATGCACCAGGAGCGGCACTACCCGGGCCGCGTGATGGCCACCGATCTGGTCAATCCCGACTTCGCGGCGTTCGCGCGCAGCTTCGGCGCCTACGGCGAGCGCGTCGAAGAAACGGGCGCGTTCGGCGCTGCGCTGGAGCGCGCCCTGGCGGCCGGCGGGCCTGCTCTCCTGGAGCTGGTCTGCGATCCCGAGGCGCTGACTCCGCGCCAGTCGCTCTCGGAGGCGCGCGCTCAGGGCGAGCGCAACGCCGGAAGCTGACCCGATGGATGCGCTCCATGCCTGGTCTGCCCGCCGCATCGCGGACGCCGTGCGCGCCGGCGAGATCTCAGCGGAGGAGGTGACGCGCCACCACCTCGACCGCATCGCGGAGCACGAGCACCTGCATGCGGTCATCACGCTCACCCCGGAGTCCGCACTCGCGCGTGCGCGCGAAGTGCCACTCGGGCCGCTGGCGGGCGTGCCGCTGCTCGTCAAGGACATCTTCGACACCGCAGGCGTGCGCACGACCTACGGCTCCGGCATCTTCCGCGACCACGTCCCGGTGCATTCGGCCACGAGCGTCCGGCGACTCGTGGACGCGGGCGCGATCATGCTCGGCAAGGCCAATCTGCACGAGTTCGCCTGGGGCGTGACATCGCGCAACCGGGCCTACGGCGCCGTCGTCAACAGCGCGCGCCCCGACCGCATCCCGGGCGGGTCGTCGGGCGGCAACGCGAGCGCGCTCGCGGCCGGGCTGTGCGCGCTGGGGCTCGGCACCGATACCGGCGCCTCGATCCGCCTGCCGGCTGCGGCCTGCGGCGTGGCCGGCTTCAAGCCCGCGTTCGGCAGCGTCCCCGCCGACGGCCTCTGGCCGCTCGCGCCGTCGTTCGATCACGTCGGGCCCCTGGCGCGCACGCTCGACGACTGCGCGCTCGCGTTCGACGTGCTGCGCGGCGCGCCGCTCCCGCGCGTGGACGCAGCGACCCTGCGCGTCCGGGAGCTCGCCGCAGCGGGCACGGCGCCGACGACGGAGGGGTTCCTCGAGGAGGCGTCGTTGCCGCCCGCGCCCGATCTGGTGCGCCTGCACCTGGCCGAATGCGCGGAGGTGCACCGCGAGATCTTCGCGGAGCACCGCGACGCCTACGACGAGGACCTGCAGACCAAGATGGCGGTCGGGCTCGCGGTTGCGCCCGAGGAGCGCGCGTCGCTCGTCGCCGGTCTGCACGCATGGCGAGCTGCGTGCGCCGCCGGGTGCCCCTGGGACGTGCTCGTCTCGCCGGCGTTCCCGGGTGACCTGCCGCCGTCCGACGTCCCGGCCACGATCGAGCTGACCGACCGCATGACCGCCTACACGCGCCCGGTCAACTGGCTGGGCTGGCCCTCCGCCGTGACCGCCGACGGCATGATGCACACGGGCCGCGACGAGGCTGCCGTGCTCTCGCACGCGCTGGCCTGGGAGGGCTACGAGGTGGCGACGACGCCGGCGCCCGCGTAGACGGCCACGCGGTTCTTGCCGGACTCCTTGGCGTGGTACATCGCGAGGTCGGATTCGATCAGAAGCTTCGCCACGTCGAGCTCCGGGCCGCCGCTGACCGGGGTGATCCCGACGGAGACGGTGACGCCGGCGCTCCGGCCCCCGGCGCTGATCGAGCCGCTCGCGCGCACCGCTTCGACGAGCTTGTCGCCGACGACGCGAGCCGCCGCCACGTCGGTGTCGGGCAGGATCAGCGCGAACTCGTCGCCGCCGATGCGGGCCAGCACGTCGCTGTCGCGGAGGATGCTGCGGAGGGCCTCGCCGATGCGCGTGAGCAACTCGTCGCCGGCTGCGTGCCCGAGAGTGTCGTTGACCTGCTTGAACCCGTCGAGGTCGAGGAGCAGGAGCGCTCCGGGGCGGCCGTGGCGGCGAGCGCGACTGACCTCGCGTTCGAGCTCCTCCTGGAAGCGCCTGCGGCTGAAGAGCCCGGTCAGCGCATCCCGGTCGGCGATCTCCTGGAGCTGGATCTCGAGGCGCTTGCGCTCGGAGATGTCGACGGCCTGCATGACGATCAGCCGCTCACCGTCGGGGCCATGCGTAAGGCTGGGCGCGGTCAGTGCGCAGATGTCGTGTCCGTCGCTGTGCTTGAAGCGCAGCTCGCCCGACGCCGGGCGGCCGGCGAGCACGTTGTCGAGCATCCGCCGGCGGATCGAGAGGTCGTCCGGATGCACGATGACGGGACCGACCTTGCCCAGGAGCTCGGAGGGCTCGCGTCCCAGCATGGCCGCGAAGGCGGGGTTGCACTGGATGACCTCGACGCTGCCGTCGTCGTGGACGCGGCTGACGACCATGCCCACGGGAGCCGAGGAGAATGCCGTCTCGAAGAGCGAGCGCGCCGCGGCCAGCTCGCGTGCGACCCGCTCGCGGTCCGTCACGTCGAGCGACACGCCGCCGATCCCGACGATCCTGTCCTCGGCGTCGCGGACGGGGAACTTCAGGGACCAGACGTGGCGTACCTCGCCCGTGCGGGCATCCGGCACGTTCTCGTCGAAGCTCATGTCGTCACCGCTGGTGAGCACCTGGCGATCGTGCTCCGCCAGGTGCGCGGAGATCTCCGGCGGAACGGTGTCCGAGAGGCGGTTGCCGAGCAGCTGCTCGGTCGTCTTGCCGAGGATGCCGCAGGTCTCGGGGTTGGCCACGATCCAGCGCTGGTCGGTGTCGCGCATGTAGATCGCCATGGGGCTGTGGTCGAGAATCGCCTGCAGCCGGCCGCTGGCTTTCGCAAGTTCGGCTTCCGCCGCCTTCTGCGCGGTGATGTCGCGCGAGGTCATCGTGGCGCCGGCGACGCTGCCGTCGCGCACGACCGGGCTGAACGTCGATTCGTAGACGGCCTTGCCGTCGAGGGAGGCTTGCTGGAAGGTGATCGTCTCGCCGGCGAGCGCCTGTAGGCAGAGCGGCTCGAGTCGCCGCCAGACCTCGAGCGGCATGACCTGGCGCAGCGTCTGGCCGATCATGCGGTCGTGCACGTAGCCGTGGCGCTGCAAGGCCGTGCCGTGGAGCGCGTGGATGCGCATCTCCGTGTCGAGCACGATCACGGAGACGTCGGGAATCGAGGCGAGCGCCGAATGCAGCGTGTCGTCGCCGCCGAGCTGCGGACTGAGCGGGTCCATGCTCCGCCCATCGGCAAATCGCGGCGGGAGCCTGAGCCTCCCTGCGCGGAGACCGGCGCTGCGGCCGGCGCGGCCCTCTACCGTCCGCACCATGCCGAGACTCGAGAACCGCTCAATCATCGTCACCGGAGGCGCGTCGGGGATCGGGCGCGCGCTCTGCATCGCATTCGCCGCCGAGGGCGCCCGTGTCGTCGTGGGCGACGTGGTGCGCGAGCCGCTCCATGTGGGCGGAGCGACGACCGATCAGTTGATCGCGGAGGCCGGCGGCGTCGCCCGTTTCGTCGAGGCCGACGTCCGGAGCGGCGACGACATCGACCGCCTCATCGCCGCAGCGCTCGAGCTTGGCGACGGTCGCCTCGACGTGATCGTCAACAACGCGATGGTCGCGGGCAAGCATTCCAAGGGTCTGCTCGAGACGAGCGAGGACGACTGGGACATCATTCTCGACGTCGGCCTGCGCGGACTCTTCCTCTGCTGCCAGCGAGCCGTGCGCCAGATGCTGACGCAGGAGCCGCGCGGCGAGGTACGCGGTCGCGTGATCAACATCTCCTCGCAGCACGGCATGGTAGGCGCGCCCGGCAACGTCGCCTACTCGGCCATGAAGGGCGGTGTGGTCAACCTGACGCGCCAGATCGCCGTCGACTTCGCCAAGCAGGGAATCGTCTGCAACGCGATCGCTCCCGGCAAGATCGTGGTGCCCCGCGAGGGCGGTCAGGATCCCGCGCTTCTCTCCTATGCCCATGCCCGCACGCCGTGGCCGCGCCTCGGCGACCCCGAGGACGTCGCCGCGCTGGGCGTCTTCCTGGCTTCCGACGAGTGCCGCTTCATGACCGGCGCGAACGTGCTCATCGACGGCGGCTTCATGGCGTTCTAGCGGGGTGGTGCGTGTGGCTGGTTGGTGGTGATGGCGCGACCGGCTGCGTCTTGGAAGGCGGGCTGCTCGCCGTGGCCGGTTGTGTGGATGTGGTGGTCGTGCAGGTGTTTGTGGTGGCGGGGGCAGAGCAGGATGAGGTTGTGGAGCTCGGTCTTGCCGCCGTGTTCGACGGGGGTGAGGTGGTGGGCTTCGAGTTCGCGTTCGGCGGTGCAGCCGGGGTACTGGCAGTGCCCGTCGGAGCGCTTGTAGAGCGCGCGC
>Ga0164305_10000502_pt1 | contig 14658 bp, 12 predicted proteins | sample Whisoiple_237_MG_FD_110215 | JGI IMG/M metagenome (GOLD analysis project Ga0164305, IMG submission 110215) | Soil microbial communities amended with pyrogenic organic matter from upstate New York, USA - Whitman soil sample_237_MG | ecosystem: Environmental > Terrestrial > Soil > Agricultural...
CAAGGGCAAGCCGTCGCTGCTGGGCGCGGCCTCAGGTGCAGTGGCCGGTCTGGTTGCGATCACCCCGGCCGCGGGCTTCGTCGGCCTCAACGGTGCACTGGCGATCGGCGCGATCGCCGGCGTGCTCTGCCTGTGGGGCGTGACCGGGCTGAAGCGGTTGCTCGGCGCGGACGACAGCCTGGACGTGTTCGGCGTGCATGGCGTCGGCGGCATCACCGGTGCGTTGCTGACCGGCGTGTTCGCGGCGCCGTCGCTCGGCGGCGCGGGCATCTGGGACTACGTCACCGAAACCGCGCTGCCGGAGTACAGCATCGCCAGCCAGGTGTGGATCCAGGCGCAGGGCGTGCTGGTGACCGTCGCGCTGTCCGGCACGGTGGCGCTGGTCGCCTTCCTGATCGTGAAATACACGGTCGGCCTGCGCGTCTCCGAGGAAGCCGAGCGCGAAGGCCTCGACATCACCTCGCACGGCGAGGCTGCCTACGAGTCCTGATCACCAGGGGAACCCGCGAGGGATGGTGGGCGGGCGACGGCGACGTCGCCCGCTTTTTTTTTGCGTGACTCAGTCGGTGTTGTCCTTGAGGAACGCCAGCAGCCTCGTGTAAAAGTCCTCGCGATCCGCATCGATCGCCAGCCAATGGCCTTCGCTGGGATATTCGATCACCTCCACCCGCGTGCCCGCCTTGCGCATCGCCTTCGCCAGCGCGCGCGAGTGCTGCACGTCCACGCGTGCATCCAGCCGTCCATGCGCGAGCAACACCGGCACCTTGATGGCCGCTGCCTGCTGCGCCGGCGAACGCGCCGCCAGTTCCGGCTTGTCCTTGCCGAGCACGCGCTCCAGGTAGTTCAGGCCGAGGTCGGAGCGGCGGATGCTGCCCCATTTGTACATCTTGGCGAGGTCGTAAGGCGCCGCATATCCGGCGACGCAGCGATACAGGGCGGGCTCGCGCACGGCACCCATCAGCGCCGCGTAGCCGCCGTAGCTCATGCCATACAGGCAGACCTTGCCGGGATCGGCGATGCCTTGCGCGATCGCCCAGCGCGTCGCATCGGTGAGGTCGTCCTGCATCGCGCGGCCCCATTCGCGATAGCCCTTTTCCACGAAGTCGCGCCCATAGCCGCCGGATCCGCGGAAGTTGACCCGCAGCACCGCGAAGCCCTGGCTGGCGAGCAATGCGGCCTCCGCATCGTAGGTGGCGGTTTCCAGTACCTCGTACGGGCCACCGTGGGCCACCACCACCATCGGCAAGCGTTCCTGCGGGCCGCTGGCCGGCACGGTCAGCACGCCATGCAGGGGCAGGCCGTCGCGGGCAGTGAAAGCCACGCCGCGCGATGCCGGCACCTGTTTGCCGACGAGCCAGGGTGCACCGTAGGCCAGCAGGCTGGCGCGGCGTGCGGCCCGGTCGAAGAGATAGAAATCGCCGGTTTCGGTGGTACTGGAGACGTTGACGATCGCCAGGTTGCGGTCGGCGGAGGCACTGGACACGCGCACCAGCTTGCCGGGGAACGCGGCCATCACCTGGCGCAGGATCGGCACATCCGGATGATCGGCATTCCAGAACACCGCCCGCGGCTTGACCGGGTCATACCAGGCACCGAGCGGAACCTCGCCATCGAGGGACCGGATCGTCCAGACCGGATCGGACAGTGGGTCGGCATAGACCTCGTCGCGCTTGCCGTCGGCGATCACGTAGCGCTCCACGATGGAAGGCCCCTTCTTGCGTTCGCTCGTGAGGTAGGCGTGCTTGCCGTCTTCATCGATGCCCAGCGGAAGCACATCCACTCCCGACACGGTCGCATCGTTGACCAGCGCCCAGCCTTCGGTGCCGCTGCGGTGCACATGCAACCGGCTCTGGCTGCTGTCGTTCCAGGAAATCGCGAACCGCACCTGACCGTGCCGATCGGCCAGCAGTACCGAGCGCGCGTCGGGTGCCGAGATGATCTTCTCGCCGCCGCTGGTGCGCGAATGGCCGATCTGTACCTTGCGGACCTCGTCGATGCAGCCGTCGCGGGTGGACGTGCAGCGGTAGACCAGCAGGTGCTCGGGGTCGCCATCGATGGTGGCGAGGAAGTTCGCAGGCATGCGCTCCCTGGACCTGCCGTCGCGGCCCACCACATACAGCGCGGGCTCGACGAGCGCCACCCTGTAACGGCTGTCGGCGCGATTGGCGCCGATCACGAGGCGGTCGCTGTCGACCCACTTCAGCACCGCGATCTCGCCCAGCACCCCGGGGTTGAAGCGGATCGTCTCCTGCAGCGATGCGGTGTCGCGGATCGACACCACGGTTCCTTCACCCGAACGTTGCGCCAAGGCCAGGAAGCGGCCATCGGGCGAAATCTGGATGGTTTCGACGTCGTCGCGGCGAAGGAAGTCGCGCCAATCGGGCTGTTGCGCAGCGGCCGGCACGGCGAGCGCGGCAAGCAGCAGCGTGGACAACCAGCGAACGGTACGATGCCTCTGGAGGTGACCCATGGATTTCGTTTCCAGGCGTGAAATGGACGACCGGCGCATTCTGGCGTCGCGGGCGAGGCGTTGCATGAACATGCTGACGCTGGTGGCGTGTGCGTCGCTGGCGGCCTGCACCCACGCGCCGCAGGCGCCGCGCAATCCGCTCGCGGAGTGGGTGCCGTCGCCGAATTTCGATGCGCGCCGGCCGGTGGTGATCGTGATCCACGCGACCGAGCAGGGCTCCGCCGAGCAGAGCCTGGAGACGCTGCGCACGCGCAACCGCGGTGGCCCGGTCAGCGCGCATTACCTGATCGGCGATGACGGCCGCACCTACCAGCTGGTGTCCGATCGCGACCGTGCCTGGCATGCCGGCGGCGGGCGCTGGGGCACCATCACCGACCTCAATTCGGCGTCGATCGGGATCGAGCTCGACAACGAGATCGGCGAGGCATTCACCGAGGCGCAGCTCGTCGCATTGCTGCGCCTGCTCGAAGACCTGACCAAGCGCCTGTCGATCCCCAGGTCGCAGGTGATCGGGCATGCGGACCTCGCGCCCACCCGCAAGCGCGATCCCGGTTCGCTGTTCCCCTGGCAGCGCCTGGCCGAAGCCGGCTTCGGTCGCTGGCCGCAAGGCGAACTCGTCGAGCCGCCAACGGGCTTCGATCCGTGGCTGGCGATGGCGGCGATCGGCTATCCGTTGAACGATCGCGCCGCCGCGGTGCGCGCGTTCCATCGCCATTATCGCGGCCGCGACGATGGCGAAGATCCGCAAGCCGCGTTCGATGCCGACGACCTGCGCATCCTGCATGCGCTGGCCACGCAGCTGCTGCAGCCCGCGGCGCGATGATCGCCTCCATCTTTTCGGTCGGGCGCACATGAGTTCGATGCAGCCACGCCATCCGCGTTTCATGATCGCCTGCGCGGCGCGCACCGGCAGCACGATGCTGGTACGCACGCTGCGTAGCCATCCCTGCCTGATCGTCCACGGCGAAGTCTGGGGCGACACCATGGTCGGGGTGGACGGCCCGCTGGGCCGCGCCTGCGAGGCCGATCCTTCGATGCACGCTGCGCTGGAGGCGAGGCGTTTCGTGGAGCCGGAGCGCGTGCTGGACCACGCGTTCCTGGACGCACGCGGCGCCCAGGCCGTGGGCTTCAAGCTCAAGTACGACGAACTGGTGCGGCCGCAATGGCAGGAACTGCGCCGGCTGGTCGAAACGGATCACGCGCTTGCGATCGTGTTCCTGCATCGTCGCGACCTGTTGAGTCGCTACCTCTCGCACCAGGTGGTGCTTCGTCAGACCGGCATCACCGTGGTGGTGGCCGGTGGCACGCCGCCGCCGGTGCAACCATTCGCGATCGACATAGACGACCTGCTGCGAGACATCATGGAAACGCGCCGGCGCACCCGCGAGTTCGAAGCCGCGTTCGCCGCGCATCCGTCCTTGCACATCGCCTACGAGGACCTTGCCGCAGATCCGCAGGCGCAATGCGATCGGGTGTTCGCGTTCCTGGGCGTGGATCCGGCGCCGGTGCGCGTGGCGACCGAGAAGATCGTGCGCACCGCGCCGGAAGCGCTGGTACTGAACTACGACGCGGTACGGGCCGCCCTGCAGGCAGCCGGCGAGGCGTGAGCGATCAGCGCGCGTCGCCGCGCAATTGCGGATACGGATTAATCGCGGTGCCCTTCCACCACTGCTGTTCCGGACCCAGTTCGAAGATCGCGAAATGCAGGTGCGGCCCATCGGGATTGGCATTGCCGGTGGTGCCGACATAACCGATCACCTGGCCGCGCTTCAGCGATTGCTTCTCCACGATGCCGGGCGCGTATCCCTGCAGGTGCGCGTAGTAGTACGCGATCGTGCGCTGCGGATTGAACTGGTAGAGCGTGGTGCCGCCGAGCTTGCTGTCGAACAGTTTCTCCACCGTGCCATCGGCGACCGCGAGCACCGGCGTTCCGGCCGGCGCCATGATGTCGATGGCGTCATGCACGCGACCACCGCTGCGGGCATCGGTGAAGGTGTCCTGCAATTGCGCCGTGGTGATGCCTTGTACCGGCAGCAGCAAACCTGCACCGCTCGCGCCATCGCCGAGCGGCGCGAGCACGGTACCGGCGGGCGTGGGGCCGACCCCGGTCGCACGCACGGCAGGCGGCGGCAGCATCGGCGTCGATGCGCGATCCGGCACCGCTGGCTCGTCAACGCCATCGTTGGGAGCCTGCACAGGCAGCGGTGTCTCGATTCGCTCGGCGGTGTCCGTTGCGCTGCGCGGGGCGGCGTCGCGGCTCATCATGAAGTAGGTCGCGTTTGCACCCACCAGGCCGCCCAGCAGGAACAGCAGCAACCCGCGCAGCCACGACGAGGGGCGACGTTCCCGGCGCATGCCTTACTCCACCATGCTCACGGTGAGGCCCACGCTGGAGGCGGCTGCGACGGCGGTCGCGCTCCAGTTGGTGAGGCGCACGCAGCCACTGCTCTGGGTGCGACCGATCAGGCCCGGCTCAGGCGTTCCATGGATGCCGTAATGCGGCTTCGACAACGCCATCCACATGGTTCCCACGGGCCCATTCGGGCCCGGCGGCAGCTTCGCCTTGCGATCGCTCTTGCGGGCACCGACGATAAGCGCGGGATCGTAGTTGTACCAGGGGTTCGCATCGACCGACTTGATCGTCCAGTCGCCGATCGGCAACGGGAACCTGGCGGTGCCGCTGGTCATCGGGAACTGTGCGTAGACCTTGCCTGCCGCATCCAGCAGGCGCAACGCGGCGTCGGATTTGTCGACCTCGATCTTCGCTGCCTTGGGCATCGCGGGGATATCGCGCACGTTCGGCACCTGGATCGTGCCGCCCGCCGCATCCAGCGGCACGCCCGGATTGAGCGCGGCCAGCAGCTTCGGGCTGGCATGGAACATCTCGCCCAAGGCCTCGGCGAGCGACTGGAACGGGATCGCCTTCAGCTTGGACTTCCCCAGCATGCTGGAGGGCGTCGGTGCATACGGACCGGCCGCGTCGGCCTCGGTGATCGTGTAGCTGACCAGCGCAGGCGCGCCGTCCTTGCGCAGTTCGGCCCAGGTCGCGGCATCGAGCTCACCACTCGCGGTCAGCCCGCGCGAGCGCTGGAAGCCGGTCACCGCCTTGCGACTCTTGCTGCCCCATTCGCCGTCGATCTCGCCCGGCGAGTACCACGCGCGTTCCAGCAGGACTTGCGCTTCCAGGTGCTCGGAGACAGCAGGACCGGCTTGCGTCGCCGCTGGCACCGGTGCGCCGGTCTGCGGAACGGTCGCTGCCGGCGTGGCCGGCGTGGCCGCCCCCGGCTTGGGGTCCTGTGCCTGCAGCGCGGTGCTGGCGAGCAGGAGCGAGGCAAACAAGATCGATCGTTTCATGGGGTCACCTGATGGATGCCCATGCAGGCTGCGGGAGTCATGATCGCCATCGCGTGAATGCGGACCGGCGTGCGGGGTGCGCATTCAGGCTGGCTTTGTTCTAGATTGCCCCGATGCAGGGCGACCCGTCGATGATCGAGGTACTGGACGAGCTGGCGACGCCGGTGCTGCAGGTGGCCAGCGACGGTCGCATTCGCCTGGCCAACGACGCCGCAGGCCGCTGGCTGCGGGTCGGCCGCAAGCGTTTGCTGGGCTTGCCGCTGGCGGCACTGGAGCGCGACGGCCAGGCGGTGATGTCCGCGCTGGCGCAGACCGATGGCAGTCCGCACCTGCTGCGCCGCGTGCAGCTGGCGTTCCCCGGCAGCCACGATCCGCTGTTCGCCGACTTGTGGCTCAGCCCGGTGGCGGATGGCGTGTGGTGCGAGGCGCACCCGGTCGATGAATTCCCGGGCACGGATCCCTCGGAACTGCTGCCGTTCGCGCTGTCGGCCTCGCTCAAGGGGCTGGCGCACGAACTGCGCAATCCGCTGGCTGGGATCAAGGGCGCGGCGCAGCTGCTGGCCCGGCGCAGCGATGCGGAAGCGCTGGAACTCACCGAACTGATCGAGAGCGAAGTCGAGCGCCTGGCGGGGCTGGTCGATCGGCTGCTGTCGCCGGCCCCGGCGCGGCCGTTCGAACCGATGAACATCCATCTGGTGCTGGAACGCGTGCTGCGGCTGGCCGAGAGCGAAGCCGGCTGGGCCACCCAGTTGCAGCGCGACTACGACCCGTCGCTGCCCGAATTCCCCGGCGATGCGGATCGCCTGACCCAGGCGGTATGGAACCTGGTCCGCAACGCGATCGAGGCCGGCGCCGGCAGCGTGCAGTTGCGCACCCGCGCCGAGCACCACGTGCGCATCGGCGAGGAGGCGCATGCACTGGCGCTGCGGCTGGAGATCGTCGACGACGGCCGCGGCGTCTCGCCGGACCTGGCCGAACAGGTGTTCCTGCCACTGGTCAGCGGGCGTGCGGAGGGGACCGGGCTCGGACTCGCGCTGGCCCAGCAGGTGGCGCGCGAGCATCGCGGCACCCTCGGTTTCCGCTCGCGGCCGGGGCATACCGTCTTCACCCTGCTGCTGCCGCTCGAATCGGTGAGCTGAGCCGCGATCGCCTGCGGTGAACCGGGGTAGGATGCACCTTGATGGTGCAAACCGTGATGGGCGAAAACGATGGCCGGCGCTGCAGCCGAGGTCTGGGTGGTGGACGATGACCGGTCGGTGCGGTTCGTGCTGGCCACCGCCCTGCGTGAAGCCGGCTATCGGGTCTCCGCCTTTGGCGATGCCGGTGAAGCCCTTGATGCACTGACCACGCACAGCCCACCCGCGCTGGTGATCACCGACGTGCGCATGCCCGGCGACAGCGGCCTGGTCCTGCTCGACAAGCTCAAGCAGGGGCGCCCGAACCTGCCGGTGATCGTGATGTCGGCGCATACCGACGTGGCCAGCACCGCCGGCGCCTTCCGCGGCGGCGCCCACGAATTCCTGTCCAAGCCCTTCGACCTCGACGAGGCGGTGGCGTTGGCGCGACGCGCGCTGCCGCAGGCCGACGAGATTGCGCCGCCGGCCTCGCCGATGCCGCTGGCCAGCGAGGAATTCCCGGCGCTGGTCGGCGATGCGCCGGCGATGCGCGCGCTGTTCCGGGCGATCGGGCGGCTGGCGCAGGCGCCGTTGTCGGTGCTGGTGACCGGCGAGACCGGTACCGGCAAGGAACTGGTGGCGCGCGCCCTGCATCGCGAGTCGCCGCGTGCTTCCAGGCCGTTCGTTGCGCTGAATACCGCGGCGATCCCCTCGGAGCTGCTGGAGAGCGAACTGTTCGGCCATGAGGCCGGCGCGTTCACCGGCGCGGGCAAACGCCACATCGGCCGCTTCGAGCAGGCCAATGGCGGCACCCTCTTCCTCGACGAGATCGGCGACATGCCGGCGGCCCTGCAGACGCGCCTGCTGCGGGTGCTGGCCGAGGGCGAATTCTTCCGCGTCGGCGGCCGCGAGCTGATCCGGGTCGACGTGCGCGTGGTCGCTGCCACCCACCAGCCGCTGGAGGCGCTGGTCGAACAGGGCCGCTTCCGCGCCGACCTCCTGCACCGGCTCGATGTGGTGCGCTTGCGCCTGCCGCCGCTGCGCGATCGCCGCGAGGACATCCCGCAACTCGCCGCGCGCTTCATGGCGGGCGCCGCGCGGCGCCTGCAGGTACCGGCGAAAACCCTGTCCGCGGCCGCGCTCGAACGCCTGCGCGCGCACCATTGGCCGGGCAATGTGCGCGAGCTGGAAAACATCTGCTGGCGGCTCGCCGCACTGGCACCGGGCGAGGTGGTCACCGCCGCCGACCTGGCCGACGTCCTGCCGGATGCGCCCACGTCCGCTGATGCCGACGCCGCCTGGTTGCAGCGGCTCGATGGATGGGCGCGCGGGCAGTTGCAGGCCGGCGTGGAAGACCTGCACGCGCAGGCCCGGCTCGCCTTCGATCGCACCCTGCTGCAGGCCGCGATGGCGCATTGCAACGGCCATCGCGGCGAGGCGGCGGCCGCGCTGGGGCTGGGTCGCAACACGGTGACCCGCAAGCTCGGCGCCTCGCGCAAGCGGGGCTGAGGGCATCGGAGCGCCTTCATCGCGCCTGAAGGCGGGCGTTGGCACAGTCGGGGCGTCGCATACCTTGAGGAAACGCCACCGATGGCGATCGTCTTCCCTGAATCGAAACGCGCCGTGGCGCTGGCGCTTGCCGCCGCCGTGCTGGCCGGTTGTGCCAGCACGGGCACCCCTACCAGCAAGCCGGCCGACAACCACACGGCCGCGAGAAGCACCGCCAGCCGCGCCACCGTCAATCTTGCTCCCGCGTCCGGAAGCCTGGTCAGCGGCACCCTCACCCTGGTGCCGATGGGCGATGGCGTGCACATCACCGGCGAGGTGGGCGGGCTGAAGCCGGGCGACACCCGCGGCTTCCACATCCACGAGAAGGGCGATTGCAGCGCGGCCGATGCGTCCACCGCAGGTGGCCACTTCAACCCCCGCACGCAGCCGCATGGCCGCGCCAGCCAGGGGGCGCACCATGCCGGCGACACCGACAACATCGTCGCCGACGGCAAGGGCGTGGCGCGCATCAATGCGCATCTCGACGGCGTGACCCTGGGCGGTGGTGCGGCGAACGACGTCGCTGGTCGCGCGGTCATCGTGCATGCGGCCGCCGATGACTACACCACCCAGCCCACCGGCAATGCCGGTGCGCGGGTCGCGTGCGGGGTGATCAGGGTCTCGCCCTAACCTGGGCGACCAGCGCGGTCGAAGGGCTCAGCGCAGGCAGTCGCGGTCGGCATCCACGCAATGCACGAAGTTGACCGGAACGGCGTGGGCACCAAGCACTGCGGCGAATTGCCGCTGGCGGGCCTGGAATTGTTCGAAGCCGCGTTCGAGGCGGGCGCAGTCGCTTTCGCCGGCCGGCGCGAAGCGCTTGCGCCACGCCGCGGGGTCGAGCAGCGCGATTCGCACTTCTCCGTCGCCATAGCGGGCCAGCGGTTCCGGTGGCGCGTCCAGCAAAGCCTCGCCCTCGGGTTCCAGCAACGCGGTTTCCAGCAGGGGCCACAGGGCGTCGAGTCCGACGTTGACGTACTGCATCGCGATCATCGCGGCGAGGTCATGCAGGCTGAGGAAACGCGCATGTTCCACCTGCGCGCCGAGTCCTTCCTGCAATGCCAGCGCAGTGTCCGCCGCGGCCATGCCGCGATCCAGCAGCAGCTCTTCCAGCGCAGCACCGACGTCGCGCGCGGCGTCGCCATGCAGCACGAACGGCAGGATCCGCAGCCCGCCGCCCTGGAGATCGGGTTCGCATTGCAGCGGTAGCGGAACCTGGCCGGCGGCATCGGCACCGAAGCCGACCATGCGCGCGCCCTGTGCCTGTCCGGGCGCGCGCTGAAGCAACTCCGATGCGCGCCGATGCAGCGGCCAACCCGGGCGCAGCGCCTCGGCGGGATCGAAATGCGCGGCCAGCAACGCCACATCGCAATCGCGCACGCCGGGCACCAGTGCGGCCAGGTCGCGGCCCAGCATCGTCACCAGTTCGCCCGCGTCCACGGCCGCCAGGGCGGGATGCAGCGGAGGCGCGCCATCGCGCAATTCGAGCGCGATGACGCCACGGAAGATCGCGGGCTCGGCGGGCGTCAATGGCATGTGGAGCTTCGGCTCGGGAAGGCGGCGTTAGACTGCGGCCATTATGCCCGCCGCTGCGGGCGCATCGAGGTGAGCCCATGCAACACGGTCGTCCTGTCGCCATCCTCGGCGGCGTCCGCATCCCGTTCTGCCGGCAGAACACGGCCTATGCCGATGTCGGCAACCTCGGCATGTCGGTGCGCACGCTGGGTGCGCTGGTCGAGAAGTTCGGCCTGCACGGCAAGCAGCTCGGCGAAGTGGCGATGGGCGCGGTGATCAAGCATTCGTCGGACTGGAACCTCGGCCGCGAGGCCGCGCTGTCCTCCGGCCTGTCGCCGCTGACCCCCGGCATCACCCTGCAACGCGCCTGCGGCACCTCGCTGGACACCATCGTCCACATCGCCGGCAAGATCGCGACCGGGCAGATCGAAGCCGGTATCGGCGGCGGCTCGGACACCACGTCCGACGTGCCGATCGTCTATGGCAAGTCGTTGCGCCACCGCCTGCTGCAGGCGGCCGCGGCCAAGACCACCAAGGCCAAGCTGGCGGCGTTCAAGGGCTTCAAGTTCTCCGAGCTGAAGCCGGACTTCCCCGGGGTCGCCGAGCCGCGCACCGGCAAGTCGATGGGCGAGCACTGCGAAGACATGGCGAAGGAGTGGAACATCGCCCGCGATTCGCAGGACGAACTGGCCGTCGCTTCGCACCACAAGCTCGCCGCTGCGTACGCGCGCGGGTTCTTCGACGACCTGGTGGTGAGTTTCCGTGGCGTGTCGCGCGACAACATCCTGCGCCCGGACAGCAGCATCGAAAAACTGGCCACGCTGAAGCCCGCGTTCGACAAGACCTCGGGCAAGGGCACGCTCACCGCAGGCAATTCCACCCCGCTGACCGACGGTGCGTCGGCCTGCCTGCTGTCCACCGACGCGTGGGCCGAGCAGCATGGCCATGAGGTGCTCTGCCACCTCGTCGACGCGCATGTGTCGGCGGTGGATTTCGTGCACGGCGAAGGCCTGCTGATGGCGCCGACCGTCGCCGTGGCGGAGATGCTCAAGCGCAACAACCTGACGCTGCAGGACTTCGATTTCTACGAGATCCACGAAGCCTTCGCCGCGCAGGTGCTGTGCACGCTGCGCGCGTGGGAGGACGAGGCCTACTGCAAGAATCGCCTGGGCCTGGACGCGCCCCTCGGCCGCATCGATCCGGCCAAGATCAATCCGAACGGTTCCTCGCTGGCCGCAGGCCACCCGTTCGCCGCGACCGGCGCGCGCATCGTCGCCGCGGCGGCCAAGGAACTGAAGCAGCGCGGACGCGGGCGTTGCCTGATCTCGATCTGCACTGCCGGCGGCATGGGCGTGGTGGCGATCCTGGAGCGTTGATGTCGCTGGCGGCACTGTTGCTTGCGGGCGCCACGGCGCCTGCGCAGGTCGCGCCGATCGATGTGCAGCACTATCGGGTGCGCTTGCAGCCCGACATCGCGGCGGGGACGTTGCGCGGCGAGGAAGACATGCGCCTGTGCCTGCGCGGCGATGGCGACACCGTGTCGCTCGATGCCGGTGCGTTGGTGATTGATCGTGCCTCCCTGGGCAAGCAGGTGTTGCCCACGTCGCGCAATGGCAAAGCGCTAGCGATCACGTTGCCACGCGTCTATCGCGCCGGCGCCTGCCTGACCTTGCGGCTGCGCTACAGCGGCAAGGGCTCGTACGGGTTGCAGTTGCACGCGGAACGCCGGCAGGCGTACACGATCTTCTCGACAAGCCAGTGGATGCCGGCGAACGATGCACCCTCGGATCGCGCAAGCCTCGATCTTGATGTCGTCCTACCTCGCGACCTGCAGGCCATCGGCACCGGCACGGCGCTGCCCATGCGGCATGCAAAGGAATTCGCCACGCACCGCTGGCGCCTGCGCCAGCCGATGCCGAGTTATCTCTACGGCTTCGCAGCCGGCAAATTCACCGAAACCCGCTTCGATGCAAACGGGATCAGCTTCCAGTTGATGGGCGACGGCTTCGACGACAAGCAACTGCGGCAGATCTTCGCGGACACCCCGGCGATGCTCGCGTTCTTCGCCGACAAGGCGGGCGTGGCCTATCCGCATCGCACGTACTCGCAGGCGATGGTGGCGGATACCGTGGGCCAGGAACTCGCCGGCATGGCGCTGGTGTCCGAAGCCTATGGCCGCGAGGTGCTGGACGATGCCACGCGGCAGGGACTGATCGCGCACGAAGCGGCGCACCAGTGGTGGGGCAATGGCGTCACCAACCTCGACTGGCGGCAGTTCTGGTTGAACGAGGGCATCGCCACCTTCATGGCGGCAGCGTGGATGCAGCACCGCTTCGGCGATGCAACGTATGAGGCGCAGGTCGAACGCTGGCGCGTGCGCGTCGAGAAACTGCGTGCGGACGGCAAGGACAAGCCGCTGGTGTTCCCGGACTGGAACAAGCCGAGCGGCGATGATCGCGCGGTGGTCTACACGAAGGGCGCCTACGCGATGCACCTGCTGCGCGAGCAGTTGGGCGAAGACGCGTTCTGGAACGGCTTGCGCGCCTACACCCGTGCGCACATCGGCAAGACCGCGACCACGGCCGACCTGCAGCAAGCAATGGAAGCCGCTTCCGGTCGCGACCTGTCCGCGTTCTTCCGTGAGTGGACGGGCGTCACACGCTGATCGCCGTGGAGGTCGCCACGCGCGGCTCGCCTCAAACGCTCGCGAGGATGCTCCGCGCCACCGCTTCCGCCGTCTTGATGCCGTCCACGCCGGCCGACAGGATGCCGCCGGCATAGCCCGCGCCTTCGCCGGCCGGGAACAGCCCACGGGTATTGCGGCTATGTCCGTCCTCGCCGCGGGTGATGCGCAGCGGCGACGAGGTGCGCGTCTCCACGCCCGTCAGCAGGGCGTCGTCCATCGCGAAGCCGCGGATCTGCCGGTCGAACGCCGGCAAGGCTTCGCGGATCGCGTCGGTCGCGTAACGCGGCAACGCGTCGTCGAGCGAGCCCAACGTCACCCCCGGCGTGTAGGACGGCAGCACCGCGCCGAATTCGGTGGAGGCGCGATTGCGGATGAAATCGCCGACCCGCTGCCCGGGTGCGCAATAGTCGCCACCACCCAGCGCGAACGCCTGCGATTCCCAGTGCCGTTGCAGGGCGATGCCGGCCAGCGGCCCCTCGCCATATGGCGCGTAGTCCTCCGGCGTGATCCCGACCACGATACCGGCGTTGGCGTTGCGTTCATTGCGCGAGTACTGGCTCATCCCATTGGTGACCACGCGGCCGGGTTCGCTGGCGGCGGCGACCACGGTGCCGCCCGGGCACATGCAGAAGCTGTATACCGAGCGCCCGTTGCTGGCGTGGTGGACCAGCTTGTAGTCGGCTGCGCCGAGCAGTGCGTGGCCCGCCTGCGGGCCGAAGCGCGCCTGGTCAATCAGCGATTGCGGATGCTCGATGCGGAAGCCGACCGAAAAAGGCTTGGCTTCGACGAACACGCCACGTGCATGCAGCATCGCGAAGGTGTCGCGCGCACTGTGGCCAAGCGCGAGCACCACGTGGTCGGCGCGCAGCTCTTCGCCGCTGGCCAGGGTGACGCCGCGCAAGTGGCGCACGCCGGTCGAATCGACCTCGACCAGGATGTCATCGACGCGGCTGCCGAAGCGGATCTCGCCGCCCAGCGATTCGATCGTCGCGCGCATGCGCTCGACCATGGACACCAAGCGGAACGTGCCGATATGCGGCTTGCTGACGTAGAGGATTTCTTCCGGCGCACCGGCGGCGACGAATTCGCTGAGCACCTTGCGTCCGTGGTGCAGCTTGTCGCTGATCTGGCTGTACAGCTTGCCGTCGGAGAAAGTGCCCGCGCCGCCTTCGCCGAACTGCACGTTGGATTCCGGATCCAGCACCTTCTTGCGCCACAGGCCGAAGGTGTCGACGGTGCGCTCGCGCACCGCCTTGCCGCGTTCGAGGATGATCGGTCGGAAGCCCATCTGCGCCAGCACCAGGCCGGCGAACAGGCCGCACGGCCCCATGCCGATCACCAGCGGGCGCAGCGGCAATCGCGGTGGTGCCATGCCGACGAATTTGTAGGTCGTGTCCGGGGTCGGGATGACCTTGCTGCCGGCCGTGCCGGGATCCTGCTGCAGGCGCGCCAGCAGGTCCGCTTCGCGCGGCGTATCCACGTCCACCGAATAGATCAGCACGATCGCGCCGCGCTTGCGTGCGTCGTAGCTGCGCTTGGCGACGCTGTAGCCGGTCAGCTCATCGGCGGCGATGCCGAGACGCGCGACGATCGCCGTGGCGAGCGCGTCGTCGTCGTGGTCCAACGGCAACTTGAGTTCGGTGATGCGCAACATGGGCGGCTCTTACTTCAGGGTGCGCTCGAACAGTTCGTAGATGCGGCGGTACTCGTCGTACCACGCGTCCGGATGGGTGAAGCTGTGGCGCTCCAGCGGATACGGCGCGATCTCCCACTTGTCCTTGCGCAGCTCGATCAGGCGCTGGGTGAGCATGACCGAGTCCTTGAAGAACACGTTGTCGTCGATCATGCCGTGTGCGATCAGCAGCGAGTCCTGCAACCCTTCCGCGTATTCGAGCGGACTCGAGCGCTTGTAGGCTTCGGGATCGAGCTCCGGCGTATTGAGGATGTTGGCGGTGTACTCATGGTTGTACTGC
>Ga0164305_10000503_pt1 | contig 14654 bp, 7 predicted proteins | sample Whisoiple_237_MG_FD_110215 | JGI IMG/M metagenome (GOLD analysis project Ga0164305, IMG submission 110215) | Soil microbial communities amended with pyrogenic organic matter from upstate New York, USA - Whitman soil sample_237_MG | ecosystem: Environmental > Terrestrial > Soil > Agricultural...
CAGAGACCTCCCGGAATGCCTACGCTTGTTCATGGACTCCGACAGTTTGAATCCATCTTTTTGGGATGGAAACTAGCTCAGAATCAACTTCTGTGTACACGGTAGCCTTAGCAAGGGGGGGTTGGGCAGGAGAGGGGCTTCAGGAAAGCTATAAATTTTAAGTTCAGAGTTGATTGAATTGAGTTCTGATAGCTTCTATCCGACTGCGGTTAACTCCCAAATCCGACTGTCCCAGACGCGAAGCCGATCGCACATGGATGACTTTTGCTGCATCATCTACCAAAAATTCAACGTCATCAACAAACCCCATCAAAGCGCTGGTGAACTCCGCATACAGGTAATTATCAGTTGCCGTGATAATTTTAGTTTTTCCATAGGACTCGATCGCCCCTTTGAGCTTTACCATCGCTTCACTCTGGGACGAAGTGTATGCCAAAGGCTCAATTTTGTGTTCGGCATCTTGACTGAAGCTGCTGACGCAGTTGGGAGAACTCGGGCACGCTGCGAGTTTTCCTGACTGAATTCCGATATTGGCAGGTCTGGTTCCAGCAAACATTGTTTTTTCTCCAGGTATAGCGATAAAAGTAGCGATCGAGAGTACCGCTACTGCTAGCAGTGATATTAAAATAACTAGGACTCTTTTCAATGCTGTCGGCGATTTTGTTTCAACTGTTTGCAAAGGATTAGCCCTCCTGAAAGTATAAATGCGGTATACGTTTCATATTAATTGAAATTACATCAAAAAATTAAAAAGACTTCTTTTGTTCTTCAATCAACCAGTAAGCCAGCATTTTTCCTTTACCTTTAACCGGGATATGACCCCGTTCTTCAAAAACGAACTGCTCTTTCAAACGCTCGTAAGTCGCCGCCGTCACTTGAATTTTACCCGGCAATCCATTCGACTCCATCCGCGAAGCAACATTAACAGTATCCCCCCACAAATCATAGCTAAATTTACTAATCCCAATAATTCCAGCCACCACCGAACCGCTGTGAATTCCGATCCGCAATTGAAAATTTTCTCCCATTTTGGCATTAAACCTCCTCAAAGCTGCCTGCATCTCCAAAGCTAAAAGTGCGATCGCCTCAGAGTGATCCTCCCGCGGCGTCGGCAAACCCCCAACCACCATGTAAGCATCCCCAATCGTCTTAATCTTTTCCAACCCGTGCAATTCAGACAACCTATCGAACTCCGAGAAAATCCCGTTCAAAATTTCTACCAACTGCGTCGGACTTTTGTGAGCCGAAAACTCTGTAAAACCCACCAAATCAGCAAACAAGACGCTCACCTCATCAAAATGATCCGCTATCAACTTTTGCTCTTTTTGCAAGCGATCCGCAATAGGTTTCGGTAAAATATTCAGCAGCAATTTCTCTGTTTGCCCTTGCTGCACTTTCAGCGCTGCTTCAGCTTGTTTTCGCTGAATCAACGAACCGAGCTGCGTAGCAACGGCGCTCACTAATTCCAACAAGCGCGGCTGACATTTCAGAACTTTTTCGCGATAAAAAATCAAAATAGCTAACACTTGGTTTTCCGCCAAAATTGGCACCCCAAAAGCCGCTTTCAATCCCACACTCCGCGCAATTTGCGCTCGTAAAAAAACTTGTTCCGGTGCAGTAGAAACATCCTCGAGCCATTCAGACTGCTGCGACTGCCAAATCCTACCTGGGAGTCCCACACCGGGAGCAAAAATTAACTGCCAACTTGTTTGTCGGAATTGGGCAAAACTCAAGTCACTGACGTACCTGCCTGTAGCGCATTTTAAAAAGCCATCACTGCAAGGAATCCAAGCTTCGCCCAGATTCCATTCAATAGTTTTGCAAATTAAACCTAAAATCACATCTATAGCAGACTCAAAATCCTCAGATTTGCTAATAGCTTGAGTGGCCTGCAGCAGCAATCTTGTTTCCATTTCCACCTGGTGGCGTTCAGCAATTTCTTGGTGTAACTGGATATTTTGAGCGGTCAATTTTTGATTTTTTTCTTGCAATTGCATTTGCAATGAACGCACAGTAAGTTGATTGCTCACTCGCGCCAACACTTCTTTCACTTGAAAAGGTTTGGTGATATAATCCGCTCCGCCAACTTCAAAAGCTTTGGCTTTATTGATTCCTTCTTCTAGCGCGCTAAGAAAAATGATGGGAATTTCCCTAAATTGCGATTGTGCTTTTAATTTTTTACATAGTTCGTAGCCGTCAATATCCGGCATCATAATATCGAGTAAAATTAAATCGGGTGCGCTAGATTGAATAGCATCTAACGCCGAAAAACCATTAGTAACCGGTCGAACTTTATAGCCATTTTTTTGCAAAATTCTAATCAACAAACGCAGATTATCTGGCGTATCGTCAACTACTAAAATATCTGCTTGATTGTTTTCAGTTTGTTCCGCCTTCATCTGCATGATCTGATTCCTCCGCCTCGGCAATTAAATTGAGAATTTTCTGGTAATCAAAATTATCGAGATGACCCTGGAGGATTTCCGCCAATTCAGGATGAGGCTCCCTTATTTCGTCGATTGTCCTGACAATTAAGTCAAAATCAGCACTGCGGATTACCTGCTTCATGTTGTCTATCCATTCTGCGGGAAGTGTAGGTAAATAAGCAAGCGCAGCATTAGGGAGCGAGCTAGATAAATTATTTCGATCGCCTATTGAGATAAAGTCCGTTGAGTTAGAGTAGAGATACTTCACCCCCAAATGTTTGTTGATGGTATCAAATATATCTGTTTTGCGGAAAGGTTTGCTAATAAAATCGTCGCAGCCGACCAATAAAGCAAACGCTTGCCTCCCTTCAATTGTACTAGCTGTCAAAGCAATAATCTTCGGAATCGGGGATTCGGGCTCGGAAATATTCATTTCCCCTTTTTCTTGCTGCTCTTGCTCTCTCTGCTTTATTCTGGCCTTAATTTGTTTAGTAGCTTCGTAGCCGTCCATCACCGGCATTCGCACATCCATCAAAATTAAGTGCGGATGCCAATTTTCCCACATTTCTATTGCTTCCTGGCCGTTGGTGGCTTGTTCCACCCCGAAACCTAAAGGAGAAAGCATTTTGACTAAAAGTTGGCGGTTGTCTTCGCGATCGTCCACAATTAAAATCCGGTAGCACGGTTGATTGGGTTCCAACCCAGTAACTTCGCGGTTAAGTTGCGGATCTGGAAGCTCAGCAGCATCAACTGCACCCACAGGAATTTCAAATTTAAAAGTGGTACCGAGTTCCAGTTGACTTTCTACGACAATTTCCCCTCCCATCAGGCGGACAAATTGACGGCTGATCTTCAATCCTAAACCCGTGCCTTTCTGAATTTTTTGACCGGAAGCTGTTTGCACAAAAGCCTTAAAAATATTGCCCAATTCTTCGGGAGCAATGCCAACTCCTGTATCTTCAATTTCAAATAGAAGGAAAAACTCCGGCACAGTTGAATCCTCAGCCTCATCGCTGCATTCAACCTTGGCAAAATTACTGCTAGTTCTCGAAAATTCCCGAATACTTCTTGTGGTATCAAAGCAAGCTGTAGGACTCTCCAATAAATCCAGAAATCCCGATTTTTCTAACTTTATAACTCTTAAGATGATTTCGCCTGTTTGGGTAAACTTAATCGCATTACTCAGAAGATTAATCAGCACTTGCCGCAGTTTAATATCATCGGTTCGCACGTACTGAGGAACGTCAGCATCGCGCTGGAAATGCAACTGCAATTCTTCATTATGTACCCGCAGTTGAAACATATCTTGCAAATCGTCAAGCAAGCGGTAGAGGTCGAAGTTTTTCGGGTTGAGTGTCATCCGCCCCGCTTCGATTTTTGACAAATCTAAGACTTCATTGATCAAGGTCAGCAAGTGTTCGCCACTACGGCGAATAATTCTCATATTTTCTCGGTTTTCGACAGTAAGATCCGGGCTGGGTTCCATGATTTGTGCAAAGCCGAGTATAGAATTGAGAGGGGTGCGTAACTCGTGGCTCATATTGGCAATAAACGTGCTTTTAGCTTTGTTTGCTGCTTCAGCAGCTAATGCGGCTTGTTGCAGTTGTTCTGTGCGTTCGTCAATTTGGGCTTCTAAGGTATGGTGGTAATCTGCTAGTATTTTTTCGGCTTGTTTGCGATCGCTAATATCTTGAAAAGCTGCGATCGCATAAACAATATTTCCGCTAGCGCCAAAAATCGGCGTGGTATTGATCTCGATCGCAATTCTTTTGCCATCTTGACGGATTTCTACATCGTCAACCTTAACAGATTCTCCTTTCAGTGCACGCAAAATTGGCAGATTATCCGGCGGGTACAGCTCATCAGTATTGGCAACATAAAGTTGATAAGTGGCAGCTAATTGTTCCGCAGTGCTTTCCGGGATAGTGTCTGCACCCAGCAAATCCCGCGCTGCCTGGTTGAAATAGGCGATCGCGCCGTCGGGATAATAAACAGATACCCCCACTGGCAAAGCTTCTAAAAATTGACTCAGGCGGCTTTCACTCGCAGACAGCGCCTCATTTACTAGCTTTAACTCCTCGTTTACTTCTTGGCGCTTATGAATTTCATCTGTTAATTTTTGATCTTGTAAATAACTGTGAACTGCTTCTACTACCGTTAATTTTAAGTCTTCGTTTTGCCAAGGTTTAGGGATATAACGGTACAATTTAGCATACTTAATAGCATTACTCAGGGCTTCCAAATCTGCTTGCCCCGTTAGCATAATGGTCAGCGTCTCCGGCGAGCTTTCGTGAATTCTTCTGAGCAGTTCATCCCCTTTAATATCCGGCATGATATAATCGGAAAGCACCAAAGCAATCTCGTATTCATCTGCCTGCAAATCTGCCAGCAACTCTAAAGCATCAGCCCCCCCTTCAGCGGTTTCAATTATACACCGATCGCCGATCGCCTTTTTCAGTTCAATCTTTAAACTATTCAAAACATCAGGTTCATCATCAATACAAACAATCACAGGTTTTTTCATAACTTAGCCAGCCCAGATTTTATCGTCTCTATTAAGTCTTTGCTTTGCCAGGGTTTGTACAAACAACAGTATAAATCTGCTTCTTCTACTGCCCGCTGAACAGCCGCTGCATCCGCTTGTCCAGTCAACATCACTTTAATAATTGTAGGATACTTTTGGTGAACTTTAATTAAAAGTTCGTCACCTTTAATTCCCGGCATCAGCCAATCAGAAACAATCACAATCACCTGAGCTTTTTCTTGAAAGTCCTCCAGTAAATCTAAAGCTTCATCACCACTTTCAGCTAATTCATAAAAGTAATCATTTTTAAATTCATTTTTGAGCTGCATCTTGAGAGTATTCAAGATATCGGGTTCATCATCAACGCAAAGAATTATAGGCTTATTCATCTTTTCATCTCTGCTTAAATTTTAGTAGGTTTACTGACATGACTGGCTTTTGCATTATTGATTTCGGGCAAGGATGCAGAATATCTGTCCCCTATCTTATTTTAATAGGACTTCCGAAGATCAACAGATCAACCCGGTTTCTTGTAATAAATCTTGTATTTGTCAGTGAGACAGCAACGAGTGTCACCGGGAATCAGCCCCCTGCAGGTAAGTTTTGTTTAATAAATTGGTAGCGAGACTGTAAAAGTTGTCTGCCCCGGTACAGAATCTACAGCAATTGTGCCTTCGTGTTTTTCCACAATTTTTCTTACAATATCCAATCCCAAACCGCTACCTTCGCCCGCAGATTTAGTCGTAAAAAAGGGCTGAAAAATTTTGGGAATAACTTCTGAGGGAATACCTTTACCGTTATCAGTAAACTTGAGGAAAATATTAGCCTCTTGCTGCCGAGTTTCAATCGTCAAAATACCTTTATAATCCATTGCTTGCAGGGCATTATGAACGAGATTCGTCCAAACTTGATTTAAGTCATCGGGATAGCACATAATTTCGGGTAAATCTCCATAATTTTTCACTACTTCTATACCGTGTTTCAGTTGATTTTGATAAAGGGTTAACACCGTTTCAATGCCATCGTGCAAGTTCGCCTGGACTTTTTCTGGTTGGCTATCAAAATGAGCGTAAGTTTTTAAGGCAAATACTACTTTCCCCGACTTCGCTGTCGCTCTGTGGATCAGGCTAATACTTTTTTTAAAGCTCGCAAACTGGTAAGCACTATTTAAAACTACTTCCCAATCCGGCGATCTAAAAAGCGGCAAGAACTCTTCTATGTTTTCGTAGATTTCCATGTCAACTAAAGTATCCGCAATTTCCTCGGAGTTTTCAACAGCTTCTGCCATCAAATCCCCCCTCAACTGCTGCTTGAATTTCCGTTTCTCTCTGCTTGTGAATAGAACTTCTTGATGGGTTGCTCTGTACAGTAAAGCTAAAAAATAAGCTTTGCTTTCGTCAGAAAGTTCTTGATAAATTTGAAGGAATTTTTCTAAAAAATCGTCGGAAAAATTAGCTATATTATTAATAGAGGAACCTATAATGCCTAGGGGGGTATTGATTTCGTGGGCAATGCCGGCAATCAGTTGTCCCAGGGCTGCCATTTTTTCCGATTGAATCAAATGCTCTTGGGTGGCTTGCAGTTGGTGCAGCGCCGTTGCTAAATCTTGATTTTTTTCTTGCAAAGTTTGTTGCAGTGAACAAATTTTTAAATGAGTTTCTATCCGTGCTAAAACTTCTTCAACCTGAAACGGTTTAGTAATAAAGTCAACTCCGCCAACTGCAAAAGCTTTAACTTTATCCAGCACGTCATTGATCGCACTAATAAAAATAACAGGAATGTCTTTGGTTATTTCAGAAGCTTTGAGTTGCTGGCAAACTTGATAGCCGTCCATTTCCGGCATCATAATATCCAGCAGCACTAGATCCGGGGGTATTTTTTGAGCAGCAGACAATGCTAGCTTGCCATTGGGTACGGGGCGAACTTGATAGCCTTTTTCGCTCAAAATTCCTGCCAGCAGCCGCAGGTTTTCTGGCGTATCGTCCACTACTAAAATATTAGCTCGATTGGTTTTAGGTAAAGTTGAAGTCATCGGGTATTTACTGTTTCTCGCTGAGTTCTATTATGTTCAAAATTCTGTCATATTCAAAATTATTAATGCAATCTTGAAGCTTGCCCGCAAGAGAGGGATTGACAGTGCCGATTTGTGCGATCGCGACTTCGATCGCCTCCATGTCCACACTCAAAATACTTTGCTTAAATTCGGCTATCCAGTCGGGAGAAAGAGAGGCGAAAGCCTCCGGTGTCAGCACCTCTTGACTTGACTCCTCTACATCTGCGGCACTTACTGCGGTTGGATCTTCATAAATATAGCGTACTCCTAAATGTTTTCCCATTGCCACAAAGATATCCTCCTCTCGGAACGGTTTCCGCATAAAATCATCGCAACCCGCCGAAAGAATCACCGCCCGTTCTTCCTCCAAAACGCTAGCCGTTAGGGCCACAATCGCCGTTGCTTGCCCGCCAGTTGTAGTTTTAATCTGTTTCGTTGCCTCATAGCCGTCCATGACAGGCATTCTCATGTCCATCCAAATCAGATGCGGTTCCCACTCCATAAAAATATCAACCGCTTCTTTACCGTTATTCGCTTCTCTCAACTCAAATCCGAGTGGACTGAGAAGTTTTACTAACAGTTGGCGGTTCAAAGGTTTGTCGTCCACAATTAGCAAGCGATAACTCGGCTGATTCGGTTCGAGTGCAACAACTCGACGTTGAGTTTTTTTGCTTTCAATATCACTAGCTTCAACCAGATGAACTTGGATGTCAAACTGAAATACTGCACCCTTGCCGATCTCGCTGCTAACAGTAATTTCACCTCCCATTAATTGCACGAACTGGCGGCTAATAGCTAAACCTAAACCCGTCCCTTCTTGAGAATCTTTACCTGTTTTCGTCTGCACGAATGCTTCAAACAACTGATGGATTTCCTCAGCAGCAATGCCTGTACCAGTATCTTGAACTTCAAAATGCAGCCAGTAGCGGCCGGGCAATTGGTCAGTGCTGTTTTTATTATGTATATTCCGCCTTCCTCCTTTGACTTGCATCGACACTCCCCCTTCAGAAGTAAATTTAATTGCATTATTGAGCAAATTAATTAAGACTTGCCGCAATTTAACTTCATCCGTACAAATGTAATGGGGAACTTCTGCGTCTCGATCGAAGATTAATTGCAAACCTTTTTGCTCAGCTTTGAGAGCAAACATATCTTCTAAATCGTCGATTAGTTGGTACAAATCGAAGTTTTTTTCATTAATCGTCGTGCGTCCGGCTTCGATTTTTGACAAGTCTAAAACTTGGTTAATTAAAGCCAGTAAATGTTCGCCACTCCGCAGGATAATTGCAATATCTTCTTGATTTTCAGGAGACAGAGTTTTACTGCGGATCATGACTTGAGCAAAGCCGATGACCGCGTTCAGGGGCGATCGCAATTCGTGGCTCATATTGGCGAGAAAGGTACTCTTCGCTTTGTTTGCTGCTTCGGCCGCTTCTTTCGCCTGCTGCATTTTGATTTCCGCTTGTTTGTTATCAGTAATGTCTTTAATAAAACCTTCGTAGTAAAGTAAATTTCCTGCTCGATCGCAGACAGCGCGACAATTTTCCGAAATCCAGATTATGCTGCCATCTTTGCGGTAAATTTCCGATTCAAAGTTTGATAGTATCCCGTACTCGTTCATCAGCGCTGCAAATTCGTCGCGGCGGTTGGGTTTCACGTAAAGCTGGTTATTGAAATTCGGCTGTGCAGCTATTAAATCTGCAGGCGAGTCGTAACCGTAGATGTTAGCTAAAGCCGGGTTAGCGCTGATGTATTTCCCGTCAATAGCAGTTTGAAAAATTCCATTCAAAGCATTTTCATAAATGTTGCGATACTTTTCTTCTGCTTCCCGCAGGGCAGTTTCTGCTTTTTGACGCTCGGTAATATCGCTAGAAATCGACAAAAAACAAGCTTCTCCCTCAATATCGATGGTTTCTATAGACAGCAGTGCCGTTCTTTCTGTACCATTTTTATTGCGAAACCTCAGCTCATAATTGTGAATAGCCGTCTTATTTTTTAACATTTGAATCATGCGATCGCGCTCTCCCAAACTCGCCCAAAAATTGAGCTGCACCGCTGTTTTCCCAATAATTTCTTCGTGACTGTACCCCATCATCCGACAAAAGCTCTCATTGGCTTCTATGTGGCGACCATCGCTAATTCTAGTCAGGGTAATCGCATTAGGACTTAAACGAAAAGCTTTTGAAAACTTTTCTTTTGCCTTGGCAAGATCGGCGGTACGTTCTGCAACTTGCACTGCTAAATTGTCGTTGTATTCCTTTAATACTTTTTCCGCTAATTTGCGTTCTGTAATATCTTGAAAAGCGCACATCGCGTAGATAATATTTCCTTGAGCGTCATAAATAGGAGTTCCCCAAACTTGCAGGGGGATAGTTTTGTCAGTCGAAGAGATTTCAATGTCATCAACAGTTACACTTTTGCCCTGCAAAGCATTTAAAATTGGGTCGCGTTCCGCCGGGTAAATTTCCTGAGTGCCAGCTAAATAAACTCGGTAGGATTGACGTAAATTTTCGGAATCTGCTGGTACAATTCCTTGAGATAAAAGTTGCTCTCCGGTAGGATTAATGTAGTGAGGTTGACCGTTGGTATCTGCAATAAAAATCCCTAGCGGTACTGCATTGAAAAATTGTTTTAGTCGGTTTTCGCTTTCCGACAGAGAAGTAAATGAATGCTGCAATTGCTCGGCCATGCTGTTAAAAGCAGTGGCAAGTTCTCCGAGTTCATCTTCGCGATTCAGAGTGAGCTTTGTATCCCATTCATTCCGCGCCAAAGCTTTCGCCGCCGCATTCAATCTTAAAATCGGCTGAACTACCCATTTAGCAGTAAGAATCCCCAGAATTGTCGCCCCCATCAAAGCTGCAAGCGACAGTAAAAAAGTCGTGCGCGTGTTGAGGTTAATTTGCTCCATAAAGTCAGACTCTGGCACAACTACTACAATCAGCCAATCCAACCCTCGATCGTCTTTAAAAGGAGCTACCTGAATAAAATTTCGCTTGCCATCAACATCAAAAGTAAGTTGTTGAGAATTATTTATTTTAGCTAAGCTATCGTAGAATTTATCTAAATGTTGTGCTGTTTGGCGAATTACTGGATTCTCGCTTTCTGAAGCTTTAATCCGCCTTATTTCTTTACCTTCCACCACGAATTCTGGACTCGCCGTTGAAGTAGCAATTAACATCCCCGATCGCTCCATGACAAAAGTTTGCCCCGATTTGCCAATTTTGAGGCTGACGAGAAATTCTTTGATGCGGGAAAACAGCAAATCGCTGCCAGCTACTCCTATCAGCTTACCAGCGTCGTCGTAGATAGGCAAAGCAGCAGTAATTGCCAGTTCCCTCGTCAAAAAATCTGTATAGATTGGAGTCCAAATTGGTTTTTTTGCCGCAGCGGCAGCTATGTACCAAGGGCGAGTTCGCGGATCGTAAATATTGGGTGAAATTTGCACTAATTGAACGCGGTTTCCCTGAGAGTCCGCAGTATATCGAGCTAATTTATTGCCAGTAGAGCTGTCAGCAGCCGATATCAAAATCCCATCTTTAGTGCGGATTGCTCCTGAGTGTTCTCCATTTTCTTGGCCTGTATAAATGATGCTGATAGAATCAAAATATTGAATTTGTTCTAGGAAATGATGTTCTAGTTTTTGCTTGTCTTCTAGGTTCAACTGTCCCAATTTGATCGCTTGAAGGTTCAGGTAATTGACAATATGGGGAATTGACATATAATGTTCCATGCGGTCTTTGATGCGATCGCTAATTTCTCCCCGCAACTGAGCGGCAACATCGTTGACTGCCCGCTGACCGTTTTGGAAAGATAGCCAACCTACAACTCCTACCGTGCCGACAATTTGCACTAAAAAAGGAACCACGAGCACCGTTTGTAATGGAGCTTTGCCGATAAATTTTGTAGCTAAACGATTGAGGGGTTTAGGAAACATATTAATCCTAAAAGTAATTTAAATGGGCAGTTGAAATTAGGAGATGTTAAAATCTTGGAGCGAGAGACGAGCGAGGAATATAAAATCCGGTTAATCACTCATCGTCAAATTGTTTGAACTGGACCTTTAAGAGTTTTGAGGACTTCCGTCCTCACTAAGTAGGTGCAAACTTATATCTTGCACCATTCTCAATTAGCCTTTTAGGAACAGGCTTTTCGGCCTGTGAAGCGAGAAAAATTATCTTTTGTGGAACGGGCTCTCCGGCCCGTTCTTGAGAATGGTGCAAGATGTGAGTGCAAATAAACATTACATGGTTCGGGCGGGTGAGAGGACTCATCTACTCGCTTCGATCGTGGATGTTAACTAAACCCTCCCTGATAAGATACTATGGTTATCTGGCGATGACCTACTTACAAACTGACAGTTCGCGATCGCACTCCGACCCAAGACAGCGGGTTTTGGCTTCGCTCAACCACCGGGTTTTTTACTGCATCTGCGGGATCGAACGAAGTATTGCTGTGAAAAAACCAACGTGAGGATTACCCCTGGCATCGCGAACTAACTCGATCGGGGCTTAGGCACTCAAGGGCGTTAAATCAAGGGTTTGAGAGTGCTTCTCTACGTTCGCAATGACACAAAATCTTAGTACGTGCGTAAGTTTTATTAATTAGAGTACGATCGCCCAAATGTTAGCACGATCGCACTATCCACAGCAGCACACACCCCAAAAATCTGTATTTACCTGCGATTCAACTCCATCCTTTCGCCGTAACGTAACAGCATATCCAAACTCTCCAAACGATTTTGCCAAGTTTGCACCTGATAGCTATTTTCGGCAGAATGCAAGCGCATCGAAGATTGAAATTGAGATTGAAAACTTCCCAACAATCTTTTAGCAGTTGCTAAACTTTCCCTAGAAGGATTGGCCGCCAACTTGCTCAAAGCTTGCGCCAATTCATCCGATCGACTTTGCAAAACTTTCAGTTCAGATTCCGACACCCGCAACTGATTGTTAGCCAACAAAAAACTCCATTCCTGCTTGAGAGCAGTATACCGCGAAGCCGCCGCCGCAAACGGCTGTCGGTAAGGAATCGGCTCCGCAGCAGAAGTGGAACGCACTGGCGGGCCTTGAGTGCGGTTAAAAAACCCCTGCATCCCGCTGCTGATACTTTCCGCCGCAAAAATAGCATAGCCCCCAGTCGGCAAATCGCGCAAAGCTTGAATTTGGTCGATCGCCACAACTTCCGGGAGAGTCAACAACTTAACCGACGGAGAAATCAAAGCCGAACCGATCATTTGTTCCTTTACCAACGGTTCGGTGATGCGCTGAAGTCGGTTCGTATCCAAAGCATAAGTCATCGGCACAATCAAATCTACAATGCCCTGACGAGCCCAAACTTCCCAATTTTGCTGAATTTTGTAAATCCGCTGACTTTCCGGGTGCGGAAACACCGCCACCGACAGAATTGTGCGCGGATAATTCTGCCGCAAAAGCTGAGAAACTTCAGCTACAAAAGTATTAATTTGATTAGTTTTAAACTCAACCCACTGCCGCCACAAACTGCCGGAACTCGGCGAAATATTCACCGGATCTGCACCAGTCAACTGCTTAAATTGCTGCCTCGCCGCAATACCGTAACCGTAAGTAAAATTCGCATTGTCATCTTGAAAGGGATAGCGAATATAGTCTAATTGCACCCCATCTACTTTGTAGTTATTAGCAATTTCGCTGACAATTCGCAGCAAATAATTCCGCGCTTCCGGGTTCGCCGGATCGAGATAAAATTTACCATCGTTAGGATTTTGCGTGCGTCCTTTATTGTCAATATTTGCCCAATCTGGATGGGCGGAAAGCACCGGTCCTGGATAAGAACTAGGCTTGCCAATTAAAGTATTGTGGCGCTTATTTCCTGTGGCAAAAACCCAAACCCAAGCGTGCAGTTCCATGCCTCGCTCGTGGGCTAATTTAACCGCAGATGCCAGCGGGTCCCAGCCAACAGTCAGGGGATTTTGTTGCGGTGCAACTTGACTGGGATAAATCGTATATCCGGCATTCAAAGTTTCAAAGAAAACGGTATTGATACCGGCGGCGGCGAGTCGATCGAACACGGAGGCCAAACCCTGTTCAGATCGCGCTGCGACGATCGTCCCGCGATCGAGCCAAACCGCCCGAATTTCCGCCCCTACCCGCTGTCCTTCCTTCGGGTAATTTTGCCACAGCAACTGCCGCGCTTCCACCCACTGCGATCTCGCCTCCGCGTAGTTTTGCTCTTGCAGGAGTTGGTCAAAAGTTTGCAAAACCTGCCGCGCTTGGGCGATCGCCCGTACCCTAATCGCTTGCAGAACAGGGGGGCGGCTGGCTGCCGGGCCGCCTCCCCCCTGTTCTGCCGCCACCAGTTGAGGGGAGGTAGCAGCATTGAGATTGATGGCGGTATTGGCTGAATTAGCTGCTGTCAGGGCGCTTTCAAACCTGCCGAGGAGGTTGGTGAGTTCTTGGCGCATCAAGTACGCTTCAATGCTGACGATCGGCTTATTGGAATTTGGCTGCACGTCCAAACCCGCCGGCGCAGACTGATCCGAAGGGTCTGTAAAAGTTGCAGGTACTGGGTCGGGAAGCGCACCCGATGGAGAAAGTCGGCTCAGCGGGGTAGTACGCGGCAAACTAGGGCTGTTTCTAGTGACTCTGGAGGGGGGAGTTGGCAGTGAGGTCGCGGTCGCTGTTGGCGGCGCAGCAGGCGGCGCAGCGATTGTGCCTCCCCAGCGGGCGATCGAGGCTTGCAGCCAAGCCTTATCTACATTTCCCGAACCGTCGCTACCCCAGCGCCAGCCGAGATAGGTAGCGCGATCCGTGGCGATGGCTGCGGAGGAACCGGAACTATCTTTCCAAGTAGCAATAGTTTGACTGTTCGCATCAGCCGGAATCAAGACACCGCCTTGGACTGAGGCATTTTTTTGTTCTGGTGGCACCCAACTGCTAGAAGTAGTGCAAGCCAGATCCCGACAGCGGCTGCGCGGTTGCGGGGTAGCGGGTTGGGTTAACGGAAAAGCCCAATAGGCCCCAAGGAGCGATCGCAAAGATTGGCGCACCAAGGCCGGGGAACTGCGGCCGACGGGGCCCGAAGCAATCAAGCGGCCGCCCTGTTTTGTCCAAGCTTCTAAAACTTTAATTTGTGCCGGAGTCAAAGTTTCAATGTTGGGCAAAAACAGCACGTTAACGCCTGCTAAATCCCCCAAATTTTTGATTTCTTCGAGATTGATTGGTTTGTAAGCAATGCCGCTTTCCCAGAGGCGCGTGGTAATCTTCACCCAGTCGGGAGAATTCTCGGAACTGCGAACAACGCCCAGAACTACTTCTGCGAAACTCGGAGAGGGAAATAGGATGAAGAGATTGAGTAATGTACTCGCTATAGTTCCAATTAAGACTCTTTGCAAGAAAGTGAAAAATCGAATTTTTTGAACCTGGGAGCAGGCATCAGGCATTTGATCTGGCTTATTGATTTGTTGCATAAATATGAGAATTACTCACCACACCGCTAAAGAAAAATTCAATAACAATTAAGAGCGATCGATCGATTTTAGATTTTAGATTTTAGATTTTAGATTTGGGATTTTAGATTTGGGATCTATTCCTCATGACTGTCGATCGATCGATTTTAGATTTTAGATTTTAGATTTGGGATTTTAGATTTAAATCAGGGTCTATTCCTCATGACTGTC
>Ga0164305_10000504_pt1 | contig 14648 bp, 14 predicted proteins | sample Whisoiple_237_MG_FD_110215 | JGI IMG/M metagenome (GOLD analysis project Ga0164305, IMG submission 110215) | Soil microbial communities amended with pyrogenic organic matter from upstate New York, USA - Whitman soil sample_237_MG | ecosystem: Environmental > Terrestrial > Soil > Agricultural...
AATCGAAGGCGCGACCATGACGGGCATCGGCTATTCGTTGATGGAAGAATTGATGATCAGTGACGGCAAAGTAGCGACGGCGAATTTTGGCGAGTATAAAATTCCGACCATCAAAGACGTTCCACCGTTCAAAAGCTCGGTGACCGAGGAGCCGCACGGCGCGGGACCTTACAACAGCATGCCGATCGGCGAAACGGGGAATATTCCTACGGCGGCGGCCATCGCCAATGCGGTGGAAGATGCCTGCGGTGTGCGGATCAAAAGCTTACCAATAACGGCAGAAAAGATTTACGAAGCGCTCCACGGCGTGAAGTAACCGATGGGGACACTTCCCGGAACTATCGCTCTCGGGAAGTTTCGCATTATTTATGAAGAAGAGCGGCAGCGCTCTTCCAGCGCCGCGCACGGCTATCTTCTTCAGCAGCGCGCGCTCATCCGTTTGGATGAAGATCTCGTCAGGCTCGCGGATCAGGAAGATTACACGGTTTATTGCAACGATGACGACTTTAAGAAACAGGCGGGCAAGCCGCCTTCGGCGCTGCAGTATTTCATCGCGTCTGTCGGCTTTTGTATGTTCAGTCAGTTGAAACGGCTGGCGGCACAGGCTCGCGTCGTCATCGACGATCTTGAAATGGACCTGCGCATGACCTATGACCGGAAGGGAAGTTTTTCAGTCGACAATCTGGCGCAAGCCGCGCAAGGGATCAGCTACACGTTCAACATTAAGAGCGAGGCGCCGCTAGAAACCGTGATCAAGGTCATGCAAGCCGCCGATAAAGGCTGCCATACCGTCAATTCGATGCGCAAGCGAATGACGGTAGCCGGTAAATTTGTTCTAAACGAGCGCGAATATCAAATCGGCGATTGATTCGGAGTTAATTGTGGCGAAACTAGCCATTGGCGATCTTTTTCCCAGCGCGGCTCTAAACGATATCGACGGCGTGGCGGTACAATTCCGCGCGGTATTCACCCATGCCCCGGCGACGGTACTCTTTTTTTATCGCGGCCGATGGTGACCCTGGTGCCGGGCCCAGGTGACGGCCTTTGTCTACGAGTGGGAGCGCTACCTCGAAGGAAAAGTTCAAATCCTCGGTATCAGCGTCGATCCAGCGCAGGAAGGCAAGAAACTGCTCGAACGCGTGACCCGCGACTGCAAAGAAGACCGGCCGCAGATTCGGCTCGATCCCTACCCGGTTCGGCTTTTGACAGATCCTGAGGCCAGGTTGATTCGCGCGGTTGGCACCGCGAATGAAGGTCATTGGGCCGGCACGATTGCCGCGCCGGTGACTTACGTCATCGATCCTGCCGGCAAAGTGAAATGGGCTTACGTCAGCGAGAGCGCGGCGGATCGGCCGAGTCCGGTTGCGCTAGCCAAGGCGGCCGTCGCGATCGCTTCGGGAAAAGAACCGCCTGTCGATTACCCGGGGAAGCTCTAAAACGACCGCCTGTCATCGCATTGAAGCTTTCGCGCAATTCCGTTCTCTTATAAAAATTTCTTAGTAAAACCGCATCCGACAGTAGTTTTCGGGACGTGATTTTTCGGCCGTAAGCAGGTCGAACCATTCGCTTGACGGCGGGCATTCGGCTAGCGTAATTAGATTTTAATTCGTGTTAGGAGTCGTGATGAAAGCTGCTGTGCTCTACGAAGCCCGCCAGCCATTGAGGATCGAAGATCTCGAAGTCCCAAGCGTTGATGACGAGGATATCCTGATCAAAGTCGCTTCGTGCGGCGTCTGCCATACGGATCTGAAAGTCGTCGAGGGGAGAAATCGCTTTACGCCGCCCACGGTGCTCGGCCACGAAGTCGCTGGAACCGTCGAGCAGGCCGGGGCGCGCTGCAAAGGCTTTAAGGCCGGGGATCGAGTCATTATAGGAATGCGTTACAAATGCGGTCGCTGCCGCTATTGTTTGAGCGCGCGGGAAAATCTGTGCGAGCGCCGACCGGCGCCGCCGACGCTAAGAAAAATCGATGGTACCGTGGTTACCCGCTGGAACGTCGGCGGATTTGCCGAGTATGTCGCCGTGCAGGAGTATATGGCTTTTAGAATTCCCGATGGCATTTCTATGGAAGAGGCTAGCGTGGTCGGTTGCCGCGTCACGACGGCTTACAATGCGGTCAAGCATCGGGCGCGGTTGAAGCCGGGCGATTCGGCGCTTGTCATCGGGTGCGGCGGAATCGGTTTGAACACCATTCAATTTCTAAAATGTTTTGGCGCCTATCCCATCATCGCTGTCGATATTGCCGAGAATAAGCTCGATGCAGCGAAGCGATTCGGCGCGACCCATGTGATCGACGCGCGATCAGAAGATCCAGTGAAAGCGGCGATCAAGCTCACGGAGGGCGGTGTCGACAAAGCCTTCGAGGCGATCGGCAATCCCAAAACTTCGGACCAAATCATTCAGGCGACGCGGCCCGGCGGCACGGCGACGATCATCGGCGGGCTCGGGAGCGGCCCATTCACGATTAGCAGCGGCAACTTCGTCACCCGGGAAATTACCATCACCGGAGTCTCAAGCCGTCAGGCCAACGACGTGGAAGAGGTTTTTCAGATGGCTATGCAAGGTCGAATCGAGCTCAAGGATCTGATCACGAAGAGCTACGGATACGACGAAATCAATGAAGCGTTGGCCGATCTCGGGCACGGCAAGCTGCGAATGGCGGTTTCCTTGTGGAACTGAAAAAAAGGGACGGTTACTTGGGTTTAGAGATACGACATGGAGGAGCATTGAACAGATTCAGCGGTTTACGCCTGGTAATTTTATTCCTTGGTCTGTTCTCTGCCGTCGCTTACGCGGCGGATGAGGATCCTATCGGTGTGATTGAAGACAATAGTTTTCTCATAGAGGAAGCTTACAATCAGGAAGCTGGAGTGGTGCAGCATATCTTCCAATCCGTTTACAGCAATGACCCGAGCCAGCGCGGTTGGGCCTTTGCCTTCACCCAGGAATGGCCCATCTACGGGCAGGATCACCAGTTTTCTTACACCATTCCTAGCTATCACGTGATAAACGAAGGAGAACGCCAATACGGGATCGGCGATATCTTTTTAAATTACCGCTACCAGGCGCTCGAAGAAGGGCCCGGCAAGCCTGCGTTCGCGCCGAGATTTAGCTTGATCATCCCGACAGGTAACGCGCGTAAAAGCACAGGCAACGGCGTTGTCGGTTATCAGTGGAGCCTGCCGTTTAGCAAGAAAGTCGCATCCCGGCTCGCTTTGCACGCCAATCTCGGTGTCACTTATCTGCCCGGCGTCCGCTCTCCCATGAACGATGGGCAACTCTCGCCGAAGCGATCGCTGGTTTCGTCTTGGGTCGGAGGTAGCGCCATCTACGCGCTGTTGCCGCGACTCCATTTAATGTTGGAATCGCTTAATTACATCCAAGATAACATCAATGGCTCTGGTAGGGCGGTGCGTACCTTCAATCCGGTCCTATCCCCTGGATTTCGCGCAGCGGTTGTCAACAAAGAAGATTTGCAAATCGTGACCGGCGTCGGGGTGCCCATTGGTCTCAACCGGCAGGCCAATAGTTATGGAGCGTTTCTCTATTTATCCATTGAACATCACTTGTTTTGAGGTGGTGCCAAAAGATCTGCCGGCTGGTACGCTAGTGAGCTTGCAGATAAAACCACCACGGAGTGAACGATGAACGGAATTATCGATGCTGATACCCATATTTCCGAGGGCGAAGCGATGTGGGCACTGATCGATAAGCCCATGCAGCCGCGGCGTCCGATCATGTTGTCGGTGCCCGAGGATACCTGGTACGGCAACCGAAATGCTTTTTGGCTGATCGACGGGGAAATTTATCCCAAGCCTGCGGGGAAGGGGAGCTTCGCTTTGGTCACGCCATCCGCGCAGCGCGTTCAGGAAGGCCGCAAAGACTCCACACCGCAAACCCGAGAAATGACCGATATCCGAGGACGTCTCGCAGACATGGACAAGCTCCACACCGAGATCCAGATCGTCTATCCGACACTCTTTCTCGTCTACAATACCAAAGATCGCGAACTCGAGGTGGCGCTTTGCCGCGCTTATAACCGATTTCTCGCGCAGGCGTGTGCACAATCGTCCGGCCGCATGAAATGGGTTGCGGTCTTACCATTTCAGTCGATGAGCGTCGCCATCGATGAAATTCGTTTTGCGAAACAGAATGGCGCCGTGGGAATTTTCTTTCGCGGCATTGAAGGCGATTATACGCTGGATCATCCCTATTTGTTCCCGGTTTATGAGGAGGCGCAGAAGAATCAGCTTTCGATATGTATTCACACGGGTTGTGGCGTCAAAGCGATTCTCGAAATGTTCGAGCTCGCGCGGAATCACACATTCGATCATACGCGCGTCATGCCGCTCCTCGGGTTTCGCGATCTGGTGGCCAATAAGATCCCGGAGCAATTTCCCAATTTGAAGTTCGGATTTATCGAGGCCGCGGCCGGCTGGGTGCCGTTTTTGATTCACATCGTGCGCCGCTTGCTCAAAGACAAGTTTCGTTTCGCTTCCAGCGCTGAGCTGTTTCGCGAATATCGCCTCTACGTCGCTTGTGAAGCTGACGAAGATATCAGATATCTGGCAAAATGCATGGGCGAAGATCACTTACTGATTGGTTCAGATTACCCGCACAGCGATCCATCTCGCGAAGATCAGTTCGTCAATGCCATCAACGTGCGCTCGGATATAAGTCCCGAACTCAAGCAGAAATTATTGTATGAGAATCCGCGCGCGTTTTATGGGCTCTGAAGATTGGAGTGTTGGAATACTAGAGCGTTGGGTTCGAAAATGCATCACTCCGAGACTCCATTACTCCAATCCAGGTGCGGTGATCGAACAGAGCAAGCTGACAATCGCGACGGTGCTCATCGCTTTCAACCTTCTACTTGTCTCGACGGCTGTTGCGGAGGACGTCTTCGTCGGCAATCCCGGTAAGAGCCTTAATTTCTTCCATTTCGATCTGGCGATTGAGCGGGGTTTTTTCAAGGAGCTCGGGCTAGACGTCAGGCTGCTCAGCACCAAGTGCGACATCGCGGTGACCGCGCTCCTCACGGGCGATCTCCAGGCAACCGGCTGCGTCGGATCGGCATCACGCTTTATTGCGAGCCAAAATGTTCCGGTGCGCACGGTGATCTGGCTTTTCAAAAAGCCAACATTCTACGTGGTGGCGCGGCCGGATATCCGATCTGCAGGCGACCTCAAGGGCAAAACCATCGGCATCAGCTCCTTCGGCAGCGATACCGATTTGTCCATGAAAATGTATGCCGCCACCGGCAAACTCGATCCGGAAAAAGACATCAAGCGGATCGTCGCCGGGTCGACCTCGACGCGGCTGCAAGGTCTGAAGGCCGGGTCTCTCGACGCAACCACATTATCGCCGCCATTCAACATTTACGCCGAGCAGATGGGGCTTCGGGTGCTTGCATACGTGGGCGACTTTTTGGAGTTTCCCCAGAGCGGTTTTACGGTTTCCGATGCGACGCTTAAAACCAAGCGTGAGTTAATCAAAAAGCTTTTGCGCGGCACGCTGCGCTCTTTGCAATTTACCCTTAAAAATCGGGCCGAGACGGCGCGATTTATTGCGAAAGACTATAAGCTGCAAGACGCCGTGGCGGAGAAGGTCTATGCCTCGCTCCTGCCGGCAATGAGCGAGAACGGATTGGCCACGGACAAGGGATTGAAAATGATGATTGAAACCCTCGGCACCGCGGTCGGAAAGAACGTCGATTTTCCGCCTGAGCGGCTGATCGACTACACGTTGCTCAACGAAGTGCAAAAGGAGCTAGCCGTACAATGACATCGACGAGACTCATTCAGAGACGCGCAATGATTGTTCCCTTGCTCGTGGTTGCGGTGACGCTCAGCACCGTCACCATAGCGCTGAGCGCCGAGACGGCGCAGAAAGTCCGGATCGCTTACGCAAGCCGCAGCAGCTCGGCGATGCCGCAGTACATGGCTTTGCAGAAGGGCTTTTTCAAAGCGGAAGGCTTGGACGTCGAAATCATCCAGATGAACCCGCGCCTTGGCGCCACCGCAGTGGTCAACGGCGACGTGTCATTCGCAACCCCGTTTACCAGCACGTTTCGCGGCATCCTGCAGGGATTTCCGATTAAGCTCGTTTTCATTCATCTCAAGAAAGGACCTTACTACGTGATGGTTCGACCCGACATCAAGGACCTACAGCAGCTCAAAGGCAAGCGCATCGGAGTGGCGACGATCAAGGGGACCGATCAGCTCGTCGCCGAGGAGATGCTGCAAGCGAAAGGGTTCAATCCCAATTTCTTGCAAGCCGTCGCGATCGGCGACGGGCCCGTGCGCATGCAAGCGCTTATCAGCGGTGCAGTGGAAGCGATCTGCGTCGCGCCACCTCACGATTTGATGCTTAAGAAAATGGGATACCCGGCATTGGCGGGCCCGCCGGAGGTGGGTCTTCCGTCGGCCGGAATGCTGACATCAGATCGGCTGATCAAGGAGAATCCTTTGTTGGTTAGGCGTACGCTCAAGGCACTCCTTAAGTCTCATCTTTACATTCTCGAAAATCGCCAGGAGACGATTCAAACGTTGATCAAATGGCTGCCCCAATCGCTCGACATCGCCGAGCACTCCTATGACAGCGAGCTCAAAACTCTCTCACGCGATGGCACCATGACCGACGCGGAAGTGGAAGCGATCATCGCCCGGGTCGGCGAAAAGAAACGGCCGCTCGATGAAGTCAGAGATTTTTCATTCGCGCGCCAGGCAATGAAAGAAATCGAGGGGAAATAGAAGAGTGGAGCGTTGGAATTATCCCAATACTCCACCATTCCAGTGCTCCATCATTAGAGTCTTATAGTTTTTCGATGAAGCCCGCGACTTATCGAGCTCGGCAATGAAAGAGTTGTCGATAAACTGATCGGGCTTGGCGGTTTTTCCGGCCGGGTTCACCGAAAAATTGAGCAGTGTCTGCATACCCGCCGCTGAAACGTAAGGAGCTGTCTCCCAAACTTTCGCGTACGTGTTGTACAGTTGGGTTCCGTTATGGCTCCAAGAATTCCTTGCCGAACGTTCGAGGAAGCGCTGATGAGCCGGTGAAAGACATGAATAATCGAGCCGGCAGAGGGGACGGGCCGCACTCCCCTCTGCAGATTCGAATGGAATCGATTACTGGCGGGTGCCAAACGTGTTCTGGTCGATCATCCACTGCTTTTGTGGAGAGAGATCAAGCCGTTTATTCTCGATGCTTTGATCTTTGGCGGTGACCCGCAGGATTTCCAATGGTTCAGCCGCGGCGCTTTCGAACCAGTATTTAAAGCCGCGCGGGATAACGATCCCTTCGCCTTTCTGGTACTCGCCGATTAGCTTATCGCCTTCGCCATAGAATTTGACCGCACCGCTGATGACGTACCAAAACGCGTCTTCACCGGTATGGGTATGCAAGTTGTTTTCACCGCCGTTTTTAACCACTTGGACCTGTACTTTCATGAGATCAGTGTTACAGACGTGCCAGGTTTTTTTCACACCCTCAAAATCGGGAGTCTGGTGTCGAAATTCTTTCGCATCCTGAGCCATAGGTCACCTCGCGTCAAAATTTGAGCTACCTTAGTCCGGTTCGGCCAGCACGGTCAAGCGTCGGTTCCAAGAGTCACGCAGTGCATTGACGGCGTTATGAGGACTCGCTAATTTGATGACGCCCGAAAATGCCGAGGAGCGGAGGAGCAAAGCTTGAAAAAAATTTTGGTATGCTTGATCGCGGTTGCGCTTTGGATTTTCAGCACGGCAACAATCTGGGGGCAAAATCTGGCGGTTCTAAATATGGGATTCAGCGGGGCCGGCATCGGCTCCGATCTGCTCAAAGTGATCGATCGAAGCGCGCTCTGGCGAAAGCACGGTCTAGAAGTGCGAACGGTTTATCTTTCGAGTGGTACCCTGATGGCGCAGACGCTCTCGTCGGGCGATATCGGCATTGCCGGTTTTGACACGCCCGCGATGCTGAATCTCGCCTTGGCGGGACAGAGCCTCAAAGTGATCGCGGTGCCGATCAATCGGCTTGAGCCCTTTTTTGTGGTGCGAAGCAACATCAAAACCCCCGCCGATCTGAAAGGCAAGAAAATCACCATCAGCCGCTTTGGCTCGGGCTCGGATATCATGACTCGGGTGGCTCTCAAATACTGGAAAATCGATCCGGAAAAGGACGTAAGTTTTTTCCAATCGGGCAATACCCCAAGTCGTATGGCCGCGCTCGTTGCCGGCCACATGGATGCGGCGTTGGTGAGCTCGACCGGAGTGGCGAAGATTGTCGCCACTGGCTGTTGCCGCGTGCTTACGGACCTGTCCGAGCTGCCCTTAGAGTTTGCCAATTACGGAGTGGTGGTTTCTGGGTCGTTGCTCAAAAATCAGCGCGACAACGTGAAGCGATTTTTACAGGCGCTCATTGAGGGAATCCACACGTTCAAGAACAATTCGGAGCTTGCGCGCGCGGTTTTGCGCGAAAGTAACGGTGATGCCGACGTCGCTACATTATACGAGCGATTGACGAAATCTTTTCGAGATTTTCCGTCGCCCGAAAATCGCGGCATTCAAAATGTCATCGATTCGCTTCCGACGCCGAAAGCGCGCGGCGCAAAGGCGGAGGACTTCATCGATGCGACCCTGATGGAAGAGATCCGCAAGAGCGGGTTTATGGAGAAGCTTGGCGGGGCGAAGGGGTAGTCGACGCCTGAACGATGAGTGCACGAGCTCTGGTTACGGTTGGACATAAAACGACTGGATTCGAAGCACCGCCGCGCTCGCGCGGAGCGCACTTGTTATGTTAGCTAAAGGCGAGAAATCGTTCTTAGTATGTGCTTGATAGTCTCGCTCTGCTCGAGATGACAAATGAGGCACTGTTCACGCGACACAGTCTCGTCGAGGGAGAGAATCGGAGTCCGAGCGCAAGAAAATCTTTTACTCCAGAAAGTTTGATAATGAGCAGCACCCTTATTACCAACGCGCTTATTGTGCCGATGACCGAGCGCGGCTCTTTTAATGGTTATCTGCGAATAGAAAACGGCGCCATCGCTGCGGTAGATTCCGGCACGCCGCCAGAGGTCCTACCGGACGAACAGGTGATCGACGCGGCCGGCGCGGTACTCTTGCCCGGACTAGTAAACGCCCACACGCATCTTTACCAAGTCTTGCTGCGCGCGGTTTGGGAAGACCTCGAACTGATGCCGTGGCTGCGCCGTATCTATGGCTGCGCCCGCGTGCTTCGGCCCGAGCATTTTTACGCCGGAAGCTTGCTCGGATGTGTCGAGGCGCTCCGCAGTGGAGTGACGACCATTTGTGAGCACAATTTTTTGAATCCAAGTTCCGACTGCGCCTTCGAGACGATTCGGGCGATCGAGAACTCGGGACTGCGAGGCGTCTTCGCACGCACGATCATGGATAGGGGCGAGATCGTACCGGATTGCACGAAGGAAAAGCCCGAGCAAGCATTTCGACAGATCGAGAACCTTCTGAGTCAACACCAAAATCGACACCGTCTGAGGTTTATGACCGGCCCCAATACTCCGCCGATCAACACCACGCCCGAGTTGCTCCGAGAGCTTCGGCGGTTTGCCGATGATCATTCCCTGGGCATCAGCGCCCACGTCGCAGAATCGAAATCGGTGGTGCAGGTTGTGCAAAATCAACACGGGAACAACGGCGTCGTGGAGTTTCTTGCTCAGTTCGACATTCCGGCGGCCAATTCGATCTTCGCTCATTGTGTGCACGTCTCAGAAAAAGAGATCGGTATTCTCCGGGAAACCGGCACGTCCGTTTCTCACAATCCCGTCAGCAACATGATGCTTGGAGACGGGATTGCGCCGATCGTCGAAATGCTTCGCCAGGGGGTCAACGTTGGTCTCGGCACGGACGGGGCGGCCAGCAACCATTCACAGGATCTTTTCGAAACTATGAAGGCGGCTTCGTTGCTGCAAAAGGTGCATCATCAAGACGCCGGCGTGATCGATCCGTTTTCCGTGCTGCGTATGGCAACCGCCGGCGGCGCCAAAGCGCTTGGTCTAGAGTCTGTTTGCGGAACCGTGGAAGTCGGCAAACGAGCGGATTTGATCCTCATCGATGTCGACACGGTTCACAATCAACCGGTGAATGACATCTTCAGCCAACTCGTTCACTGCGCCAAGGCTAGCGATGTGCAAACCGTGATGGTCAATGGCGAGATATTGATGCGCGATCGGCAACTTCAGCGGATCGATGAGAGGCAGATTCTAACTGATGCAAAGCTGGCGCACCGAGATTTGATGGAGCGGGTGAGCCAATTGTCTTTTTAGCCAAATACGGTCTCAGGTTGCCGCCCGCGTTACGGCTTAATGTCCTGCATGAACCATTCGCTGGGGATTTCGCGTCCCAACCCTTTTTCCCTCGCGCCCTGGTATGCGCAGTAACCCATGGCGGCGAACTGCACTCCGGTGCCGACGTTATTCAGGAAAAAAGTGATTTGCTTATCATCGGTTCTGCTCGGTGCTTTGCCGGCAATGAGATCACAAATTTCCGGATATTTTGACCAGTCACGGGGCTTTTCACGGCGCACGCCGGGCATATCATCCAGGATTCCCGGCGGCTGGTAGTGCTGTATACCGCCGAAGTTTGTGTGGATCGCAAGTACGTCGCAACGCTGCAAAACCGACAGATCGGTCTCAAATTCTCTAATGGCATTGTAATGCATGCCGGGCTTGAGCCAGTCGATATTCAACACTGGTTGTGAAGCATTGGTCGCCGTGCATACGACATCCACGTCAGTGGCCGCTTCTGCCGCGCTATCCACCGCTTCGCCCGGCACGCCAGTTTCTTTTGTCATCTCCTCAACGAACTTTTTTCGGTGCGCGGAATTGGGACTGTATATTTTGACTTTTTTGAGCGGCATCACAGCCGTCATGAAACGATAGTGGGCTTTGGCCTGCCCGCCAGAGCCAATCAAGCCCAACACCTGTGAATTTCTTCGCGCCATGACCCTCATTGCTAATGCACTGGTGACACCGACACGAGTCTGCTGAATGAGACCGTCGGGCATGATCGCCAGGAGTTCGCCGGTTTCCACGCTGAATAATTGCACCAAACCGACAAACATTCCTTTGCCCGCGAGAGGCAGTTTTTCCAACCTTACCGATCCGTGCACCACCTGCTCTTGAACAACGTCCGAGGTGACCCGCAAAGCAAGCACACCGTATTTGCCGATGCCGCCGTCGACGGACTTAAAGCTATAAGTCGCGTTTGGCAGAGAATGCTGCAAGTAGGTATGGCATGTCGGCCGATTGGCAGCGCGGCTCGCCGCTTGCTCTCTATAAGACTCCGTCATTACGTCAAGGCATTCGGCGACATTGAGCGCGCTCTGGACATCAGCATTACTTAAAATAAGTGTCATTCAGGATCTCCGAAGTGAAATTGTAAATTTTTATCATAGAGTTCGACCGAGGTACAGAAACGTCAGGACAGTTGGGATTGTGTCTCAAGTGCTAGCGAACCCGACGGAATCAAAGAGGGTGCTTTGATTTGCCAGCTCGAACTAATTTCGTCGCGACCAGCCCGGATTGCACGTCAAAGAGCTCCACTGGTAACCGCCAGCCGCTGCATTTACGGTAATATGAAGGAGGCCTCGGAGAGTTTTTTTCCCAATCGCGCGAATGATTCGGAGCGGCAAAAAAAATCTCGCACCGTGGTGTAAGAATTGCTTTAAGCGAGCGCATCAGCACTAATTACTGGAGTTTCAGGAGTTCCCCTTATGTTCAACAGTTTAAATGGAATGGCAGTCCCGCAGAATGCGCCCAATGAAATGTCCCTTGTCATTGGTCCTACTGAGGTCGCCGATGTGATGACCGGCAAAGTGGTGACCTTAAGCCCGCACCATAGCTTCAATGATGTAGCGAATTTGATGAACGACCGCTATTTCCGTCATTGTGTGGTGGTCGACCAAGCGGGCGTAGTGGTTGGGGTCATTTCCGACCGCGACATTTTGCGCACGTTAGCGCGAAATCCCAACTCGCGCTCAAAATCCCTCGATCAGATCATGACAAAACACCCGATCACGGTTAAGCGCAATACAGCGATAATCGATGCCGTCGCAAAAATGGTCGCCAAGCGCATCAATTGCCTACCGGTCATTGACGACGACGGAAAGGTATGCGGGATCGTTACCTCCACCGATCTGCTCAAATCGTACCAGCAGCTCCTCGAACTCGTGCAGAAGCAAGCGCGTTAATCAGCGTTCTTCAATATCGTTGATAGCCGGCGTTCTTTGCGTCATAGATTCATCATGGCGCAAAGAATCGCCGTGATTGTCAAACCCAACGCGAGAAAACCTGAGATCGTCAAAATCGCGCCTGACGACTACCGAATCGCTGTGCGAGAACCTGCGCAGAACGGCCAAGCCAACGAGGCCGTCATAAACTTGCTTGCCGAACATTTAGGCATTCCTAAATCGAAGCTAAAAATCGTCCGCGGCGTTTCATCGCGCCATAAGCTGATCGAGATCAGAACTTGACCTAGCCGGCAAGGGCTGTCCCCGCCTGGACTCTTAACTGCGCCAAGTTCAATACGGCGCATTCGTAATACCGTTTGTTGAACTTTGCTTTAGATCCGAGCCTCTTTTCTCACGCTATTTGAAAGCAGTTGCGCGCGCTAAAAATTCGGCATAATCATCTTGGATAACTTTGCTCAAGGCAAGATCTTGTCGAAGGCCGAAAACGCTCAAACTCTAATCAATCCATTTGCCGGCTGGGGCCGACTGGCCGCGAACTGCAGCGCGCACATGACCGAACACCTGTTTAATGGTGTTGTAGTCGTGGTATTGCCGATTATCACCAGCTCCTTGGGGCTGAGCTTGGCGCAAGCCGGCGCGCTCGCTTCAGCGCGGACGCTTTTTGCCGGCGTCGCTAGTTTCCCCTCGGGTTTTTTCGCTGACCTCGCGAGTCGAAGAAATATCTTGCTCGGCACCTGCATCGCCATGATCGGTTTGGCGAGCCTGGGACTAAGTGCTGCCTGGACTTTTCCGGCGCTGATGCTGTTCATGGCACTCGGTGGGTTCGGCGGCGGCTGGTTTCATCCCCAATCACTGGCGATTTTGTCGACTAAGTACCGGGATCAGAAAGCCTTCGCACTGGGCGTCCATGACAGCAGTGCCAATCTCGGCGAAGTCGTCGGTCCGCTGACAATAGGTTTCTTGCTGAATTTTTTCGATTGGCGGACGAGCCTTCAAATCTGGGCAATTCCAGGGCTATGTATCGGAGTTTTGTATGCGACCTTCGGGCGCGAGGGGAACCTCGCCGTGCCGCGCCCGCGGGACTACCGCCGGGCGGTGTGGGAAGACGTGCTCAAAAACAAAGCCGTTTTCAGTCTGGTAGCGGTTTCGACGCTTCGTGCTATGGGACAAACGGCGCTGGCGGCCTTCTTGCCGCTTTATTTGTCGTTGCATCTCAAGCTCCCAGCGAGCATTGCCGGGGCCTACATGTCGATTTTATTTTTATTCGCTGGTATGGCACCGGCGTGTGTAGGGTGGGTGTCCGATCGCTTGGGGCACAAACGATTAATCGCGGTGTTTTCCGTCCTGAGTTTTGTGGCGATCGTGATTATTCCGCACCTAGGCTCGGGATTCTTGCTTACTGCTGGCCTGGCGGCGCTCGGCGCTTTGCTGTGGGCGCTTCGACCCGTGATCGTATCGGCAGCTATGTCGGCTGCACCGCAACACCTGTCCGGAAGCATTGTGGCCTTAATTTATGGCGCCAATATGGGCGTTTCATTCCTGGCTCCGCTTGCCGCCGGGCTAATTGCGGATCGATACGGATTGCCGATTGCACTCACAAGCATTGCGGTTTTTCCGCTCCTGGCGGCCACAATCTGCTGCCTCATTCATCCGGGGCAGAAAACTGAAAATAGCTGAATCCGATCGGGCACAAATCGCCCTGATCTCTGCGGGGGAAGATCACACCAAGGAAACTTTATCTGCGGCGCTTTCGGGCCAGTCTCGAGGCGGGTTTCTTATCTTTTGTCTCGTCGCTGGTGTCAGTGGTCGAGCCCGCTAGCTTTGGCTGGACGTTGTCGTTGATCCATTTTTGATCCCACCATTCGACCGGTAAAACCGCTAAGCCGTGCAGGTAGACACCAAAATGGAGGTGATCGCCCGCAGCGAGCCCGGTTTCGCCGGTTTTGCCGATGAGTTGACGCTGCTTGAGTTGGTCGCCGACTTTGACATCGATCGAACTCAAATGGCCATAGAGTGTGAATAGCCCCAAACCATGGTCGATGATCACCGTGTTTCCATAGATGCCGAGATCGCCCACAAACGCGACTGTGCCGCTGTTAGCGGCCTCCGCGGGATAGTGTTTAGTGACCGAGAGGTCGTAGCCGAGATGGTAGGCGGAATCGATCGCCTCGCCATTGTAGACGTAGGTCCGCGCGTCGGCGAAATTTGCTTCGACCTTTGAATTGCTGAGTTGGCTGAAGGCGTCATGCCAAAGAATCGTCGGCGTCTCCTTCTCGGTAATCGAGCGAATCTTGTCTTCGTTTTCTTTGCGCAGATTCTTATTCACTTTGATAAAAATCTCTGTTGGGCTTCCCTGTCGCATAGCTACGTCGTTTAACAGAGGCGCGACTTTTTGCTGAATGAAATTGTCATCGATGCGGATCGAGCTCTTTTTGTATTTGACA
>Ga0164305_10000505_pt1 | contig 14646 bp, 9 predicted proteins | sample Whisoiple_237_MG_FD_110215 | JGI IMG/M metagenome (GOLD analysis project Ga0164305, IMG submission 110215) | Soil microbial communities amended with pyrogenic organic matter from upstate New York, USA - Whitman soil sample_237_MG | ecosystem: Environmental > Terrestrial > Soil > Agricultural...
CAGTTCCACGTAAAGCCGGTGCGGTTCAATAAACTTACCTTGTCCGTCGAGTGCAGCTTCCAAATTGTCAATTAATACGCCGACTTTGTGAGTCTGAAGCTGCCGCTTCAGCCGCCCCAAGGTGACGCCAAAGTCGGGCCCGGGTTCTTCCTGAAAGTCTTGCTTGAGCCATTCTTCGATCGCGCTTTCCAAGGCTGTGATATTCTCTGTCTCTTTTGCCATCAACAGTTCAATTACCCGATCGAACCCTTGAGATTTGAGATACTCTCTGGCCAAAGTCGTTTTGCCGATACCGCCGGCACTTTGGATGACAATCACTTTTGCACCTTGGGCGACAAGAGTATTGAGATCTTCGATCGCCCCCAATCGGCCCAAAAAGTTCGGGTTTTCGATTTCCAAATCCGCATCAAGTCCGAGAGATACTTGGGCCGGAACAGTTTGTCCCGACTGGGGTTCTAGTTTCGAGTAGCTGCGCCAATACCGTTCTACAACAGCTTGAAGGTTGTCTCTTTTGACTTTTTCGCCATCTCCAAACAAAGCTGAAAGCCGCTTCCACAAATTAGAGGCAGCATCCTTAACAGTCCCTACTCCATATCCTTCACTATCTGCAACCTGTTGGTACGTCCTGCCTTGCACTCCCATCCATGCTTCGCGAAAGATAGCGCTGTCAAGGTTGTCGAGAGTTTTCAGGTTTCGAGCCACAAGTAACGAGTTGGTAAAATCCAGTGCGCGATCGGCTTCCATTTAGTCACCAGGTTTAGCGTTACCCATCTGAGACAACTTTAACAGACTTTTTCCGACTCGCTTACACGCTCAAACAGTGGACTTGTATAGACTTTTCCCGACTGACACTGCCGAGGTTGGTGGGGGATACTGTTGAGTGTGGAGGGGAAGTGGACAGGCAAGCTTCTAACTTACCCACCAATTGAGTCGAGTTTATATTCTGGAGCCAGCAGCTATGTCTATTAACGATGTTGAAACAGCGATCGTAGATGAACAAATTCGACCTAACGAGCCCGGCCGCGTTTGTTTTGAAAACAGTTGGTGGCCGGCGAAGTGCGATCGAGACATGACTTTTGAACCCGGTGAGGTGGTTCGCGTCGTGGGAATTGAAAATATTACTTTGATCGTTGCAGCGTCGTTTGCGATCAATTCTGAAAGTTAAGGCAAATCTACAATCGGGAGTAAGCAATCATGACTGTCAGCCATTTACAAAGAGCGATCGTTGAAGAAGAAATTAAACCGAATCAGTCCGGCAGTGTGCGATTTCAAAGCAGTTGGTGGCCTGCCAAGTGCGTTCGAGAAATAACTTTGCAACCCGGTGAAGTTGTTCGCGTCGTGAGACTTGAAAACATTACTCTGATAGTTGAAGCGTAGTTGGGAAACCATCTGTAGGTGGGGAGTTATCGGAGGGTAGAAAAAATAAAGTTGCGATCGCGTTTCTATTTCGATACATTTCTCTTCAAGCGGGCGATCGCACTTCTCGCCTCTGTTAATTTCCAGATTCTAGAGTTTGACCTCAACCACAACTCCTCGCTGACAGTTTTGTCGGCGGTTTTTTTGTAGGCGTTCAGGGGAGGGGCAAGCCACTTAAAAGCCTTGTGCTGACAAGGGTTTAAGCCGATCGCCCTCACAAAGAATTAGGCGGCCGCGATCGCTACTTTTGCATATCTCGACAAGGTGGAAGCAGGATCGGGGGCGATCGCCCCGGAGCATTATTGTCAATAAGTCTGTCCTAATAACTATTAGGAATTTCTCCACCGACTTAGTACATTCTATAACTCAAAGCTAGGGTGCAAAACAGAAAAACCTTACCCGATGAGATTGATTTGTATATGACTTTTGAACAAGCCCTAGACTTTCTCGAATCAGCCTTAGAGTCCCAGACCAGTAAAACGTTAAGTTTGCTTGAAAAAGAAATCTTAAAAGCTGCTTGAGAAAACGCAACTTATAGTGTCATTGCTGATAGCTTGTACCTGAGCATAGGACATATCAAAGATTTAGCAGCCATCCTGTGGCAGCGCCTTTCAGAGGTACTGGGGGAAAAAGTTACTAAGAATAACTTTCGCTCTCTGCTAGAGAAGCAAAGCACCAAAACTGCGATCGCCAATGCAAAAGGCGATCGTCGGTTCGCGAACGCTAAGGTAGGAGAAAGTGACATCAATGAATTAGGAACTTGCAAAGGCAACATTTTAATTGTTGATGACCTCCCAGAAAATCTGCGTTTTCTAACAGAAATTCTCACTAACCATGGGTATAAAGTTCGCTGCGTCACCAATGGTGCGATGGCCTTGAGGACAGTTCGCAATCATCCCCCCGATGTTCTCTTGCTGGATATTAAAATGCCAGACATGGACGGCTATCAAGTCTGCTCAACCCTGAAAGCCGACGAAGAAACATCAGACATTCCCATTATTTTCCTCAGTGCATTGAACCAAGTTTTTGATAAAGTTAAAGCTTTTAAGGTAGGGGGAGTTGACTACATTTCTAAACCTTTTCAGCCGGAAGAAGTGCTAGTGCGCCTCGAAACTCAGGTAACTATGCAGCACCAAAAACGCCCGCTTAAAGAAGCAATCTCGCGGCACCAGCAAAGCGCAGAAATTGCCTACCAATCTCGCGCCATGCTGGCAAATTTGCTAAACTCGTCTCTGCTGCGGTGGAGGCGGTGAGGGGGGATATTGCTGGAGAAATTGAAGATTTTCGCTGCTTGGTAGTTAACCCTGTCTTTGCCAGACTCTTAGGGAAAAAACGAACAGAACTTGCGGGCGAACCCCTGCTGAGAAAACTGCTCAATCAATTGAGTCCAGGATTGTTTGATTTATTAGTAGAAGTTGTTGAGACTGGAGAATCGCTGGAAGGAGAGGTTCATCTAGAAAGTGATTACCTGGCCAAATGCTATTATTTCACTGCTGTTAAATTGGGAGACGGTTGCTCAATTACCATCCGCGACCTTACAGACTTAAAACAGTCGGCATTAAAGTCAATGATGGAACAGAACCAACCGCGTACTTGCATCCAATAGCAGAAACAGTGCTTACGCAATCTGACCCAAGAAACCGGGTTGATGAAGTGCTGTAGGGACACGGCACCATGCCCACTCGTGTCAACTTAACGTACAACCAATAGTCCGGCAGGGAATGAATTCCCTGGCGGACTTAGGCTCAGCCGTTTCGCTACGGGGCTCGATCGCGGGCGCGTACTTCATAAACCTGCCATCTGCTGTATCAATATTCACCAACCAATGGTTCAGTTAAATCCAGAATCTTCTCAAACTGAAACTTATTCACCCAACCCCTGAGAGTCTGAAGTTCTAGAGCCTGGAATTCAGGAATTTCCTCAAGGATTTCAGACACTAATTCGGAATCCGCTTCAAGAGCTGCTTCATGCAATTTTATCAGCCATTTTTTAGACATTGCTGTTAATAAATAACTGAAATTTAACGGTTCTCCAGTCACATTAGAAGGGGGAGACGGTAGCTGTTGTTCCTCATAAATATAACGGACTCCCAAATGTTTAGCCATGATGTCAAAGATGACTTCTTTGTGGAACGGTTTTCGCACAAAATCATCACAACCAGCCGATAAAATAACTGCCTTTTCTTCTTCCCACACGCTAGCTGTCAAAGCAATAACAGCAGTAGCTTGACCTTTGATAGTGGTTTTAATGCGTTTCGTGGCTTCATAACCATCTATAACTGGCATTCGCATATCCATCCAGATGAGATGCGGTGAGTAGGAATCCCAAATTTCAAGCGCTTCAATACCGTTACTCGCTTCTTGCACTTCAAAACCAAGAGGTTTGAGGAGTTTAACTAACAATTGCCGATTGTCATCTTTATCGTCCACTACTAGGATGCGATATAGGGGTTGGTTGGGGGCTAAAGCAACGACGCGACGATTGTAGGGTTGCTTTTCAATTGCGCGATCGCCGAGACCCACAGGAATGTCAAATTTAAATGTTGTACCAGATGTCGGTTGAGCTGTTGTATCATCAGATAATTCCTCCAGAGGCATTCCAGGGGTGAAAGCTTTGCCGCCGCTGATAACGGTGATTTCACCTCCCATCAAGCGGACAAATTGATGGCTGATCGTCAGTCCTAATCCGGTTCCTTGCTGCACTTTTTGACCTGATGCCGTTTGTACGAAAGGTTGAAATAGTTTCTCCAGTTCGTCTGGTTTCATGCCAACTCCGGTATCTTTGACTTCAAAGGTAATGGTTGTTGATTGTTGGTTATTTGTTATTTCTATTTCAGCTTGAGTTTGGGCAGTTTTATGTGATTTATTTACTGCTAAAGACACGCTCCCGGCAGGGGTGAATTTAATGGCATTGCCGATTAAGTTAATCAGCAATTGTCTCAACTTAACTTCATCAGCGCGGATATATTGGGGAACATCGACAGCACATTCAAATCGTAATTGTAAGCCTTGAGATGTGGCTTTCAATGCAAACATATCCTCGATCTCGCCTAGGAAGTGATGAAGATCGAAGTTAGTTTCTGATAGTGTCATGCGTCCGGCTTCGACTTTGGAAAGGTCAAGCACTTGATTAATCAGGGTTAACAAATGATCTCCACTGCGATGAATAATGTTGAGGTTTTCTTTTTGTTCGTTTAACAGATTTGTATCCTGATTCATGAGTTGGGAAAAGCCGAGAATGGCGTTCAGGGGAGTTCGCAATTCGTGGCTCATGTTGGCAAGAAATGTGCTTTTAGCTTGGTTGGCAGCTTCAGCAGCGTCTTTTGCTTGTTCGAGTTCTGCTTCTGTTTTTTTGCGATGGCTAATTTCTTGTTCTAAGCGGACATTTTCGATCAGCGTTTTTTCGGCCTGTTTGCGATCGCTAATATCTTGAAAAGCTGCGATCGCATACTCTACATTACCCGTCTCATCGAAAATTGGCGTACTCGTTGCTTCTACAAAAATGCTCCCGTCGCTGTGATGCAGTTCCAAATCATCGGCCTGAGCTTTTTCACCGCCAAGCGATCGCACTAGGGGTAGCTGTTCGACTGGATACATCTCCCCAGTACCTGCGCGATAAACGCCATAGGTTTGTGATAATTTTTCGGTTTCGACTTTGGGTAAATCTTGAATATTCAGTAACTGCTGTGCAACTTGATTGGTGTAGATGATTTGTCCTTTGGCGTCGTGAACGGAGATGCCCAGGGGAATAGCATTGAGGAATTTATTCAGGCGATTTTGCGTCGATTGTACTTGGGTGTAGAGTCTGGCGTTGGTAAGTGCGATCGCCGCTTGACTTGACAGCAATTGAATCACTTCCAGGCGATCGGGTGTAAAGACGCCATCTGCTAAATTATTTTCCAAGTAAACAATGCCAATTAATTGCCCTTGATTGAGCAGAGGGGCGCAAAGGATAGACTTGGGCTGCTGTGTTTTGATATAAGCATCTTGGGTAAATCTGCCTTCACGGGCAACATCGCTTTCAATCAATCCTTCCTGAGTCCTTTCAACATAGTGAATAATCGACAAAGGCAGACAGGTTTCTATTGGAGTCGATTGCAACACCATCACCTGACTTGAGTTAGCCTCACCTGACGCTTCTACTCGCAGTTGTCCTTGAGACTCTAAAATTAGATAGCCAATTTGCGCCCCGCAACTTTCCAGCAGGATTCTCATCAAAGTCGAGAGGAGTTTATCCAACTCAATTTCACTGGCGATCGCCTGAGATGCTTTCATCAATGCTGCCAAATCCAGGGTTTCACCTGAAGTGCTGCCAGAGGTACTAGACAGGCTGTTGCGCGAATCTATGGACGTATTGGCTGTCGTAAAACGCTTTAAAAGTTGTGGATACTGTCGTTTCAAATCTGTCATTTTAGCTGTTGCACCCCAACGTAAATAACAGTAGTAAGCATTTGTCATATAGGCTTGGGCAACTTGATCTTTTCCCCAAGCGATGTAGAATTTGGCAGCCAGTTCATTAGCCAAAGCCTCTTCGTTGAGGTACTCATGTTCTTTGGCTAAGGCAATAGCGCGATCGTAGCAGTCGATCGCCTTAGTCTTTTCACCCAAAACTCGATGCCGTTCTGCCTCCACTAGATAGAATTTATGGAGGTGAGTCATCGGAGCAAACTGCGCCCATTTCTCGATATTTTTCTGGTTGGCTTTCACCTTCTGGAGGATGAGTTTTTGCTCGGATTTGGGTGCGTCAGAATAGAGCGCAAGATGGACTAAAGAATTATAGAAATGATAGAGAGGAATAGTGCCTACAGCACTATCGGTATATTTTTCGGCTGATTTAGCATTTTCTATAGCTTGCTGATAGTCTTGAAAAAGATAGCAGAGAAATAGCTTGTAAAAATAGACCGAGCGACAAAGATTTTGAGCATTCGCCTCTCGATGCAGGGGTAACATTTTTGTTTCGTCATAGTTTTCACCGATTAAAAGGCATTTATCTTCAGCCTGTCCCATCAAGTTCAATAAAACCTGTCGATTGAGTTGGTTATAGTAATATGATGTTTCTTGCTTCAGTTGGCTGAGGGTATTACTGTACATTGCCATCTCTGCCTCTACTTTTGCCAATTCCTTCCCCAATACATAGGAATGATAGCAGTATACACAAACTGAATAAGCTGCATATTCTAAATCTCCAGTCTCTAGGGCGATCGAGTAAGCATTCTGCAAAGGGTTTAAAGTTTCCCTAAGATGCTCTTTCCAATGTTTGACAAAGTAATTAACAATAAATATGGTTCTGGCTGTGAGTTCTTTAGTATTAAACTTATCGAGTAGCAAGATAGCAAGTTTCCCAAATTGATAACCAGTCTCAATGTCTCCTACGGTTTCCCCAGACAGAATTAGTCCGTAAGTAGCATAGGCACAAGAAGACACAGAAGTATTCCCGTATTTGATTGATAAATTGACCTGTTTAAACGCCATTAGCGGTAGCAATTCAGGTGAAGCAAAATGGGCCGCAGAAACTACACTTGATAGGATACGCATGGCTGCCAGTTTATCAGGATTGGTCATCAATGGTAGGTCGATTAAGTCCTCAACTCGCTTCCCTACTAAACTTAACTTTGTCTTCATCAGTTCAAGTAAAATATTTAATTTGGTTGGCTTTTTGGGAAAACGAATTCCCAACAGCTTTAATACTGAAAGTGCCGTCTCTATCGCTTCTAACGGTTTGTTTTGTGCCGTATAGGCTTGAATCTTGACTTCATAGACTTTCACTTGATCCAACAACGAAGTAGCTTGTTGAAGCACAAGGTTAGCCAGTTTTTCCATTTCCTCAACATGACCACTCAAGATAGCAGCTTCTACTGTTTCCACATACAGTGCTAGACTTAGGTCATACTGACGAAGCCAACTATCTGCACTCAGGCAATTTATACCAATGCTTAAGTAATTCCATGCCGGTTTCCAAGCTGCTGATGCCTTCGCTTTTTTGCCAGCAATCAGATTTAATTGAGCAAGTTTATCTTTTTCTAACTGAACGTCAATTGCTTCAATACCGAAGTTTAGTTGATTGACAATATCAAAAATCTTTTTTTGGAGGATCGGTTGCGGTGTATGTTGTAACAACAGTTGCCCGACTTTCCAGTGCACTGCTTGCTTATCGTCTGGGGGAATTAGGGAATAGGCGGCTTGCTGGATGCGATCGTGAGCAAATTTATAAGTAATTTTTAATTCCTTTGTATCTCGATTGGTTTTCAGGAATTTGTAATCATCTCCCAGGGGTAATATAAATCCTGCTTGAATAGCATTCCATAATTCATCAGCCGTTTCTTTTTGAAAAGATTCATTAATAATTGAAAGGGTTGGTAAATCAAATTGGTTGCCAATGCAAGCGGCTAATCGTAAAACTTTTTGTGCTGATTCTGATAAGGTTTGAATTTTCTCTGCCATGAACTCAACAACGTTATCAGTAATATTCCTAGTTATAATTTGCTCTAAATCCCAATACCAAGCCCCAGCATTCAAATCAAAATCCAGCAATTGCTCTGTATAAAGTGACTTGAGAAACTCTTTAATAAAAAAGGGATTTCCGTGTGTTTTGTACCAAACCAACTCGGCTAATCTTTGTGTAGGGACGCACTCTGTTTTCAGCGTATCCGCAATGAATTCATTAACCTGGTTTAAATTTAAGGGTGAAAGAGAGAGATGATTAATTACTACTCCCTGTTTTTTCATCTCAGATAAAGTCAGCATAGTAGGATGAGTTGCACTGACTTCGTTATCTCGATAAGCTCCGATTACAAACAGATATTGAGTAGTGAAATCGGTCATTATCAACTGGATAAATTGCAGCGTAGCGCTGTCTGTCCACTGAAGGTCGTCTAGAAATAGGACGAGGGGATGTTCTTTTTGGCAAAAAACTTGAATAAAGTTTTGAAAAGCTAAATTAAACCGATTTCTTGCTTCGGTTGCAGGTAATTCGGGGACGGGATTCTGTTTGCCAATAATCAGTTCAACTTCGGGAATGACATCAATAATAATTTGTCCGTTGCTTCCTAATGCGCGTCGAATCTTCTCTTGCCACTGTTGTAATTGGGGTTGAGTTTCGGTCAGCAATTGACGCACCAATTCTTGGAAGGCAGCGACTAAAGCTTGATAGGGAATATCTCGTTGCAACTGGTCAAATTTACCTGCAATAAAGTAGCCGTTTTTTTTAGTTATGATCTTATACAATTCCTGGACTAAAGCTGATTTTCCAATACCAGAGTATCCAGAAATTAGCATGAGTTCAGTTTGTCCTTGTACGCAGACATTTTGTGACTTAGTTGTCCTTGGGCTACTCAGGTTATTTGCTAAACCAGCCCCTACTTGTTTCTCTTGTCCCGACGCTACACGATCAAATGCACTCAATAAGGACTCAATCTGTGATTCTCTCCCGTACAGTTTTTGAGGGAGTTGCAATTGAGGATAAATATCTTGGTAGCCCAAGGAAAAAGCTTTAATTTCACCAGTTTTATATCGCTCGATACAAGTTTCTAAATCTGCCTTGATTCCCCAAGCGCTCTGATATCTATCTTCCGCTATTTTTGCCATTAATTTCATAACAATTTCTGAGACAGGTAAGGGAATTTCGGGATTGATTTCATGAGGAGGAGTCGGTTGTTTGGCAATATGGCAATGGACTAACTCAAGTGCATCGACGGATTCAAAAGGCAACTGGTTGGTTAGCAGTTCATAGAAAGTAACGCCCAGAGAATAAAAGTCGGTGCGGTAGTCTAGCACTCGATTCATCCGTCCTGTTTGTTCTGGAGACATATAAGCCAATGTACCTTCTAGAACATTAGGACTTTTGAGGGTGGGATTTTCTTGGGATAGGATGGTAGATAAGCCAAAGTCAATAATTTTTAATTGTCCCGTTTGAGGATTCAAGACAATATTGGACGGATTGATATCTTTGTGAATGACATTATTTTGATGAACTTTGCCTAAAGCATCTGTGATTTGGATGGCAAGGTGGAGAAACTCTAATACTGAAAAAGTACGACGTTCCAGCAAGATTTTTAAAGACTCTCCTCCAAAATCCTCCAACAACATGACTTGTGTGTTCTCGTATTTTCGCAGTTCGTAAGCTTTAATCGTTTCCTCTAGGTTGAGACGGCGAGTGATTTCGTATTCCTGCTGATAGCGGTAGAGTTCTGCTGGTGTGGGGTAATCCTCTTTGAGGAGTTTCAAAATCAAAGGTTGCTGATTTGATTTGAGGATGCCTTGGTATACGAGGGAATTCGCACTTTCATAGATTTGGCTGACAATTATGATATCTGGCAGTGAAATCATGTTGGAAATTACTGTTGCTTAAAAAAACTTGAGTATTGTTCAATTAATTTTATTTAGAGTTAGCTTTCGTACTTGTGAATTACAGCTTTTTTTTGTCGAAAGTCCCAAAGGTCGAATTATGAGTAGATAACCTTGACTGCGAGTATAACATTTTTATTCAGGAGGATGTCAATAATAATCTGCCCCCGATCGTGCTATAATCTGACATCAATAGGACTTACGCACGGGTGGTCAGAAACCGTTTTTTTTTCTGAGAAGACGCATTAAAGTCCGCATCAACGGCAAAAAACCCGGTTTCTTTGATTTTGTACGTAAGTCCCGAACGATTCACTTTCATTCTAGATCGAGTGCGTGCAGCTATGCGAATCGGTAAAAAATTACAAAAGTTTCTGCTTGTCACAATAGCGTTATTTTTCGCAGCATCGCTGCTGATTAAAGTTACTAAATTTCACAATTATTTCGGCATCAACCGCGCTGATACCGAAGCGAAAGTTGTTGCCCTCACCTACGATGACGGCCCGTATCCTCCCTATACAAATCAGCTTTTAGATATCTTAGACCGCTATCAAGTTAAAGCAACTTTTTTTGAAATCGGCCGCAATATTGAGAAACATCCAGAAATCGTGAAAATGATTGTAGCGAGGGGAGATGAGTTGGCAAACCATTCCTACTCTCACAAAGATATGATGTTTAAACCCCGGGAAGTTTTGCTGTCTGAGATTGAAAAAACGGACAAACTTTTGCAAGAGTTGGGCGTTAAACAAGATAGTATCAGTTTTCGGCCGCCTTGGGGTCGGCGATTTGTAGTTTTGTCTTATTTGGTGTCCCAAATGCACAAAAAACTGATTATGTGGGATGTGGATTCTCAAGATTATGAAAAAACACACACGGTAGAAGATATCGCAAATCGGGTGATTGAAAATGTGCGATCGGGTTCGATTGTGGTGATGCACGACGGTGGGGGCGATCGCTCGAAAACCGTAGCAGCAACTGAGATGATTGTCAAGGATTTGCAGTCGAAAGGTTACAAGTTTAAAACTGTTTCTGAGTTGTTGAAATAGCAGTCGGTTGCTACGCATCTTGCGTTGTATTTTTGGGCGGGCGGGACGCCCACCCCACAATAATTTGCTCGAATCAGCCACAATTATTTTCGCGACTAATCAACAATCTCATACTGACGGGCGGGCGGGACGCCCACCCCACAATAATTTGCTCGAATCAGCCACAATTATTTTCGCGACTAATCAACAATCTCATACTGACGCACCAGGAAATAAAGGTGCGTCAGTATTAGACTGTTCGTGGCGCTTGAAAATTTCAAACCTGACGCACCTTACTACAATCAATAACCAAGATAGTTTGCCGCGTAATTAGCAATTTTTATGCTGCCGCCCGATCGCCCCATTCTCTCTAAACCATTTTGAATGCAACTGGCTAAATATTTATCATCTTGCAAAGTGCGATCGACTGCCACAGCAGCTTCCTTGATAATATCAGAATTCGCCGGTTGTCTGCCAATAACCTGCACCGAATCACCTAAAAGCCGATTTTGAGCCTCCGCAAACCGATAGGTAAAGGCAGGGCCGTTTCCCGGTACTGCAATTACAGGTTTTCCCAATCCCACCGCTTGTTCGACAGCAGTTCCTGTCATCCCAATGACTAAACTCGATTGCTGTAAAATATCGGCAAAAGCATCTGCATAACAAAGCACTTCAACTCCTAATTCTGGGTGGCTTTCCGGTGATTTTAGGTGTTGAAAAAAGAGCTTGCCCGATCGGTGTTGCCATCCGGAGCGCGTCGCAATATCATCTAATTGAGGCATCAAAGCCGGAACTAAAGCTGCCCGAAACTGCACCGGTACAGTAGAGTTACTAGCAATTTCTTTAACCAGTTCCAGGAGCAAAACGAGGTTGTCGGTGGCTTCCTGGAGGCGAGAACCTGGGAGAAGGGCGATCGTCCGAACTCCGGGTATTAACTGCAAATCTTTGCCCGTAGCATTGAGGTTGTCCATGACAGGATTGCCGACAAACTGAGCTTTATTTAAACCCTGTCGGTTTAAGTCAGCAGCAGTCAAAGCATCTCTAGTAAAAACGGCAAGACATTTCTCTGAGCAAAGCAACTGCCACAAGATTAAACCCAAATCGACTCGCCCCTCGTAATAACTAGAATGGGCCGATAGAAAAATTATATAGGGGCGGTTGCTGGCACGGGCGATCGCAGCCGCGACAATATCCCCAGTTGCCATCACCAAATTGCAGTGGCGCGAATGCCTCCAAACAGCGTGCAATTGCTGCCAAGTCAAAGCAATTAGCCCTGCCCCAAGATCTTTGAGGAAAAACAGGGGATTCATGTAAAAAACTCCCCCAGACGGCATTTGACTGGTGGGCCCAATAATTGGCACGGTCGATCGGCGGTAAGCAGCCCCGTCACCGACAACCGGCATCGCCGAAACATCAACATCCGCGCCAGATACTCTCAAAGCTTTGAGAATTTGACAGTTAATCGCGTCTTCCCCGTGGCCGTTGCTGAGGAAAAGTATCCCCTTCGATTTCATATAATCAGAATACAATCAGAATCAGTGCCGAGCTTTTTTTAAAGACAGCCGTGCGATAGCTAAACTCGGGCGGGCTAACTTTTTGTTAGTCTAATTTAAATACATTGTGGAAGTGAAACAGCGTGAATATTGAAATTGGGCGGGGCAAAAGCGCTCGCCGAGCTTACGGCATAGATGAAATTGCGCTTGTACCCGGACAGCGCACCCTCGATCCGAGTTTGGCAGATACCAAGTGGCAGATTGGCGGGATCGATCGAGAAATCCCGATCATCGCCAGCGCCATGGATGGAGTAGTCGATGTCCGCATGGCCATTTTGCTGTCGGAATTGGGAGCAATGGGCGTGCTCAACCTAGAAGGAATTCAAACCCGCTATGCCGACCCCCAGCCAATATTAGAGCGCATCGCCAGTGTGGGGAACCACGAATTTGTTTCCCTGATGCAGGAACTTTATGCCGAACCCATCAAGCCAGAATTAATCGAGCTCAGAATTAAAGAAATTAAAGCAGGAGGAGGGATTGCCGCCGTCAGCGGTACACCGGCCGGTGCGAGCAAATACGGCCGGGCGGTTGCTGAATCGGGAGCCGATATATTTTTTGTGCAAGCAACAGTAGTCTCGACAGCTTTTCTTTCCCCTGAATCAATCTCATCTTTAGATTTGACTCAATTCTGTCAAGAGATGCCGATCCCAGTAATTTTGGGCAACTGCGTGACCTACGAAGTCGCCCTGAATTTAATGAAAACTGGCGCTGCAGGAATTCTCGTGGGCATTGGGCCGGGGGCTGCTTGCACATCTAGGGGCGTATTGGGTGTCGGCGTTCCCCAAGCCACAGCGGTAGCAGACTGCGCCGCCGCACGGGACGACTACTATCGCGAAACTGGCAAATATGTGTCGGTGATAGCTGACGGCGGTTTAATTACCGGCGGCGATATCTGCAAGTGCATTGCCTGCGGCGCCGATGGAGTGATGATTGGTTCGCCCTTTGCCAGGGCCGCCGAAGCTCCCGGTCGCGGCTTTCACTGGGGGATGGCGACTCCCAGCCCGGTTTTGCCGCGCGGCACTCGCATTCGCGTGGGGACTACGGGTACTGTGGAGCAAATTTTGCGCGGGCCTGCGGTGCTAGATGACGGTACGCACAACTTGCTCGGAGCTCTGAAAACTAGCATGGGTACCTTGGGTGCTAAGGATATTAAGGAGATGCAGCAAGTGGAAGTGGTAATTGCTCCTTCTCTGCTGACTGAGGGTAAAGTCTATCAAAAAGCTCAGCAGTTGGGCATGGGTAAGTAGATTTATCGATCGAATACCAGCATACCTTGACAAAATTTGTTCAAGAGTCTCGAAATTTACAGAATATTGTGGAATTATCCAGAAGGAGATGTCACAATAGAAGAAGCGGAGACGCATGTTTCCGTTCACTCCTCACACCACACTCCGCCCGGACTACTGTTCGGGCGGTTCCTTTTTTGCCGGACATCGTGGCTCTTGCTTACTAGATACAGAACTGAGGCTTTTAGCTCCGGAGAGGCCCAGAGTGAGAGAGTGGGAGAATTTGGGAGTGAGAGAATTTTTCTTCTATATAACTGCATTCTGCCGTCGGAAACATAAGTGCCTTCGGAAACATAAGTGCCTTCGGAAACATAAGTTCCTTGTTCCTTCAGAAACCTTGTGCCTTCTTCCTTCTACCGTCTTCCTGCTTCATTCAGAAGGCTTCTGTTAAAATCATTGACGCAAGTGGTTACACTTTTTGCTAGACTTGTTATCCGAGAAATAGTATTTACAAGGATGGCTAGGGATGTCAGCAGCCGCGCAAGTAACCGACTCTACCTTTAAGCAGGAAGTGCTCGATAGCGAAGTTCCAGTTCTAGTGGATTTTTGGGCTCCCTGGTGCGGGCCCTGTCGGATGGTGGCGCCCGTCGTAGACGAAATTGCCCTGCAATATGAAGGGCAGGTCAAGGTAGTAAAAGTTAATACCGACGAGAATCCTAACGTGGCCAGCCAATACGGTATCCGCAGCATTCCGACGCTGATGATATTTAAGGAGGGTGTACGGGTGGATATGGTGGTTGGGGCAGTTCCGAAAACTACTCTGGCCAACACTCTGGAAAAGTACATTTAACTGAACTGCGAGCGGTTTCGCGCTGTTCTTTTTGGGCCGCGAAAGCTAACTCGCTTCAGAACCGGGGCAAAGCTACTGGAAAAGTTATTAGTGACCTGCAGGGCAATTTGCTGGTCGCTATTGGCTTCTAAGTTTGGCTTGCCCCTTAATTTTTAGTAGCGACAAATTGTTACCGTTTCGGAAAAATTCATGATTCCTTCTGGGTCTGGTCAAGGTTTTGAGTCCCTCCAAGCTGAA
>Ga0164305_10000507_pt1 | contig 14638 bp, 12 predicted proteins | sample Whisoiple_237_MG_FD_110215 | JGI IMG/M metagenome (GOLD analysis project Ga0164305, IMG submission 110215) | Soil microbial communities amended with pyrogenic organic matter from upstate New York, USA - Whitman soil sample_237_MG | ecosystem: Environmental > Terrestrial > Soil > Agricultural...
CTTAGCGGCGAACTCGCCGCTTTCACCAAGCAGCTGTCGTTCACCCTTGACGACTTCCAGCAGCGCGCATGCCGAGCACTCGAGGGCGGACACGGTGTGCTGGTGTGTGCGCCCACCGGCGCGGGCAAGACGGTGGTGGGCGAGTTCGCCGTCCATCTGGCGCTGGCGGCGGGCCGGAAGTGTTTCTACACAACGCCGATCAAGGCGCTGAGCAACCAGAAACACGCCGACTTCGTGCGCCGGTACGGCGCGGAGCGCGTCGGCCTGCTCACCGGTGACCAGTCGATCAACGGGGATGCGCCGGTCGTGGTGATGACCACCGAAGTGCTTCGCAACATGCTGTACGCCAATTCAGATACGCTGCAAGGTCTTTCGCATGTCGTAATGGACGAGGTGCACTTCCTTGCCGACCGAATGCGCGGCGCGGTGTGGGAGGAGGTGATCCTGCATCTGTCCGAAGACGTGCGTCTGGTCAGCCTTTCGGCGACGGTCAGCAACGCCGAGGAGTTCGGCGGCTGGATTCAGACGGTCCGCGGAAACACCACCGTGGTGGTCGACGAACATCGGCCGGTGCCGCTCTGGCAGCATGTCTTGGTCGGGAAGCGGTTGTTCGACCTGTTCGACTACCGGTCCGGCGAACCGGGAAAGAACGGCCGCGAGCTGTTGGTGGACCCACAACTGTTGCGGCACATCGTCCATCGACGTGAAGCCGACAGACTGGCCGACTGGCAACCACGCGGGCGCGGCGGCCATCGGGGCCGGCCGAGCATTTTCCGCGGGCCGTCGCGACCAGACGTCATCGAGGCGCTGGACGCCGAAGGGCTGCTGCCCGCCATCACCTTCATCTTCTCGCGAGTCGGCTGTGACGCCGCAGTCAAACAGTGTCTGCGAAGCTCGCTGCGGCTGACCACCGACGACGAACGCGCCCGCATCGCAGAGGTTGTCGATCGCCGCTGCGCCGACCTGTCCGAATCAGACCTCGTCGTGCTCGGGTACCACGAATGGCGCGAGGGGCTGCTGCGCGGCCTGGCCGCACACCACGCCGGAATGCTGCCCGTCTTCCGGCATACCGTCGAAGAGCTTTTCACCCGAGGCTTGGTCAAGGCCGTATTCGCCACGGAGACATTGGCATTGGGTATCAACATGCCAGCCAGGACGGTCGTTCTGGAGCGGTTGGTGAAGTTCGACGGCGAGCAGCACGTTCAGTTGACGCCTGGCGAGTACACCCAGCTGACCGGCCGTGCGGGCCGCCGGGGCATCGACGTGGAAGGCCACGCCGTGGTGCTCTGGACGCCGGACGTGGACCCCGCCGAGGTGGCCGGTCTTGCGTCCACCAGAACCTTTCCGCTGCGCAGCTCGTTCGCACCGTCCTACAACATGACGATCAACCTGGTGAACCAGATGGGGCCGACGCAGGCGCACCAGCTCCTCGAACGATCGTTCGCGCAGTACCAGGCGGACCGCTCGGTGGTCGGCCTGGTGCGTGCCATCGAACGTGGCGAGCGGATGCTCGACGAGATTGCAGCCGACCTCGGCGGACGAGACACCCCTGTCCTCGAATATGCGCGGATGCGCGCGACGATCTCGCAACGAGAGAAGGCGCAGTCGCGGGCGTCGCGGGTGCAGCGAAGGCGCGCGGTCAACGATGCGCTGTCGTCACTGCGGCGCGGCGACATCGTCAACATCGCCAACGGGCGGCGCACCGGCCTCGCCGTCGTCCTCGAGGCCGCCCGTGACGAGGACGACCCCCGGCCGCTGGTGCTGACCGAGAACCGTTGGGCAGGGCGTATTTCGTCCGCCGACTACGCGGGCGCCTCGGCCAAGGTGGGCTCGATGACGCTGCCGAAGCGCGTCGAGCACCGTCAGCCGCGGGTGCGCCGCGATGTGGCGTCGGCACTACGGACGGCGACGGCCGGGATGGCGATTCCCAAGGGCAGGCGCAGCGGTCCACCGGGTGACCACGACGTCGACCCGGAGCTGGCCGGCCTTCGCGAGCAGCTGCAGCGTCACGCCGCACACCGCCTTTCCGATCGTGAGGAGAAGGTGCGGCTGGCCGAGCGGTATCTGCGCATCGAGCGCGACAACGAGCAGATCCAACAGAAGGTGGCCGCGGCCACCAACTCGCTGGCCCGCACGTTCGACCGCATCGTCGTCCTGCTCACCGAGCGTGGCTTCATCCGCGACGAGGACGGTGACCAGACCGTCACCGACGACGGCAGGCTGCTGGCCCGGATCTACAACGAAAGCGACCTTCTGGTGGCCGAGTGCCTGCGCGGCGGCGTGTGGGAGGGTCTGTCGCCCGCAGAGCTGGCCGGTGTGTTGTCCGCGGTGCTCTACGAGGCAAGGGGAGACTCGTCCGGAACACCGCAGGCCGCCGAGATCCCGACCGGCAAACTGCGTCGTGCACTGGCCGACACCCGCCGGTTCGCCGCCGAGCTACGGACCGACGAGCAGCGGCACCGGATCTCGCCGAGCCGCGAACCCGACGAGGGTTTTGTCGCCGCGATCTACCGGTGGGCCACCACCGGCGACCTGGCCGTCGCGCTGGAGGCATCCGACGTCGGCCGCACCGGTTCGCCGCTTTCGGCGGGCGATTTCGTTCGGTGGTGCCGTCAGGTTCTCGACCTGGCCGACCAGGTGCGCAACGCCGCCCCTTCGGCGGAACTCCGGGCCGTCGCGAAACGCGCAATCGCCGACGTTCGACGCGGCGTCGTCGCTGTTGATGCAGGGTAGGGTGTCCGGCAGGATCAGCGTTCACTAGTTATCAGGAGAGACGATGAGCGGACCGCAAGGGCCTGACCAGACGCAACCGTGGCCGGGTCAGGACCAGCCGTCGAGCGACCCGTCCCACCAACCCGCGTGGCAGCAACCAGCCCCCGGCCAGGATCAGCCTGCGTGGCAGCAACAACCTCCGGCCTACTCGCCGCAGCAGTACCCGTCCTATCCGCAACCCGGACAACAGCCCTACGCGCCGCCGCAGCAGTACCCGCCGACCGAGCAGTTCGGCCAGGGTCAGGAATACGGCCAGCAGGCCTATCCGCAATACGGCCAGCAGCCAGGCCAGTACGGGCAGCAGCCCGGCCAATATGGTCAGCAGCCGGGCCAGTACGGCCAGTATCCGCAGTACGGCTCCACCGAGACCCCCGAGGGTTCCAAGCGGTCGCTGGCACTCGTCGGCGGCATCATCGGTCTGGTCGCCGCATTGGTGGTCGCCGTGGTAGCGGTGCTCGGCTTCTGGAAGCCCGGCTTCTTCGTCACCACCAAGCTTGACGTCAGCGCCGCGCAGTCCGGTGTGAAGCAGATCCTCACCGACGAGTCGAACGGCTACGGCGCCAAGAACGTCAAGGACGTCAAGTGCAACAACGGCGACAGCCCAACCGTCAAGAAGGGCGAGACGTTCGACTGTGAGGTCAGCATCGACGGCACCAAGCGTCAGGTAACGGTGACCTTCCAGGACAACAACGGGACCTACGAGGTCGGTCGCCCGAAGTAGCGCTGGGCTAGCGCTAAGCGTCGGGCAGCGCGTCAAGAGCCTTCTGCAGTCGGCCAATTGACGATGTGACGCCGTATTGCTCGGCGAGCTTGGCCACCTTGCGCGGATGCTCGGCCGCCAGAGGCAGCTCATCGGACTTGGTGGAGAAGTTCACGTCGGCATCGGTAGCGACCTTGACCACCGCCTCGGCGGCCTCGATGTAGTCGGTGGCGCCAAGGAGCTTTGTCCGATACGCCTTTGACATCTTCGACTTCGGGTCGTGGGCGGCGGCGAGGATGTTCTCGAGCGAGCCGTGTTGCGCGAGCAGGGTGGCCGCCGTCTTCTCACCGACACCGGGCACGCCGGGCAGGCCGTCGGACGGGTCGCCCCGCAGCAGCGCCAGTTCGGCGTAGGCCGGCCCGGCGCGGTCGAGGGGAACCCCGTAGGTCTCGGCGACCTCCTTCGGTCCCCACTTGGTCGCCTTGGCGAGGCCGCGGCCCAGATAGAGCACACGGACCTGCACAGGCTCGTCGCGAACCAGCTGAAGCAGGTCGCGGTCGCCGCTCACGACGACGACGGGGTCCCTGCGCTCGCGGCTTGCCAGCGTGCCGAGCACGTCGTCGGCCTCGCAGTCCGGCGCACCCGCGGTCGGAATGCCAAAGGCGTCAAGCATTTCGATGATCATGTCGACCTGGGGCGTCAGTTGGTCGGGAACCTCTTCGATATCGGGCTGGCCCGTCGGCTCCTCTTCCGCGACGCGGTGCGCCTTGTAGGAGGGGATGAGATCTACCCGCCACTGCGGCCGCCAGTCGTCATCGCGGCACACGACAAGCCGGGACGGCCGCTCGCGGGTGATGACGGTGGCGACGGCGTCGAGGAAGCCGCGCAGCGCGTTGACGGGTCTGCCGTCGGGGGCGGTGATCGAGGAGGGCACGCCGAAGAAGGAGCGAAACCACATGCTGGCTCCGTCGAGCAATAACACAGGTGCTGCCACGGTCACCGACAGTAGCGTGAGGTATGGCCTTCGTCGTGAACCGAATCGACCACGTCGTGCTCAACTGCCGCGATGTCGACACCACCACCGACTGGTACGTGCGGGTGCTCGGGATGGAGCGCGAGGTGTTCGGCGAAGGCCGGGTGGCGTTGCGGTTCGGGAACCAGAAGATCAATGTGCGGCCCACCGGAGCACCGAATTGGGAGACGGGCGCGGTCGATGCGCCGGGCTCACTCGACCTGTGCTTCATCGCGGAGATGAGCCCGGACGACGTCGGTGCGCACCTGAGGTCGCGCGGAGTGACCATCACCGAGGGCCCCGTTCCCAAGACCGGTGCCCTCGGCCCGATGACATCGCACTACTGCCGCGACCCGGACGGCAACCTGATCGAGGTCGCCAGCTATTCGAGCCCGGATTAGCCTGAGTGCCATGACAGCGGGCCGGTTCAGCACCGACGTGTATGCGCAGCGACTCCAGGGCGCGGCGGTGGCCGCAGCCGACGCCGGGTTGGCCGGCTTGGTCATCACGCCCGGATACGACCTGCGCTACCTGATCGGGTCCCGGGCCCAGACGTTCGAGCGGTTGACCGCGCTGGTGCTGCCCGCGTCCGGCGAGCCGGCGATCGTGGTGCCGCGGATGGAACTGGCCTCGCTGAAGGAGTCTGCGGCCACCGAGCTCGGTATCACGGTGCACGACTGGGTGGATGGCGACGACCCCTACGGAATGGTGGCCGATGTGCTCGGGGGCGCCCCGGCGGGTGTTGCCGTCACCGACGCGATGCCCGCGCTGCACCTGCTGCCGTTGGCCGAAGTGCTCGGCGTGGTTCCGGTGCTCGCCACCGAGGTGTTGCGTCGACTGCGAATGATCAAGGACGGCGCCGAGATCGACGCGTTGCGCAAGGCGGGTGCCGCCATCGACCGGGTGCATGCCCGGGTGCCGGATTTCCTTGTGCCGGGGCGGACCGAGGCCGACGTGGCCGCCGACATTGCCGAAGCGATTGTCGCCGAGGGTCATTCGGAGGTGGCGTTCATCATCGTCGGGTCGGGCCCGCACGGTGCCGATCCGCACCACGAGTGCTCCGACCGTGAGCTTCGGCCGGGCGACATCGTGGTGGTCGACATCGGCGGCCCTTACGAGCCCGGGTACAACTCGGACTCGACCAGGACCTACAGCATCGGTGAGCCGAGCCCGGAAGTGGCGCAGCGGTATTCGGTGCTGCAACGGGCGCAGCGGGCCGCAGTCGATGCGGTGCGTCCTGGGATCACCGCCGAACAGCTCGACGCGGTGGCGCGCGACGTGCTCGCCGAAGCGGGTCTGGCCGAGGCGTTCGTGCACCGCACCGGCCACGGGATCGGACTCTCGGTGCACGAGGAGCCCTACATCGTGGCGGGCAACGATCTGCCGTTGGCGGAGGGCATGGCGTTCTCCGTGGAGCCGGGCATCTACTTTCCCGGTCAGTGGGGCGCGCGCATCGAGGACATCGTCATCGTCACCGCCGACGGCGCCGAGCCGGTCAACAGTCGCCCGCATGAGCTGATCGTGGTGCGGACCTAAGCGCAGGGATTCCCATGGCGTGCCCGTTCTGCGGCTCCGACGTCGGCAAAACCGACGTGTGCCCGAACTGCGGCGCGCTGAAGGGCGCTGGCGCCAAGACGGAATGGCGACCGGACCCCACCGCGCGGCATGAGGGCCGCTACTACGTGGCAGGCCGGCCCACCAGCCGGGTGCGCGACGGAAGATCCGAAGCGACAGATGTCGAGGGCGGCAAGATGCTGCCGGCGTATCTCGACACGCAGCCGAGAAGCAGGACGAGCATCCGGTCGACGTGGATGGGTACGGGTGCCGCCACAGCAGTGTTCGTCGTGCTGGCGGCGGTTGTCTGGGCCACTCTGCTGCACCGACATGACGCGGGCTCGCGCGACGCGCAGTACCTGTCGTCACTCAAGGACTCCGGGCTCACCGCAGGCTTCAACTCCGATGCCAATGCGGTGGCCCATGGCAGGCAGGTCTGCAGACAACTCGAAGACGGCGGGCCGCAGCAGGGAGTGGCCGCGGACAAGTTCGCCGTCGACGCCTTCTGCCCGAGGTTTTCCGAAGGTTTCCACATACTCGAAACGGCGAACGCGTCAGGAACTTTCGTGTTGATCGACACGTCGAAGGAATACGTCAGCTCGATCGAGTCGGCTGGGGACAAATGCCACGGCGTGCACGGCTACTCCGACATCGGCAGCGGCACACAAGTGATGGTCAAGAACGGTAAGGGCGAGATTCTCGCGTCTGCACCACTCGGTGAGGGCCACGGCGACGATGCCAATTGCAGGTTCGCGTTCACGTTCCCGATCACCGAGGGGGAGGACCGCTACGTGTTGTCCGTCGGTCATCGCGGCGAGTTCAGCTACAGCTTCGAACAGCTGCAGCGAGGCGGTATCGAGATTCACCTCGGTGAGTAGCGCCGCTCTACCTAGGGACCGTCGCCGTCGTCGTCGCCAATCTCACTGTGTTCGTCGGGGATGAGATAGCGCTCGGGGTGGTGGTAGTTGTTGACGCGGGCTTGCCCCGTATCGAGGTTGGGCGGCGGAATCCATTGTGTGCGGCCGTCTTTGCGTTTGCGGGTGGTCCAGCCGGTCTTTTCGATGAATTCGTTGTCGACCGGGCAGGCCAACGACATCGTGGTGATGTCGGTGGGGGCATCGGCGGCTGCCCAGCCGCCATCATGGTGGGCTTCACACCAGTAGCCCGGAGCGGTGCAGCCCGGCCGCGTGCAGCCGCGGTCGCGGGCGTAGAGCACAATCCGCTGTCCAGGGGAGGCGAATCGTTTGGCTCGGCCGAGATAAAGCGGCACCTCGGTGTGATCGTCAAAGATGACGAGGTAGTGGTGGGCCGCCGAAGCTTGCCGGATAACCTCCGACATCGGCAGCAGGCTGCCCCCGCCGGTGACTGCGTGCCCGGTGCCGGATTCCAGCTCTTTGAGCGTGGTGGAGATGACCATCGTGACGGGTAAGCCTTTGTGGCTCCCCAGTTGCCCTGATGACAGCATCGCGCGGCACATCGCTTTGAGGGCGTCGTGGTTGCGTTGCCCTTTCGTGCGCAGGTCGGCGCTGGCATTCTCGGCCGGCGGTTCGCCGTCGATGCACGGGTTTTCGTCGTCGGGGTTGCACATCCCAGGGGCGGCGCTCTTGGCCGATACCGCGTCCCATAGGGCGCGGGCTTCGGGGTCGAGGAGGCCACGGACTTCGCTCATCCCGTCGCTTTGTTGCTTGCCGATGCGGAAATAGCGCCGCCGGGCCCGGTCGGCATCCGACAGTTCGCCGTCCTGGTCGAGCAGCATTGCCAGCCGGTTGGCGGCAGCGCGCGTTTCTTCGGGCGGCAGTCCGCACGCCAGCTGGGCCAGATCGGATTCGGCGGCCTCACGGGTGTGGAAATCGACGAAGCCGGGCAGTTTGGCGAAGAACTGCCGGATGATCTTCACATGCTCGGGGCCGATCTGGCCGTGCAGCTGGGCAGCGGCGGTGTTCGACAGCACCGGCGCCAGCGGTTCGCCGGTCATCGCCGTTCGCGGCCCCAAATCCTCGGCCTCATGGATACGCCGATTGGCTTCGGTCCGGGAGATTCGCAACAACGTCGACAGTGCCGATGCCAGCGACGGCTCGCCCAACTCCTCGGCGGGGACCCGCGAAAGCGCGGTGACCAGCCGGTGTCTCATCGCCGGCAATCGACGCTCTAGGCACTCCCACGCATGTGCCGCCGCCGTGAGCTCACCGGTCGACCCGTCCAGCGGTTCGGACAACAGGTCATCGAACGCCTCGCCCACTGCGGCGATGCGCTTAACGACCTGCTCTGAACTCATGCTTCGAACACTAGTTCGAGTGACAGACAAAAATGCGCCGCGCTTGTGACCAGTGAAACCAAAGAGGCAGAAGTGAATTCGGGGTTTAGTCGCCACCGCGGTCGAGGAGTTCCGAAGAGCCGAGGACCCGCTCAGATTCGCACCTCGATCAAGACCCGCCGCGGACTTATCCGCGGGGTCCGCGTGCGGTTGCACATTTACGCGGCCGTCACGAAACCTGCATTGGCCTGCCTAAACGTTGTCGGCTGTGGAACCATGACGCATCTGTGCGGCGGCTGAAGGAGAGCTCGTATGGCTGACCAAAAATTGCCGACGTCTGCTGAACAAGCCGAAACGGTGACGCCGGACGCGATTATGCAACTCGGTGTCGCATTCTGGGGCTCCAAGACGCTCCTGAGCGCCGTCGAGCTGAAGGTATTCCAGCTGCTGTGCGAAACAGGGCCGCAAGGCTGCGACGAACTGCGGCACCGCCTAGGCCTGCATCCCCGCAGTGCACAGGATTTCCTCGACGCGTTGTTGGCGCTGGGCATGCTCGAGCGTGACGAGGAGGGCCGATACTCCAACACGGCGGCCACCGAGCTCTTCCTCGACCCGGCCAAGCCTTCGTATATCGGTGGCCTACTCGAGATGGCCAACTCTCGGCTGTACCGATTCTGGGGCTCGCTTACCGAAGCACTCCGCACCGGCGAGCCGCAGAGCGAGGCGAAGACCGGAGACGACTTCTTCGCCACGCTGTATGCAGATCCTGAAAAGCTTGCACAATTCGCGGGCGCCATGAGCGGCCTCAGCAGCGCCGCGGGACAAGCGATCGCGGCCAAGTTCCCGTGGAAGGATTACAAGAGCTTCGTTGATATCGGTTGCGCGCAGGGTGCACTGCCCGTCGCGGTTGCGAGTGCGCATGAACACCTGGTCGGAGGTGGGTTCGACCTGCCGCCGATCAGGCCGGTGTTCGACGCATATACACACCGACACGGCCTCGCCAACCGCCTCACCTTCAACCCGGGGGACTTCTTCGCCGACCCACTGCCGGGCGCCGACGTTCTGATCATGGGCCACATCTTGCACGATTGGGACTTGGAGCAGAAGCGCCTACTTCTGCGAAAGGCATACGATGCATTGCCGGAAGGCGGCGCACTGATCGTCTATGAGGCGATCATCGATGATGACCGGCGGCACAACGTTTTTGGGCTCTTGATGAGCCTCAACATGTTGATCGAGGGGCTGGGCTTCGACTTCACGGGTAAAGACTGTTGCACCTGGATGGCCGAAACGGGCTTCCAGAACAGCTACGTCGAGCACCTCGTTGGACCCGATTCGATGGTCGTCGGCTTCAAATAGATCCGAGAGCGTCTGCGGGAGGGAGTCGGAGGTTTAGTCGCCGCTGCGGTCGAGGAGTTCCGACGAGCCGAGGACCCGCTCAATTCGCACCTCGATCACCACCCGTCTGGGGTTAACCCGCGGTGTCCGGTAGCGCTGGGCGTAGCGCAGTTCGGCGTCGCGGACCGCCTCGGGGTCGGTGTTGACCATGGCGCGACCCTCCAGTGAAAGCCATCGCGCACCGTCGACCTGGCTGAGCACGGCGACGCCTCGGTGCTCGGCATTGACCGCCTTCTGCGAGCCGCCACTGGTGATGACCCTGGCGATGTGCGTCTTCGGATCGAACGTGAATCCGACCGCGACGACGTGAGGAGAGTTGTCGGAGCGCAACGTCGTCAACATCGCGAGATGACGCTCGGTCAGGAACGCCAGCGCGTCGTTGGTCAGCCGTGTCGTTGCGTTTGCCATCGGCTCCCAAACTAGCGCAGGACATAATCACAGCCGTGGATGACACGAGCCGGGGACCCGTCGTGATTTTCGGTGGCCGCAGCGAGATCGGGATGGAACTCGCGCAACTGCTGGCGCCGGGCGCGACTGTCGTGCTCGCTGCCCGCAGCCCCGACCGGTTGTCCGAGCAGGTCGGGATGCTCGAGAAGGCCGGCGCGGCCGAGGTCGATGTGCGTGAGTTCGACGCCGACGAGTTGACCTCGCACGCCCCGCTGGTGGCCTCGATCACGGCCGACCACGGCCCGATCGGCACCGCGGTGCTGGCATTCGGGGTGCTCGGCGACCAGGCCCGCGCGGAGAGGAACCCGGCGCACGCCGCGGAGGTGCTGCACACCGACTTCGTTGCCCAGGCCAACCTGCTGACCGTGTTGGCCGACACGATGAAGCAAGCGGGCACGGGGGCGATCGTCGTGTTCTCGTCGGTCGCAGGCGTGCGGGTGCGTCGCGCCAACTACGTCTACGGCTCGGCGAAGGCGGGGCTGGACGGGTTCTGCAGCGGCCTCTCCGACGCGCTGCACGGGACCGGCGTCCGGCTGCTGCTCGTGCGGCCCGGATTCGTGATCGGGCGGATGACCGAAGGGATGAAACCGGCGCCGATGTCGAGCACGCCACCGCAGGTTGCCGCCGCCACGGCACGGGCACTGGCCAAAGGCCGTCGGACCGTGTGGATTCCGTGGACGCTGCGGCCGTTCTTCGTCGCGATGCGGCTGCTGCCGCAGTGGATATGGCGGAGGATGCCCAGGTGATCATCGTTATCGGTATCGGGGCCGACGGAATGGCCGGGCTGGCGCCGGCTTCACTGACCGAGTTGCGCAGGGCCACAATCATCTACGGTTCACAACGTCAGCTCGATCTGCTCGACGGAAGCGTCGCCGCGGTCAAGCGGCCGTGGCCGTCACCGATGCTGCCCGCGCTGCGCACCATTCTGGAGGACTCCGGAAGCGACGTTCACGTGGTCGCCAGCGGCGATCCGCTCCTGCACGGTGTGGGCGGCAGCCTCATCCGGCTGTACGGCGCCGAGCAGGTGGCCGTGTTGCCGCATGTGTCGTCGGTGACGCTGGCGTGCTCGCGGGTCGGGTGGGCGGTGCAGGACACCGAGGTGATCTCTCTCGTCACGGCCGAACCGCAAGCCGCAGTGCGGCAGGGCGGGCAGGCCGTGGTGATGTCCCGCGACGGCTCAACACCGGCCGAGTTGGCGAGGCTGCTCAGCCGCACCGGGCGTGGTGATTCGGAGATCACGGTGCTCGAGCAACTCGGCGGTCCCGCGGAACGGCGTCGGTCCTCGACGGCGGCGGAGTGGGCGGCACGGCCGCCCGGCGACGTCGATGACCTCAACGTCATCGCGGTTCGCTATCTGCCCGACGGGCGGCGGTTCGCAGTGCTGCCCGACGACGCATTCGCCCACGACGGGCAGATCACCAAACAATCGGTGCGCGCGGTGACCATGGCCGCCCTCGCGCCTCGACCCGGCGAGTATCTCTGGGACGTCGGAGCGGGCTCGGGCAGCATTGCGATCGAGTGGTGCCGCAGCGGTATGGGTTGCCGGGCAGTGGCATTCGAGCGCGACGAAACGCGTCGTACCCGCATCATCGACAACGCGATGGCATTCGGCGTCAGGGTCGAGGTGCATTTCGACGCCCCGGAAGCCTTCGATTTCGTGCCACCGCCGTCGGCGATCTTTGTCGGAGGCGGGCTCACCCAGCCGGGCTTGCTCGAAGCGTGTTACGAGCGGTTGTCGACGGGAAAGAGGCTGGTGGCCAACGCCGTCACCGCTGAATCGGAAGCCCTTCTCGCGCAGTGGTATTCGCAGAAAGGCGGCGAACTGCGCCGCTATCAGCATTACCTCGGGGAGCCGCTCGGCAAGTTCACCGGCTGGCGTCCGGCGATGCCCGTCACGCAGTGGGTGGTCACCAAGGAATGACCGTCTACTTCATCGGCGCTGGACCAGGTGCCGCGGACCTGATCACCGTGCGGGGACACCGGCTGCTGAGCAGTTGCCCCGTCTGCCTCTACGCGGGCTCGATCATGCCCGACGACCTTTTGAGGTTGTGCCCGCCGGGCACGAGGGTGGTCGACACCGGCCCGCTGACACTCGACCAGATCATCGACGAGATCGCCGCCGCCGATGCGGCCGGTTTGGATGTCGCGCGCCTGCATTCGGGCGACCCGTCGCTGTACAGCGCGCTGGCCGAGCAGTGCAGACGCCTCGACGATCGCGGTGTGGAGTACGAAATCGTCCCGGGCGTACCCGCATTCGCGGCCGCTGCGGCGGTTCTGGGGCGCGAGCTGACCGTACCCGGCGTCGCGCAGACCGTGACCTTGACGCGGGTAGCGACGCTGTCGACGGCGATGCCGCCCGGTGAGGACATCGAGACATTGTCGGCATCCGGCGGGACGCTGGTGCTGCACCTGGCGGCCGCCCAGGTCGACAGCCTCGTTCCGCAGTTGCTTGCCGGCGGCTACCGCGCCGAAACACCCTGTGCGGTGGTGGCATTCGCCAGCTGGCCGCAACAGGTGGTGCTGCGGTGCACGCTTGCCGAGCTGGCCGACCAGATGCATGCGGCCGAGGTCACCAGGACGGCTGTGATCATCGTCGGCGATGTGCTCGCCGCCGAGGGCTTTGCGGACAGCTACCTGTACTCGTCGGGCAGAGTGCGGCGGGAGCACCACTGATGCGTGTGCTGCTCCTCGGCGGCACGGCAGAGGCGCGACTGCTCGCCGCGCGACTGCATCCCGCCGTCGACGTGATCAGCTCGTTGGCGGGGCGGGTGCCCGATCCCGCCCTGCCGGTCGGCGATGTTCGCATCGGCGGGTTCGGTGGTGCAGACGGGCTGCGGCGATGGCTGGCCGACTCGAATGTCGATGCCGTCGTCGACGCCACCCATCCGTTCGCCGCGACGATCACCGCCACCGCCGCCGAGGTGTGCGCCAACCTGCAGATCCCGCATCTTCTGCTTGCACGCCCCGCTTGGCCGCCCGGCGACGCCATCCTCGCCGAGTCCGACAGGGGTGCCGCGAAGGCAGTGCAGGACAACGGATTCGCGCGGGTGTTCCTGACCACCGGCCGGTCCGGTGTCAAGGCGTTCGCAGACATCGATGCGTGGTTTTTGATCCGCGCCGTCACCGCGCCGGACCCGCGGACGCTGCCGCGTCGCCATGTTCTCCTGCTGTCACGCGGACCGTACCGCTACGACGACGAGCACACGCTGCTGGTCGCGCATCGCATCGACTGTCTGGTGACGAAGAACAGCGGCGGTGAGATGACCCGACCGAAGCTGGACGCCGCGGCGGCACTCGGTGTCTCGGTGGTGATGGTGGACCGGCCTGCGCTGCCCGTAGGAGTGAACACGGTGTCCACCGTCGACGACGCCGTGGACTGGCTCAGTTCGCTTGGTAGGACGTGATCAGCTCGAGCGTGTCCAGCTCGCGGATCGCCCGGCAGCCGCGGCTCAACATCGCCATCATCATGTCGTCGCCGCGTTCGGTCGTCGATGCAAACGCGGTGCCGAGGGCCACCAGCAGCGGCACTTGCACGAGACCGAGCCGGTAGTCGCGCCAGCAGGTGTCGAGGTCATAGCCGGTGACGTCGAACCCGAGTAGCGTTCGGTGATACCGCTCGACGAGCTCGCGTTCCATTTTCGATCGCACCGAGGGTTCCAGGCTGGTCCCGGTGAAGTAGGCGAGATCGCGCCCGGGCAATCCGATTCCGACTGTCTGCCAATCGACGATCGTGATACGAGTCCGATCGGGATCGAACAGCATGTTGTCGAGACGGTAGTCGCCGTGCATCAGGGCATACCGCTTGGGCTCGGCCTTCAACCACGGAGTCACCAGAGACATTGCGGCGACAAGGGTTTCCTGATCCTCCGGAGCGATCTTCGCGCCGAGGCGGTCGATCACGATGTCGGCCGCCATGCGAGATATGTCGCCGAGTCCCTTGGCGGCGTCGTCGTCGCCCGGCTTCGGCATCACGACGGCAGGCAGATCCATCCACGCGGGATCGCACCAACTGGGGCCGTGCAGGCCTGCGAGCGCCTCGACCGCAAGGGTCGCCTCTTGCCTGCTGCATCCTGCGATCTGATCGCCCTGCACCGCGGGCGCCATATCGGCGAGGATGAGGACGAAATCGGCGCCGTCGTCGGAGATCTCGGAGTAGAAGCACGGCGGCACGGGGATGCTCATGCGGTCGGCCACCCGTGCGTAGTACTCGACCTCGGACCGGTAGCCGAGCGCCACGCGCTCGCGAACGGCGTCGTCCTGGGCGGACAACTTCACTGCGAATGTGGCGGGCAGATCGCTGTCGGCCGCGTAGGCCGCGCGCACCCGGTAGGTGGCTCCAGTCTGGCCGGTGCCGATCGCGGTGACGTCGACGTCGGCCACGTCGGCGCCCAGTACGGACCCGAGCCACGCCGGCGTTACATCGTCAGGTCCACGTGGAATGGTCATTGCTGCGGCGACAGTATCAAAGCGTCGGGTAGCGGCGCGGTGTGAACACCCGATC
>Ga0164305_10000508_pt1 | contig 14629 bp, 12 predicted proteins | sample Whisoiple_237_MG_FD_110215 | JGI IMG/M metagenome (GOLD analysis project Ga0164305, IMG submission 110215) | Soil microbial communities amended with pyrogenic organic matter from upstate New York, USA - Whitman soil sample_237_MG | ecosystem: Environmental > Terrestrial > Soil > Agricultural...
AAGACCATCATGAAGGCGCCGAAGAGAAGCGCGACGCCGAGCGCTTTGCCCATCACCAGGGCCAGCACGGCGGCGAAAATCAGGGCGGCGACGGCACCGCGGCCGAAGGAGCCGCGCCAGGTCGGCGGCAGGTCCTGTTTGGCGGCGGGCTTGCGGTTCGAGCGGGCGCGGGCTTTGGCTTCCTCCCGGCTGCGCGGGCGGCCGGAGCGCGGCTTGTTGTCGATCCGCCCGCCCTGGGTGCCGCGCTGCTTGCGGCGGCGCTTTTTCTTCGTCTGGGCCATTTTAGGAATGTAGATGATCAACCTAGATGATCGACCTAGCCGATCGCCTAACCGGTCAGCCGCTCCAACCGCCGCTCGATCACGTGCCGGGCGGGGTCGAAGCCGCGGATCGGCACCTCCGGCGGGTAGCCGGCGAGGGCCGCCTGCGGGATCAGGCCGACCAGCTCGGCCTCGACCGGGCGGGCGCCGAGCGGCGCCGCCAGCTCCCGCACCCGGGCGACCACCTCGCCCAGCGGCACCGCGAGCGGATCGTGGACGTTGGTCGAGACCTGGGCGCGGCCGCTGGAGAGCAGCAGGCCGATCGCCCGCACCCCGGCCGGTCCGCCGCCGGCCTCGCGCAGCCCGGCGGCGACCGCGCGGGCGACCTCGACGTCGTCGCTGTCGAGCTCGACGTTGAAGGCGGCGAGCGGCGGGCGGGCGGTGACCAGGGTGGCGCCGCCGGTCCGGTGCGGCAGGTCGGGGCCGAAGTCCGGGCGCAGCGCGCCCGACTCCATCCGCAGCCACAGCTCCGGCAGGCCGCCGTTGCGGAAGTAGGAGCGCTCGGCCCGGCCGGGGTCGCGCGCCAGCTCGCCATAGAGGAAGACCGGGACGCCGAGGCCGCCGATCTGGGTCGCCACCGCGACCGCCTCGGTGCGGGCGGCCTCCCGGTCGGCGGGGTCGAACCAGACGACCGGGCAGACGTCGAGCGCGCCGATCGCCGGGTGGGCGCCGCGGTAGGCGTCCATGTCGATCGTCTCCAGTGCCTCCTCGGCGCCGGCGGCGAGCGCCTCGGTCAGCGCCCCGGGGGTGCCGGCGAGGGTGAAGACGGTGCGGTCGTGGTCGGCGTCGGAGTGGCGGTCGAGCAGGGATACGCCGCGGGTGAAGGCGCCCTCGAGCCGGGACAGGCGCTCGCCGTCGCTTCCCTCCGAGAGGTTGGGGACCGCGAGCAGGGGCGGCATCCGCGCGACCCCTCAGATGAGCAGGTCGCCGCTGCCGACGATCTTCTCGCCGTCCAGCTCGACGGTCGGTTCCAGTACCACGCAGTCGAGGTGGACGGGGACCTGGACGGTGCCGCCGATCGCCCTCGAAGCGCCGAAGGCGACGTGACAGGTGCCGAGGATCTTCTCGTCCTCGAGGATGTTGCCGGTGAGGAGCGCCTCTTCGTTGGTGCCGATCCCGAGCTCGGCGACGTTGGTCCCGTCCTCCCCGTGGGCGGTGAGCAGCTCCATCAGCCTGGCGCCGTCCTCGCCGCTCGCCTCGACCAGGTGGCCGTCGCGGACGGTCAGCTCGACCGGCGTCTCCAGCAGCCCGATGTCGGCGATCGAGCCGTCGACGACTAGGGTGCCGTTGGTGGTGCCCTCGACCGGGGCGATGAAGCCCTCGCCGCAGGGCAGGTTGCCGAAGGCGCCGCGATTGCCGAGTTCGCCCGCGTCGACGATCCCGAGACGTCCCTCGAGCCCGATCCGCAGGTCACTGCCGTTGCGGCAGGTGATCCGCGCCTCGGAGCTGCGGTTGAGGCCGGTGACCACCGCCCAGCCGCGGCGGCGGATCTCCTCCAGGTTGCCTGTCATCAGGCGGGTCAGCATCTCCTCGGTGACGCCCGGGAGGGTGCCGATCCGCACGCCGGCGTCGGTCGCGGCTTTGCGGGCGGCGGTGTGGGAGAGCGACTGGATCGTCGGCGCCAGGACCACGTCGGCCGCGGCCATCGCGGCCGCCACTGCGCGCGGCGGCTCGGCGGCGGCGGAATCGCGCTCGGAGATCACCGCCAACGTCGCGTCGGCGCCGTCGCCCTGCGCCTCGATCCGCATCAGCGCGCCGATCTCTTCCGTCACCGGGTTGCAGACGACCAGCACGTCCTCGCCCGGCGAGATTCCCATGCACTGCCGCACGACCGTCTTCACTGCCCTGTCCAGCTCCGCGGTCACCGGCTCACCCTAGCCATGTTGCGCCCCCGATGCAGTCGTTTTCCCCTGCTCCCTCCGAACTTGAAAGGAGATTACTGGAATTCGTTCTACCAATAGGACAGAGGCCGGCTCAACCGTCGTCGTGACGGTGTCTAATCGCCCAGGCCTCGAACCACACCAGCCCCACCAGCACCGCGCCGAAGGCGAGAAAGGGCGGAAACCAGCCGCCGGGATGCACGATCGCCAGCGTCACCACCGCGAAAGCATCGGCGATCAGAAGGAACGCCACAAGCACCGGCCGCATCGCCGACCAACCGTCCTGACGAGAGCCACCGCCTCCCTGCGCCATCGCTACGATCCCCCTCCCCGCCGGAGTAGCTCAGCTGGTTAGAGCAGCGGAATCATAATCCGCGTGTCGGGGGTTCGAGTCCCTCCTCCGGCATCGCCCAGGCTGGCTTACGAAGCCGGTTTCCGCGGGCCGTGGTGTTGACTTTGTCCTCAGACGATGGACCCAACCGTGGACCGAACCTCACCGACGGCGTCCTCACAGGGGTCCGAGCCCGATGGTGAAGAAGCCGTCGAAGCTGGGTTCGAGGAGGCGTTCAGCTCGCTCCCTCGCGGCCTGCGGATTCTTCGCCCGGATGCTCATGTCGATGCTGCTGTTGTCGGGTTCGACCCCGCAGAGGCCAGAAAACCCAGACTGTCGGATGTGGGCGACAACCTCATGGAGGTCGACATCAGTCCCTGTGTTTGGAATCAGCGTGACCGGCCACGGCGGACTTCCAGCACGTTTAGCCATTGACCGGAAGGTAAAGGCCTGTCGGTCAGAGTTCAAAGAATGTGGAGCCCTCTCCCCCTGGGAGGCGATAGCGTCACCCGAGGGCGGCATGAAAGGCAGACTTCGGCTTAGGGATATGGCGTGAGTGCGCTTAAAGGCGGTGGCGCCTCAAAGGAGGCTGCCGGCTTTGAGGACCGCTGGACCGTCAACAAGCTGTTCGACTTACTCGCGGAGTCGGCACTGCAGATCGAACTGGAGCCGTTGGGTACGACCCCAGGGACCGCGGAAAACGGCTTTGAGTTCTGGCTGCGGCGCGATGGCGTACGCGAGTGGCATCAGGTCAAGTACCAGAACTCCGATGAGGGCAATTGGCCGCTGGCCGACCTGAGGAAGCGCAAGGTCCTCGGCTATTTCAAAGACAAGCTCGAAACCGAGGTGGATGCGCACTGTCTCTTCTTCTCCGCTCACGGCGCGATGCCGCTGGAAATGCTCTGGGAACGCTCGCAGATGAGCGAGACCTACGAGCGCTTTGCAGACCATCTGCTGGGCCGCTACGAGGGCGACTTCGCCGATCTGCGGGCGGCATGGGGCGACCTCGATGCGCAACGGGCCTGGGAACTGCTCTGCCGGATCTCAACCCGCAACATGGACGACCGCAGCCTGCGGGAGAGCAACCGTGACCGGGCTCGGAGCTTCGTCGACGCCGAGGACCCCGACGCGGTCGTGGAACGGCTCACCACGCTAGTCGGCGATCGGATCCACCGGCGGATTGACGCCGAGGCAATCTGGACGGTCCTCGAGGAGAAGGGCTGGGGCCCACGCGATTGGCGTCTGGACCCCGCAGTGGCGGAGGCGATTCGAGTCGCCCGCACGGACTTCCTCCGCCGCCAGGACGAGCGTCTGATCAACCGCCACAGCACCCCGATATCTGAGGTCGAGCAGGTGATCGGGGCAATCGGAGCTCCGGTGCCGAGCCGGCCAGTTGTCCTCCACGGCCCTCCCGGCTGCGGCAAGTCGACCGCCATGATGAAGGCAATTCGACACTTCACCGAGGAGGGTTGGCACGTCCTCACCCTCGACCTCGCCTCTGTCGGTGCCCCCCGCAGCGCCGAGGAGCTGGGCCATGCCCTCGGCCTGCCGGCTGCACCGTCGGACGTCCTCGGAAACATCGTCAAAGACAAGCGGGCACTGCTCGCCATTGACGGACTCGATCGGATCGCCTTCGCCAACAACTCTCCACAGGAGCTGACCGCCGTTCTCAGCGAAGTTCTGCACACGGCCTGCTCGCACGAACGCCTATCCGTCCTCCTCTCCTGTCGCAGCGCGGAGCTCGAGCATGATGCTCGTGTTCGCTCCGCGATCTCGCGGTTCGACAAATCCGAGGAGCGCTTGGCGCTTGCCCGGTGGTCCCAGGCATCGGTTCAGGCCGCCCTGGTGGAGGCGGGAGTCGAGCCCGGGAACCTCGACGAGACTCAGATCGAACTGCTTCGCATCCCACAGCACCTCTACTACCTCCTCGCCAGCAAGGACGCAGGCGCATTTGATTTCGGTAGCGAGCTGGATCTTCAAAACCGCTACACCACCCATATGGAGGTCGGGCCGTGAGCCCGCGAAGCACCGAGCAGATCGGCGCCCGCTGGGAGGCCGCTGGGGCGCTCGCCTCGCTGCTCGTAGAGCGAGGCCGAAGCGAGGCATCGCTCGCGGCACTCCCCAAGCACAGGGCAGAGCTCGAAGAGCTTGCCGAGGAGGGGGTTCTGCAGCGCACCGGCGAGGAGGTCCGCTTCTTTCACGATCGCTACCTCGACTATGTCTTCGCCCGCACCTTTGTCGAAGGGGGCGAATCCCTGGGGGAGTTGCTGAGGGGCTCCGAGCAGCATCTCGAGCGTCGCGCCCAGGTCCGGAAGATCCTCGCCTTCCAGCGCGAAGACGACCGCGAGGGATACGAGCGCACGGTTGCAGAGTTGCTGCACGACGAGGAGATCCGCTTCCACATCAAGGAGGTCGTCTTCACGCTACTGCGAGACGAGGTAGAGCCTGACGGCGCTTTGTGGGAGGCGATTCGCGAGTTCGTCGAAGACCCGGAGCGAAGCGAGCATCCCGCGGCCTGGCGGGTCGCCTGTCAACCCGCCTGGTTCACCTTCCTCAAGGCCGAGGGGGTTCTCGCTTCCTGGCTGACTAGCGCTGAGGAGACCGGGCAGGAACGCGCTGCCGCCATGCTCTTCGCGGTCGTTGACGTGGAGCCGCAGATGGTGGGCTCGCTGCTCTCCCCCTTCCTTGATGGCGGCGAGAACTGGGGCCGCCGCATCCGCCGCATCCTTGAATTCGGTCGCCTTGAGCTGGATCGAGCGCTCTTTGAGCTGGCGCTCGGCCTGCTCGAACGCGGGCACTATGACGAGGAGCCCGAGAGCCTCTGGCTCGGCGCCCACGCTCTGCCGGGCGCCGAGCCCGGGTGGGCCGCCGAGCTCCTAGAGGCCACCTTCGCCCGCGCCTATAGCCTGGGCGAGAAGAACCCCTTTGCGGCCGAGCTCTACCCCTCGAGTCGCGGGATCGACGAATTCCTCCGCGACCTCGCGGCCAACGCGCCGGAGCGGGCCCTGGCCGTTCTCGTGCCGGTAATCATCGCAACCTCAAGAGACTGCGCGCGCGAGAAAGACCGCGACGGATTGCACTCGGACAGCGTCTGGTGGTTTCGCCACGTCGGCTCCGATCACGACTTCGCCCAGAGCGCCCTGACGATTGCCGAGCGCGCTGCCAAGGAACTCGCCGAAGAGCATCCCGAGAAATGGAAGCCCCATGCCGATGCCCTACTCGCCGAGATCGACCGAGAGACCCCGCGACGGCTCCTCTACCAGGCCTGGAGCGCCAATCCCGCTGCCTTTGCCGACGCGGCGATCGAGACGGTGGCGGCCGGACCCGAGCGTCTGCGAAGCGGCTATGCCGACAGCCCCTATTGGGCCACGCGAGAACTGCTGGAGAGGGCCACGCCGCGCTGCGCACAAGACCTCTTCGAGCGGGTCGAGCAGACGATCATCGGCTACCTGCCCGAATGGGAGCGCAAGGAAGACGCTGAGCCTTTCCGCGGGCAGTCCGAGTGGACCCTTCTCAGCGGCCTTGACCGCAGACGGCTCTCCGAGGCTGGCGCTGAGCGCTTCGCCGAACTCGACGCGCACTTCGGGCCCGACGTCGAGCAGCTCCGACCCCGCGGTGTGCGTGCCGGCTTCGTCGGCTCGCCCCTGCCGGATGCCGATGCCTCGAAGTTCACTGATGAGGAGTGGCTAGCGGCGCTGGAGCGTTATGACCGTGATGAGACCAACTGGGTCGATGAGGTTCCGGTGGGCGGCGCCCATCAGGTGGCCCGCCAACTCGAAGCGGCCGTCAAGCTAGACCCCAACCGCTTCGCCCACCTCGGCCTCCAGTTCTCTGACGGTGTCAATGTGACCTATTTCGAAGCAGTGATCACCGGCCTGACCAACGCCGAGTCCGACCCCGACCCCGACCTAGCCCAGGACTTCCTGCGTCGCTGCCACGCGCTGCCGGGGCATCCGTGCGGGCGCTGGTTCGGCAGCCCTCTGCGAAAACTCGCCGATGTCGAGCTCGACAAGGACGTGCTCGAAATGGTCGGGTGGTATGCCTGCGAGGATCCCGATCCGCACAAAGACTCCTGGCGTGTGGAGGAGGGGGAGACCGAGTACTGGGGCGGCGACATCCTCACCGCCGGCATCAACAGCGTACGCGGCAGCGCCGCCGAGACGATCAGCGCCCTGATCTTTCACCACCCCGAGCGACTCGAAGTGCTGGGCGAGAGCATCGAACACTTGGTGGTAGACCCCGTGCTCTCGGTCCGCGCCTGCGCCGCCGAGACCCTCTCGACCCTGACCCGCCATGACACTGAGCTCGCCACCTCGCTCTTCTTACGTCTGGTTGACGCCGAGGATGCTCTCTTGGGCGCGCCGACCATCGAGCGTTTCCTCGTCTATCGGGGGGTCGAGGATTGGGAGCGTCTTCGCGTCGTCATCGAGCGGATGGTCGAGGCGGAGGAAGACTCGGTCGCGCAGACCGGCGCGAGGAGAGCGGCGATATGCGCCCTTCGCGTCGACGAGGCCCTTCCCCTAGCCGAACTGGCCGCGGCCGGCACCGTCGCTCAGCGCAAGGGTGTCGCTCAGATCGCAGCCGCCAATCTCGCCATTAAGGATTCGCGCGAGCTATGCGAACGGTGGCTGGTGCCTCTGTTTTCTGACAGCGAGAGTGAGGTGCGGGCCGAGGCGGGCCGCTGGACTGACCAGATCGAAGCCGACGATCTTGAGCACCTCGTTGAGATCGCCATCTCCTACATGAACTCCCCGGCATATCTCGACGATCCCAGCATGCTGCTCTACCGCCTCGAGGAAACGACTGCCGCGATCCCCGAGTTAATGCTCTATGCGGCCCAGCGGTTCGCCAAAGGCAGCGGTCGCGAGGCGGCCGACATCCGCCGCTCCGCGGCAGCGGATGCCCCCCACGCGAGCAATCTGGCAATGCGGGCCTACAGCTCCACCGATGACCCGGAGCTTCGCTCCGGCGCCCTCGACGTCATCGACCAGTTGCTCGCCAGTGGTGTCCGCGACATGCAGAGCCACATTGACGCCTACGAGGATCGCTAGGCGCCTCGGTAGCAGCCGGGCTTCCGATAGCGCCTACGTGTCGGTTCTGCCGTCACGATCGCTTTCTGCGCTTCTTGCGCTTCCGACGAGGTGGCGACGGTGGACCGGCCGGAGGACCGAACTGCGAAGTTCCAGCAGAACGGAGAGCATCCGGGAGAACGTCCGGCAGCGGGGAAACCGCATCGTTGCTCGACTGGCGCGAATCATAATCCGCGTGTCGGGGGTTCGAGTCCCTCCTCCGGCATCGGGTTTCCCTTGATTGAGAACGGAAACCACCCCATTCAGGTGATCTCGCCGACCAAGCGGAGGGATCCTGCCGTGCCCCTACAAGAGTTCGTCGAAGCGGAAACCGCCCCGACGAACCCTAGGATCAGGTTGCGTGTAATGGCAAGCGCCCTGATTTCTCAGCAGACCTAATTAACATCCTCCTACACGTTCATATCGGTTAAAACGACCCGGATTGGGGCGTTCACCCCCGGGGTTCATACAGGCCTTCCAGTTGGTAGGCCCGCCTTCAGCCCAACCGATGCGGATGTACTCGCCTCCACAGTTGTTTTTGGCAGAGTTCATTTCCGGGATGCCCAGTTCGTAACCAGTGCCACTCGGGCAAACGAGAAATGCCTGGCTCCCGCTGTAAAACGCTCCGGGCCATGCACATACTTCACCGCCGGCGCATGCCTGGGCGGCTGATGCCCGAATTCCGAACATCACAACTACGACTAGTGCTGCAGCCAGCAGCATCGCGAAGAATCGCGGGCGCCTCCACACAAGGACTTGACTCGCGTTTGACATCTCTTCCCCCTTCATCTCAAGTAGTGAAGCCCCACTACCTCCAGAAATTGAAAACGGACAGATCTTCACGATAGAGCATAAAAACTGAACATTCAGGTTCTCTATATCGCCGGACCCCAGCCCCATGGACTACGGCATGCCAACCCGCGAAATTACGGCAATCTCACTGATGCGACGCCGCTTTTTCGGGCCTAGGTTCGTTGTGCAACGTCAAGCACACGAACTAGGAGGCATTTTCATGAAGCTCTACGGAATTCTGCGGCGGAATGGCTGGCGGACTCCTGAGGACCTGCAGGTCGCTGGGGAACGGTCGGCTGAAGTGGGCGACGAACCCGGCTCGGGCGTTCGCTGGATCCGCAGCTACGCGCTCTCCGAGGAGAGTGGCGAGGTCGGCACGTTCTGCGTCTACGAAGGCGAGAGCCCGGAGACGATCCGCGCCCACGCTGAGAAGTCGGGCCTGCCGTGCGACGAGATCGTCCCGATCCTCGACACGGTCGTGGTCCGCCCCGACCCCACCCCCGCCGCCAATTAAGGCCTTCGGCCGGCGCCTCCTATCTGCGGAGGCGCCGGCCCTGTCGGGCCTAGACTGAAATGACGATGAGCACGTCGACTGCCCTGGTCGGCCGGGCGAGCGAGATCGCCCGGCTGACCGAAGCCGTGGAGAGCGCGCGCGAGGGTTCGGGGTCACTAGTCCTCCTCGCCGGCGAGGCGGGGGTCGGCAAGAGCAGCCTCGCCCGGGAGGCCGTCTCGGCCTCGGTCGATTCGCCGCTCTGGGGTGCGGCCTCCGAGGGCGCCACCGCCGCCTACGGGCCGGTCGTCGACGCACTGCGCTCGCGACTGCGCGCCGAGCCCGACGCGCTCGCCGAGTGCGGACCGCTCCTCCCCCACCTCGCCCTGCTCCTACCCGAGCTGGGCGAGCCCGCCGCCGAGAGCGACCGGGCCACCATCTTCGAGGCGATCCGCTGCGCCCTCGCCCACCTCGCGACCGAGGAGCCCGCGGTCGTAGTCCTCGACGACCTGCAGTGGTCCGACGACACCACCGTCGAGCTGCTCGCCGCCCTGGCCGAGCCGCTGCGGCAGATGCCGGTCTTGATCGTCGCCACCTACCGCACCGACGGCCTTCCGCGCGAGCACCGGCTGCGCTGGCTGCGCAACGAGCTGCGCCGCGGCGACAACCTGCAGGAGCTGACGCTGGAGCCTCTCGACCGCGACGGAGTCGCCCGGCTGCTCGGCGAGCTGCTGCCCGAAGACCCCTCCCCTTCGCTGGTGCGGACCGTCCACGACCGCACCCTCGGCTCGCCCTTCTTCGTCGGGGAGCTGGTCGCGGCGCTGGGCGTGCGCGACTCGCTGCGTCCCGGCCCCCGAGGGCTCGAGCTGGCCGAGCGCGACGAGGTCCCGGTCCCCGACTCGATCCGCGAGGCGGTCCTGGTCGCCGCCTCCGACCTCTCCCCCGCCGCCCGCGATGCCGCCGAGGTGACGGCGACGATCGGCCCGCAGGTCGACCTCGATCTGGCCGCCGGGCTTGCCCCCGGCGGCGGCCTGACCGAGCTGCTGGAGACCGGGTTGCTCGTGGAGGGCGACCGAGGGCAGGCGAGCTTCCGCCACGCCCTCGCCCAAGAGGCGCTCTACGCCGAGGTGCCGTGGACGCGGCGGCGCGACCTGCACAGCCAGCTCGCGGCGGCGCTCGAAGAGCGCGGCGGTTCCAGCTTGGAGATTGCGACCCACTGGCTGGGCGCCGGCGAGGAGACCCGCGCCCGCGAGGCGCTGGTCGAGGCGGGTCGCGCTTCCGAGGCCCTCCACGCTCACCGCGACGCGGTCCGGGCGGCCCGGCAGGCGCTGGACCTCTGGCCCGAGGACGAGGCCGAGGAGCTGCGCGCGGAGACCCTTGCCCGCTGCGGGCGCTGCGCCGAGCTGACCGGCGACCTCAGCGAAGCCGCCAAAGCCTGGCGCGAGCTGGCGGCGGTCCAGAGCGGCCGGGGCGACAGCCTCGGCGCCGCCGGGGCGCAGCGGCGCCTGGCCGCGGTTCTCGGCCTGAACGGGGAGTGGGAGCAGGCGCAGGCCGCCCGTCGCCTCGCCGCAGAGGGCTTCGCCGCAGCCGGGGAGCCGGCGGAGGCCGCATTGGAGCAGCTGGCGCTGGCCGACCACCACCGGCGGCGGGCCGAGTACATAGAGGCGATCGCGTTCTCGCAGGCGGCCACGGAGGCGGCCGAGCGGGCCGAGCGGGTGGACATCGCCGCCCGTGTCCTCGGCCTGCGGGGCGTGGTCGAGGCCAAGGGCGGCGACTACGAGGCCGGCCTTGCTTCGGTCCGCGGCGGCCTCGCCCTTGCCCTGGAGCACGACCTCACCCCGATCGCCGCCGAGCTGTACCAGCGCCTCAGCCTCGTCCTCTACGACGGTGCCGACTACCGTCAGGCCGAGGAGGCACTCGACACCGCCCTCGACCTCTGCCGCACCGACGGCGACGCCGGCACCGAGGTCGCCTGCGTCACCTGCCTCGTCTACGTCCTCCGCGAGCGCGGCGAATGGGCGCGGGCCGAAGAGCTCGGCCGCGAGCTGATCGAAACCGACACGGCGGTCTGGGTGGCCGAGGGCCTGATCGGAGCGATCCACGCCTTCGAGGGCAAGCTCAGCTCCGCCCGGCGGCTGCTGACCGCCTCGCGCGAGGTCTCCTCCGCGGTCCGCCACTTCAACATGTACGTCGACTCGACCACCAGCCTGGCGATCGTCGCCGCCGCCGAAGGGCTGGACGACGAAGCGGCGAGCCGCTGTCACGAGCTGCTCGCCCGCTGGGAGGAAAGCGAGGACCACCACTACGCGGTCTGGGGCGTGCGCTGGGCGGTCAGCTTCTTCGCCCGCCGCGGCCGCCGCAAGGACGCCCAGCTCTGCGCCGCGGCGCTGGGCCAGATGGCGACCGAGGGCGGCCACGAGGACGCCGTCGCCGCCCTCGCCCAGGCGGTCGGCGAGCTGGCGCTGCTCGAAGGCGACGCGACCGGGGCGGCCGACAGCTTCTCCCGCGCGGTCGAGCTGCACCGCAGCCTGGCGATCCCGCACGAGCGGGCGCAGGTCGAACTGCGCGCCGGGGTCGCCCTCGCCGCCGCCGACCAGCGCGAGGAGGGCTTGGAGCGCCTCTGCGACGCCTACCGCTGCGCGACCAAGCTGGGGGCGCGGCCACTGGCGGCCGAGGCGGCGAAGGAAGTAGCGGCGCTGGGCGAGTCGGTGGCGCAGCGGCTGGGCAACCGTGCCGCGGCCGCCTCCGAGGACGGGGTCGCCCTCACCCGCCGAGAGCTCGAGGTCCTGCGCCACGTCGCCGTCGGCCGCACCAACCGCGAGATCGCCCAAGAGCTGTTCATCAGCCAGCGCACCGTGGACATGCACGTCCGCAACCTGCTCGGCAAGCTCGACTGCCGCTCTCGGGTCGAGGCCAGCCACCGAGCCGGCGAGCTAGGCCTGCTGAACTGACCCTACGCTCGGTGGCGGTGGAGTTTCGCCGCCGCCCGCGTTCGCGAGATTTCCGGCAAGTCGTCGGCAAAGAACCCCAGCACCGCTCCACCCACAGCTGCAGTCAGACATACAGCCGCGGCCGCGATCCCAGGATCGGCATCGAACCAGTTCAGTAGTTCGACCAGTCCGATGACCAGCACTGAAGCCAAAGCAATAGCCGCGATCATCCGCACAGTCAGCTGAGTGTAGATCACCGCAGATAGTCCCTTACAAGCATGAGAGAGCTCAGGCCAATGCCGATGAAGAAGCCGAAAGCAGTCGCGCGCTCCACCGCGGCCTTTCTCTGGCCGGCGAGAATCGCCCCGTAGCGAGCCGCCCCACCGAAGAGTCCGGTGAACGCCAGGATCACCGTCGCTGCATCGGAGAGATCTTCGGTTAGGACCCCCGCAACGGGTAGGAAGCTCATGTGGAGGACCGTAGCAATATTTGCAGACAGAACATTTCTCTCTTGCTCACGCTCGCGCTTGCCCTTACCGCGCTCGGCTTTGGGGTGACCGGCTGCGGCTCCGACTCGGGAACTGACACCACCGCCACGACCGCGCCCGGCACGCCGCGCTACTTCGGCGACCACCCGGGGGAAGACGCAACGGGAGCGGCGATCCGGCGGGACGACTGCCGGGCGCTGCGGCGGGCGGTCGCCGGGCAGGGCGGGCGCGTGCAGGTCGCCGAAGCCGACCCGACTCCCCCGGCCTCGCGCTGCGTCCTCGCCGGCGGCGGGCTGCTGGTTTCGTTTTACCTCGACGCGGCCTACGCCGCGCGCCAGCGCTACCTCAACCGGATGACCGAGACGGTCCAGTTCAACGCGCCCGACCCGGCGCGGATTCCGCACGCGGTGCGTGGGGTCGGCGACCGCTCGGCGGGCGAACACACGGCCAGTTGGATCCCCGCCTACAGCACCCTCTACGCGGTGCGCGGCAACCGATGGATCACCGTCGCCTACTCGGTGCCGGCGCTGCCGCGGGCGGAGCGGAAGGTGCGGGCGACGGCCCTCGCCCGCGAGGCCTTCAGGCTGACGGCTCGCTGAGCGACGGCACCTCGACCATCAGGGTGACCGGCCCGTCATTGATCAGCGCCACCCCCATGCAAGCGCCGAATACCCCCTTCTTCGCCCCCAGCCGCTCGCAGAAGCGGTCGTACAGCGGCTCGGCCACCTCCGGCCGCGCCGCGGCGACGTAGCTGGGCCGGTTGCCGCGCCGGGCGTCGCCGTAGAGGGTGAACTGGCTGACGCAGAGCACCTCGCGCTCGCCGAGCGGTTCGTTCATCCGCCCCTCGGCGTCGTCGAAGATCCGCAGCTTGTCGACCTTCTCGGCCAGCCGGTCGCACTCGACCTCGGTGTCGCCGACCCCAACCCCGAGCAGGATCAGCATCCCGGGCCCGATCTGCGCCACCCGCTCGCCCTCGACGTCGACGGCCGCCTGGCTGACCCGCTGGACCAGAGCCTTCACGCGCCGAACCTAGCGCAGCGTGCCCGGCTCAGCGACCGGGGCGAAAGGCGTCGCGAGTGGGGACGCCGGGGCGCATATGGGTGTGCCGGCGGTGCTTGAGCTTCTTGCGTTTCACGCAGCGCACCTTGCCGTGGACCCGCTTCTTGCGGAAGCCCTTCTTGCAATGCGTGCGGCGGGGCTGCGGCTTCGTCACGGCGGGCGGGGCGATCAACGGGGGCGGCGTCACCGTCGGCGGAGCCGGCGATGAGCCGAGGTCGGCGTCGATCCCGGTCGCGGCCGTTCCACCGGTGAGCGAGAGCACGTCGGCCGCGTTCCAACTGGTCTTGTGGTTCCAGTACTGGACCGGCAGAGCTTCGTCGTAAGGCCAGAATTCCACTTTGTAGTCGTCCGCGGGGAGACCGCCGATTGAGTAGCGACCGTCGGCGCCCGGGGAGGTGCACCTGGCCGCGCCTTCCGGGTCGGTGCTCCAGGCGCAGACTTCGACTTCGGCCAGCGGCGACCCGTTGCTCGCGCGCCGCACCTGACCTTCAACCGTCGCCGCGGCGAGAAGGTCCGCATCGATCCCCGTGGTGACCGCCCCGAGCGTGACGCTCACCGGATCGGCTTCCCACCAGTGGGCCTTGTGGTCGTAGTACTGGGTCTGGAGACCTGGGTCTTCCGGGAAGAACGAGATTTCGTATTCCCCGGCGGACATGCCGCGGAGCGCATAGGTGCCGCTGGAATCGGTTTGCGTACAACCGCCGAATTCTTCGCTGGTGATCGTCCAGGCACAGACATCAGCCGTTTGCACCGGCGCTCCACCTTCGGCTTTGGCGACCGTGCCTTCGACTTCGCCTCCCTCGACCATTGCCGCGTCGACGCCGGTGACCGCGCCGCTGCCGACGGCGACGGGATCCCATTCCCACCAGGCGCTTTTGCCGTCGAAGTACTGCGGGATGTAGTTCAGCGGACGGCCCCAGAATTCGACTCCGTATTCGCCTGCTTCCAGGCTCCCGATCGTGTATTTCCCACCGGTGCCCGTCTCTTCGCAGAACCATTCTTCGAAGATTTCTTCTTCTTCGGAGATCGGGTAGGCGCAGACTTCGAGCCCTTCGATCGGCATGGCGGTCCCGGCGTCGGTGACCGTGCCGGAGATCGAGCCGGCGAAAGCCGCGGGAGCGGTCACGGCCAGGCAGAGCACGCTCGCGCACGCGGCCAGCAGCGCCCAACCGATTCGAATGGAGACCCCCTGCGCAGTCAAGACGGGCGAGAGTATACGTCCGAAACCGGCGCGTACCGGTTCAGGCTTCCAGCGCCTCGACCAGGGAGC